>Ga0207659_10000054_pt1 | contig 76823 bp, 80 predicted proteins | sample KBSM43metaG_FD_184330 | JGI IMG/M metagenome (GOLD analysis project Ga0207659, IMG submission 184330) | Miscanthus rhizosphere microbial communities from Kellogg Biological Station, Michigan, USA - KBS M4-3 metaG (SPAdes) (version 2) | ecosystem: Host-associated > Plants > Roots > Rhizosphere >...
AGATCAGTAACTCATCGGCCTCATTGAGCGCTTCTTCGCCGAGACGCCAGATCTGACGAACATCGTCATGAAGTACAGCCGACTTGTGGGTGACGGGAGGAACGACCACCGGGAGCGCATAGGTTCGCCGCTGATGGGTGTAGGTCATTTGGGGAACGATGATTCGGCGCCGGGTCACCCGAAGCTTTCGTGACGGCTTAAACATGGCGGTAGGTGGTGGTTGCGGGCTCTGGTGGGTTGAATACCAGTTAAGGGATCCATGGAGCTTGAGCACCTTCAGACACCCGTCGACAGGGGTATTGACATCGAACAGCTCTGCATTTGACTCACCCGTCGGCTGAGTCGTTTCTCGTTCTCCTAGGCAGTAGAGGCTAGGAAAATTAAAAAGCGAATCGGAGAAGCGTTTCCATCGAGTTACCCCGCTCATCAGACACAGGGTCTTCTCTACTTGCAGATCTTGATTGAAGGTGATGACGGTGATGTCCTCGGGTCTAACACCCTTGGACAGGTAATGAGCCAGAATTCGATAAAGCCAGCGCCTATTCGTTGGCACAATGTCATTAGTCGTAGATGCAAGGCGCCGGGTAAAAAGACTTAGTAGAGCCCGAAAGGCATCGGTCGCTTTCTTTTCGAGCGCTGGGTTGAACATGTCCGTATAGATGCGGCCCATGACCTTCTCCAAAGAATCCTCGTCGTCGCGCATGATGTCGACGGCGTAGACAGTCCGCATATACCGCGAGACATCGCCAGCCAAGCTTGAATTCGTGCTCTTAGCGATCGAGAAAAAGCGTTTATCCAGGGGAGGCCGCACCTTCAGGGGCCGAGTCGCCACATCAGACACAGTGGCTCCTGCCCCTAGGACCAGGACGACTTTCATGATCCGAGCAAAGGCGAAGACATGATCGAATGTTCACCTTCCCATCGGATGCTCAGCCAACCTTGGCTACAAATCGACTGTTCCTAGGCGGTGAGAGAGATAAGGCGGTATTCGATGCCAGAGGAGAAGAAAGTCACAAGAAGCGATAGCGCCTAATGGGAGGGCCCTTTCAGCGAGCGGGATTGAACCCTTCCAGGGATGCTCAACCCCAGATGGTCAGTCGACCTATCCCAGCGGGCGGTATTCGCCGCCGTGGAAGACGAGCGGGTCGCCGGCGGTCGCCTCGAGCGCCCGGACTTCGCCGGTGACGATCACGTGGTCGCCGGCCGAGATGACGTCGCGGAGGTCGCAGGCGATCCAGATCAGGGCGTCGTCGATCGCGGGGAGGCCGTCGCGTTCGCTCCAGGCGACGCCGGACCACTTCTCGGCGACGGGGGCCTTGGTGGCGAAGGCGCGGGCGATCGGCTCTTGGCCTGCGTGGAGGACGCTGACGCCGAAGCGGTCGGCGGCTTGGACGGCAAGCAGGGTGCGGGAGCCGCGGTCGAGGCAGGCGAGCATCATCATCGGCTCGATCGAGAGCGAGCAGACCGCGTTGGCGGTCGCGCCGGCCGCTCCCTCGGGGCCGCTGGCGGTGACGATCGTGACCCCGGTCGGGAGCCCCGACATGGCGGCGCGGAAGGCGTCTGGATCGGGCGTCGGCATCATCAAAGAGCGCGGTCGGCGGTGGTCGGAGTTGGCGGTCATGTGCCGCATCTGGCGAGTGACTCGTCGTTCGCAGCAAGGACGCAGGATGCAGCCTTTGCTGGTTGCAAAGGCAAATCCGAGGACGCCGCTGCGGGCGACGAGGCGCCGCCAGGGCGGGGCAGGACTGCCGACTCCGACCACTAACAATATGATGCCCGCCGCATGCGTCCCACGCTGATCATCGGATTTCTGCTTGCCGCCGTCCTCGGCCTCTCGGCCTGCGGCTTCGGCGAAGAAAAGCTCGCGGTCTCCGAAAGCGACCCCAACTACAACGGGGCCGTCCTCTTCGCCACCCATTGCTCCGGCTGCCACACGCTCAGCGCCGCCGGCACCCAGGGCAGCGGCAACCGCGGCGAGCGCACCCAGGGCCCGAACCTGAACCAGCGGGAAGAGTCCTTCGACGACGCTCTCTTCGCGATCCAGAACGGCGGCTTCTCCGGCGCGATCATGCCCCAGAACATCGTCGTCGGCGAGGAAGCCAAGGCGGTCGCCAAATTCGTCGCCAAGTACGCCGGGTCCGAAGCCGAACAGTCGCCGCGGCCCGGCGAAACCAAAGCTCCCTAGAGCGGGACTCCCATGCTGGACCTGAAGGCGATCCGCTCCGACCCCGAGCGGTTCCGAGCGGCGCTTGCGCGGCGCGGCGCGGCCGAGCGGGTCGACGAGCTGCTGGCGCTCGACGCGCGGCGCCGGGAGCTGCTTCCCGAGGTCGAGGGCGCCCAAGCCGAGCGGAAGACTCTCTCGAAGCAGATCGGGGAACGCAAACAGGCCGGCGAAGAGGCTGCCGCCGAGCAGCTGATGGCAACGGTGGGGGAGCTGAAGGAGCGGATCGAGTCGGGCAAGGAGGAGCTGGAGCGGGTCGACGCCCAGCTCGGCGAGATCGTCCTTACCCTGCCCAACCTCCCCGACCCCGACGCGCCCGAAGGGGAGACGGAGGAGGACGCCGTCGTGATCCGCGAGGTCGGTGAGCGCCCCGAGTTCGAGTTCGAGCCGCGCGACCACCTCGAGATCGGCAGCGAGCTGGGACTGATCGACATGGAGGCGGGGGCGAGGCTCTCCGGCTCCCGTTTCGCCTACCTGAAGGGCGACCTCGTCCTGCTCGAGCTGGCACTGGTCCGGTTCGCGATCGAGCTGGTCCGGGGCGAGGGGCACGAGCCGGTGGTGCCGCCGGTCCTGGTTCGCGAAGAAGCGCTGGAGGGCACCGGCTTCCTCCCCGGCGACCGCGACCAGATCTACGAGGTCCCCAAGGACGAGCTCTTCCTCACCGGCACCTCCGAGGTAGCCCTCGCCGGACTCCACGCCGACGAGATCCTCGACGCCGCGGCGCTGCCGCTCCGCTACTGCGCCTTCTCCACCTGCTTCCGGCGCGAGGCCGGCGCGGCCGGGCGAGACACCCGCGGCATCTTCCGCGTCCACCAGTTCGACAAGGTGGAGATGTTCTCGTTCGTCGAGCCCGGCGCCTCGGGCGCGGAGCACGAACGGCTGCTGTCGATCGAGGAGCGGATCCTCGGCGAGCTCGAGATCCCCTACCGCGTGGTCAACGTCGCCGTCGGCGACCTCGGCGCCCCGGCGGCGAAGAAGTACGACTGCGAGGCCTGGATCCCGAGCCAGGGCCGCTACCGCGAGCTCACCTCCTGCTCGAACACGACCGACTACCAGGCGCGCCGGCTCGGCGCCCGCTTCCGCCCGGCCGAGGGGGAGGCGCCGCAGCCGGTCCACACCCTCAACGGCACCGCCTGCGCGGTTGGCCGCACGATCATCGCCCTGATCGAGAACCGGCAGGAGAGCGACGGGAGTTTCACGCTACCCAAAACTTTGCATCCGTACGGAGCGCCTGACAGAATCGCGGCGCGATGAGTACGAGCGTCCGTGAGGCCAAGCGCGTTGTGCTCTGCGACGACCACGAGATCGTCCGCGAGGCGATCAAGTCCCGCATGGCCAACTCCCCCATCGTCGAGATCGTCGGCGAGGCCGGCAACGGCCGCGACGTCGTCAACGTCGTCAAGGAGCTGGAACCCGACGTCCTCATCATCGACGTCGAGCTGCCCAAGCGCGACGGCATCGAGGCGACCAAGGAGGTCCTCAAAGTCCGGCCGCGGACGAAAGTGATCATCTTCACCGCCCACGCGCAGCCGGACCTGCTGGCCCTGGCGCTGCGGGCGGGAGCCTCCGGCTACGTGCTGAAGTCGGCGCCGGCCGAGGACATCGCCAAAGCGGTGAAAGCGGTGACCGGCGGCGGCACCTTCCTCGGCGGCGACTTCGCCGGCGGCAAGCCCTCCGAGGTGGAGAAACTGCTCGAGCTCTCGCCGCGCGAGCGGCAGATCCTCGAGCTCCTCGCCGAGGGCCTGCGGGTGAAAGAAATCGCCGACCGCCTGCAGCTGAGCCCGGCGACCGTGCACACGCATGTGCGCAACGCGATCGCCAAGCTCGAGGTCGACACCCGCACCGAGGCGGTGGCGCTGGCAGTGCGCTTCAGCTACCTCGGTGCCGGCGGCGGCTCCCTCTAAAGCGCTTAGTCCTTCTTCTCCAGGCTCAGCGCGCAGCCGTTGATGCAGTAGCGCTTGCCGCCTTTGTCACTCGGCCCGTCGTCGAAGACGTGGCCGAGGTGGGCGTCGCAGTGCTTGCAGACTACCTCGGTGCGGCGCATGAAGAGGCTGTTGTCGGGCCGCAGCTCGACGTGCTCGAGGTTCGCCGGCTCGGTGAAGCTGGGCCAGCCGGTGCCGGAGTCGAACTTGGTGTCGGAGGAGAAGAGCTCGGTGTCGCAGCAGACGCAGCGGTACATGCCCTCGGTCTTCTCGTCCCAGTAGGGGCCGGTGAAGGCGCGCTCAGTGCCGGCCTTGCGGGTCACCTCGAACTGCTCCGGCGTCAGCTGCTCGCGCCACTCCTGCTCTGACTTCTGGACTTTCGTCGTCATCCTTCTCCTTTCGCGTCTCTAGAAAGGGTACGCCTCGGGTAATACGGGCCAGATGAAGCAGCGGGTCAAAGTCACGCTGTTCCTTGCCGCGGCGACGGCCACGCTCGTCTTCGCCGGGCTGGGCGCCGGAAGCGCCGCTGCCGCCTGCCGTGGCCAGGGCGACGCCGCCGTCCCGGCCGCCGCGCAGGAGAAGGCGATGCTCTGCCTGGTCAACCAGGCGCGCCGGCAGCGTGGCCTCGCGCCGTTCTCGGCGCCCACCTCGCTCGCCAGGGCCGCCGGCCGCAAGTCGGGCGACATCCTCCGCTGCGACGAATTCAGCCACGAAGCCTGCGGGCGGGAGTTCACCTACTGGATCGAACGGTTCGGCTACCGCTTCTGCTCGGCCGGCGAGAACATCGCCTACGGCGGCGGCAGCTACGCGACGCCGCGCTCCATCTTCTCCCTCTGGATGCACTCGAGCGGCCACCGCCGCAACATCCTCGGCGACTACGAGGACATCGGCATCGGCCTCCAGATCGGCGCCCTCGAAGGCGAAGCCGGCGCCCACGTCTGGACCCAGGAGTTCGGCAGCCGCGCCTGCTGAGCGCCGATGCGGCGCGGCGGCCATAGGATGGCGGCGTGCTCGACGCCTTCTACGAGCCCGACGGGGAGCTCTTCCGGGCCACCGAGCTGACCCGCGGCCCCTGGGATCCCGGCGCTCAGCACGCGGGACCGCCGGCGGCTCTGCTCGGCTATGCGATCGAGGGGCTGCCGGAAGCCGAGGAGTTCCAGGTCGGCCGCCTCACCTTCGAGATCCTCCGCTCGGTGCCGATCGCGCCGGTGGCGCTGCACGTGCGGGTGGCGCGGCCGGGCCGGCGCGTGCAGATGGTCGAGGCGGAGCTGACCGACGTCGACGGCGAGATGCTGATGTTCGCGCGGGGGTGGCGGATCCGGAAGGACAAGCTGGAGCTGCCGGGCGAGGCGCTGGTCGCGAGCCAGCCTCCGTCGCCACCCGAGGAAGGCAGCCCGGCCGAGTTCTTCCCGACGGCGCAGGAGCACGGCTACCACTCGGCGATGGAGATCCGCTTCGTCGCCGGCGGCTTCCTCGAACCAGGCCCGGCGACCGCCTGGCTGCGGATGCGCCAGCCGCTGGTCGCGGGAGAGGAGCCGACGCCGCTGCAGCGCACGCTCGTCGCCGCCGACGTCGGCAACGGCATCAGCGCCTCGCTCGACTTCCGCCGCTACCTCTTCATCAACGTCGACCTCACGGTCCACCTCGAGCGGATGCCGAAGGGGGAGTGGATCGGGGTCGACGCGGCGACCCTGCCACGGCCGAAGGGCGTCGGCACCGCCGAGTCGACGCTGTTCGACGGCGAGGGCCGGATCGGCCGCGCTCTGCAGACCCTGCTGATCGGCGAGCGGTAGCGGCAAAAAGCGCTTCGCTGCGCTCAGCCCGGATGCAACCGGACGAAGATCATCAGCGCCGAGGCGAGGCAGACGGCGGCGGCGAAGAAGAAGGCGCCCTCGTAGCTGCTGAGGGCGGCGACGGCGCCGGCGATCGGGGCGCCGAAGCCGACCCCGGCGTCGAAGAAGGCGGTGTAGGTGCCCATCGCCGCTCCCCGCGCTCGCTCGGTGACGCGACCGAGGGCGATCAGCATCAGCGAGGGGTTGAGCAGCGAGAAGGCGGCGCCCATCGCCATCCCGCCGACGATCGCGACCGGGAGGCTGTGGGCGACCGCGATCAGCAGCAGGCCGAAGGTCTCGCCGACGGTCGCGGTGATCGCCACCGGCGCCGCGCCCATCCGGTCGGGCAGGTCGCCGAAGACGAGCCGGGTGAGGACGATCATCGCCGCGAAGGCGGCGAAGACGGTGGCGCCGTGGCCGACCCCGCGCGCTTCCAGGTGGAGGACGACGAAGGTGGCGATCGCGGCGTAGCCGAAGGAGGCGAGGGCGATCGCGAAGCCCGGGCCGACCGCCTCCGGGGCGATCAGCGGGTGGGGCTCGGCCTGGGCGACCGGGACGAAGGGGTCGCGGGCGCCGAGCGCGACCAGGCTGCCGAGGATCGGCAGCGCCCCGGCGCAGATCCAGACGGCGGTGTAGCCGCCGAGGTTCAGCAGCATCTCGCCGACCAGCGGGCCGACGCTGAGCCCGCCCCAGACCGCGAGGCCGTAGAGGCCGAGCACCCGCCCCCGCCGCTCCGCCGGCGCCAAGTCGACGATCCAGGCGGAGCCCGCGGTGTAGACGGCGCCCTCGCCGGCGCCGAGGACGAGGCGGGCGAAGACGAGCCCGGCGAGGCCCAGGCTCGGCAGGCAGAGGAACCCGCTCAGCGCCACCAGCGCCGTCCCGACCAGGACCGTCGGCTTGCGTCCGCGGGTGTCGGCGAGCCGGCCGGCGATCGGTCGCAGCAGCAGGCCGGTGACCGCGTAGGCGCCGATCACGATCCCGACCGCGAGGTCGCCGGAGCCGAGCGGGCCGTGGATGTAGCGGGGGAGGACCGGCAGCACCGAGCCGACGGCGACGAGACCGCAGAAGGTGGCGGCGAAGACGGCGGCGAAGCTGACGCCCGGGCGCCGGTGCGATGCCGCGGCGGCGCTCACGCGAGCAGGCCGCTGAGGTCCTCGAGCACGAGGTCCGGCGCCGGATCGGCGGCCGCGGCCTGCTCCCGCGAGGTGGTGCCGCTGAGGACGAGGACCGTTTCCAGTCCGGCAGCGCGGCCGCCGGCGACGTCGGAGGAGATCCGGTCGCCGACCATCGCCACCGGCTCGGCCTCGCCGAGCGCCTCCCGCGCCATCTCGAAGAGGTGGCGCTCGGGCTTGCCGGCGATCTCGGCCCGCCTGCCGGTGGCGGTCTCGACCGCGGCCAGGACCGCGCCGGTGCCGGGCAGCTCGCCGCCGGGGTAGGGCATCGTCGGGTCGCGGCTGGTCGCGACGAAGGCGGCGCCGCGGTCGAGCGCCCGCTTCGCGGCCAGCAGCTCCCCATAGTCGAAGCCGCGGTGGCCGGAGACGACGACGACGTCGGCCTCCCAGGCCTCCTCGCCCTCGACCACCCGGGCGCCGGTCGCGGCGACCATCTCCTTCAGCGCCTCGGCTCCGATTACGAGCGCGCTGCCGGCCTCCCCGGCCGCGCGGGCGGCTTCGCCGGCCAGCCGCGCCGCCACCATTCCCGCGGTGACGACCTGCTCCTCGCCGACCTCGACCCCCAGCTCGCCCAGGCGCTCGGCGTAGGCGGCGGGCGGGCGGCCCGGGTTGTTGGTGACGAAGACGACTCGCTTGCCGGCCTCGAGCAGTGCCCGGAGCGCCTCCGGCGATCCCGGGACGGGATCGCGGCCGGTCCAGACGACGCCGTCGAGGTCGACCAGGAGTCCGTCGAAGCGGTCGGCGAGGGGCACGCTCGCACCTTATGCGCCTGGCTCGATACGGTGCCCGGCAGTGAGCGCCAACGGACCAGTCGTCGTCGCTACCGACATCCACCGCCGCTTCGGCGAAGGGGACACCGCCGTCGATGCCCTCGACGGCGTCACCACCAGCTTCGAGCGCGACCGCTTCACGGCGATCATGGGTCCCTCGGGATCCGGCAAGTCGACGCTGATGCACATCCTCGCCGGCCTCGACAAACCCACCTCCGGCAAGGTCGAGCTCGACGGCGTGGACATCACCACCCTCGATGACGGTGAGCTGACCAAGCTCCGCCGCGACAAGCTCGGCTTCGTCTTCCAGTTCTTCAACCTGCTGCCGGTTCTTACCGCGGAGGAGAACCTCGTCCTCCCGCTCTCGATCGCGGGCCGCAGGCCCGACGAGGCCTGGGTCGACCAGCTGGTCCGCACCGTCGGCCTCGAGGACCGCCGCACCCACCGTCCCTCCGAGCTCTCCGGCGGCCAGCAGCAGCGCGTCGCCGTCGCCCGCGCCCTGGTCAGCAAGCCGGCCGTCGTCTTCGCCGACGAGCCGACCGGCAACCTCGACTCGAAGGCGAGCGCGGACGTGATGCGGCTGCTGCGCCAGGCGGTCGACGAGTTCGGCCAGACGGTGGTGATGGTCACCCACGACCCGGTCGCCGCGGCCCACGCCGACCGGCTGATCACGTTGCAGGACGGAAAGATCGTCAGCGACGCCGCCCCCGGCTCGGCCGACGACGTGATCGAGCTGCAGAAGCAGCTTGACTAGCCTCGGCCTCAAGAGCCTCTGGGCTCGCAAGGTCCGGGCCCTGCTGACCGCCTTCGCCGTCTTCCTCGGCGTCGCCTTCGTCGCCGGCTCGTTCGTCCTCACCGACACGATCTTCGCCGCCTTCGACGAAATCTTCAGCGAGTCGCTGAAGGGGACCAGCGTCGTGATCACGGCCGAGAACCCGGTCGAACAGGAAAGCGGCGAAACCCCCACCGTCAGCGCCTCGCTGCTGCCGCGGGTGGAGCGGACGCCGGGGGTGAAGGAAGCCGCGGGGGCGATCTTCAGCCTCGGCGCGTTCTTCAACGCGAAGAACGAAAAGATCGGCAACAAATTCGCCCCGAAGTTCATCTCCTCGACGCTGCCGGAGCAGCTGGAGTCGCTCACCTACCTCGACGGTCACCCGCCCCGCGGGCCGACCGAAGCCTCGATCGACAAGTCGGCCGCCGAAGGCGCCGGCCTCGGGATCGGCGACACGATCAAGCTGATCGGGCAGGGGAACCTGAAGTCGTTCCGGCTGGTCGGCCTGACCCAGCTCGGCAGCGCCTCCTTCGGCGGCGCCTCGATCGCCCAGGTGACGCTGCCGGTCGCCCAGCGCCTCACCCACAAGCGCGGGCGCTACGACCAGATCTCCGTCGCTGCGGCCGGCGGCGTCTCGCCGGAGGTCCTGAAACGGCGGATCGAGCGGCGGATGCCGGCCAACGTCCGGGTCGAGACCGCGGCCGAAAAAGCCGACCGCGGCTCGGAAGAAATCCGCGACAGCCTCGGCTTCCTCCGCACCTTCCTCCTCGTCTTCGGCTTCATCGCCGTCTTCGTCGGCTCCTTCCTGATCTTCAACACCTTCTCGATCACCGTCGCCCAGCGGGTCAGCGAATTCGGGATGCTGCGGACGCTCGGCGCCTCGCGGCGGCAGATCCTCACCACGGTGATGGTCGAGGCGCTGGCGATAGGGCTGGTGGGGGCGGTGCTGGGCATCGGCGGCGGCTTCCTGATCGCGAAGGCGATCAACGCCCTCTTCGAAGCCTTCGACATCGACCTGCCGACGACCGCCCTCGTGCTGGAGTCGCGGACCGTCGTCGTCGCCCTCCTGGTCGGGATCCTGGTCACGCTCGTCTCCTCGCTGGTCCCGGCCCTGCGCTCGACCCGGGTGCCGCCGATCGCCGCCCTGCACTCGTTCCGCCCGCCGGCGACCCGCAGGCGCCGGCTCCTCTACCTGGCCCTCTCGGTCCTGCTCGGGGCCGCCGGCCTCGGGATGGTCCTATACGGCCTCTTCGGCAGCGGCAGCGCCGGAGCGCGAGCCGGCCTGATGGGCGGCGGCGCGGTCGCCGTCATCTTCGCCGTCTCCCTCTTCAGCCCGCGCCTGGTGCCGCCGCTGGCCGCGGTCGCCGGCTGGCCGCTGGAGCGGCTGCGCCACCTCACCGGCCGGCTCGCTCGCGAGAACGCCGAGCGCAACCCGAGTCGCACGGCGGTGACCGCGGCCGCCCTGATGATCGGCGTCACCCTGGTCGCCTTCGTCACCGTCTTCGCCGCCGGGATCAAGAGCACGGTCGCCCAAGTGGTCGACGAAAACTTCGCCGGCGGTCTGGTGATCCAGAACACCGACGGCTTCTCGCCGATCCCGAACGCGACCGCACGGGCGGCCGAGAGGGTGCCCGGGGTCGGCCTGGTGGCGACGATCCGCGGCGCCGAAGCGAAGCTGCTCGAAGGCGGCCGGCCCGGCGCAACGACCAAAGTCGACGCCCCCTCGCCCGACATCGGCTCGACCGTGAACATCGAATGGGAAAAGGGCGGGCCGGCCACGCTTCGCAACCTCGGTGACGGCGAGGCGGTCGTCTCCGGCGACTTCGCCGACTCCCACGGGCTCGAGCCCGGCGACCGCTTCCGGCTGCTGACCCAGACCGGCGCCCAGCCGCTGTTCCGGGTCGCCGGCCAATTCGACTCCAAGCTCGGGGTCCTCGGCAGCGTCGTCCTCACCCAGCGGGCGATGGCCCGCGACTTCGCCCAGACCCAGGACCTGATCGCCTTCGTCAAGGTCGAAGAAGGGGTGGACCCCGAGCGGGTGCAGGCGCTGCTGACCAAAGGGATCGAACTCGCCTTCCCTGTCGCCGAAGTGCTCGACCAGCAGGAACTGAAGGAAAGCCGCGAAGAACAGATCAACGGGCTGGTCAGCCTTGTTTACGCCCTGCTCGCCTTCGCGATCCTGATCTCGCTGTTCGGGATCGTCAACACGCTGGCGCTCTCGATCTACGAACGCACCCGGGAGCTGGGGATGCTGCGGGCGATCGGGATGTCGCGCCGCCAGGTGCGGACGATGATCCGCTACGAGGCGGTGATCACCGCCCTGATCGGCGGCATCCTCGGGCTGGTGCTGGGGCTGATCTTCGCGACGCTGATCGCCCAGCCGCTGAAGGACGAAGGCTTCACGCTCTCCTACCCGGTGGGGTCGCTGATCCTGTTGCTGGTCTTCGCGGCGCTGGTCGGCGTGGTGGCGGCGATCCTGCCGGCGCGCCGGGCCTCGCGCCTCGACGTTCTGCAGTCCCTCCAGTACGAGTAGCCGGGGCGCCGCTCAGGCGGCCAGGCCCATTCTCAGGGCGCCGCAGGCTTCCAGCATCGCCTGGCGGGCGGAGGGGCAGATCGCGGTCAGGTTGGCAAAGGTGTGGACGAGATCTGGGTGGCGGCGCAGCGCGACCGTGACGCCGGCCTCGCGCAGGCGCTCGGCGTAGGCCTCGCCCTCGTCGCGCAGCGGGTCGAAGCCGGCGGTGGCGACGTAGGCGGGCGGGAGGCCGCGGAGGTCATCGTCCTGGAGGACCGAGACGCGGGGGTCGCCGCGGTCGGTTCCCGCCGGCAGGTAGCGGTCCTCGAAGTAGTCCATGTCGCGGCGGGTGAGGAGGAAGCCCTCGCGGAACAGGTCCCGGGAGGGCAGCTGCCGGGTGCAGTCGGTGATCGGGTAGACCAGCAGCTGCATCGCCGGCGGCGGCACGCCTCCGGCGCGCGCCTGCAGGCAGACGGCTGCCGCCAGGTTGGCGCCGGCGCTGTCGCCGCCGACCGCGACCCGGTCGAGGGCCAGGGGAGGATCGCCCGGATATCCGGTCGCCCAGGCGTAGGCCGCGCAGGCGTCTTCGAACGCCGCGGGGAAGGGGTGCTCGGGGGCGAGCCGGTAGTCGACCGCCAGCACCTGGACGCCGGAGTGGGCGGCGAGGAAGCGGCAGGGGGCGTCGTGGGTCTCGAGGTCCCCGATCACCCAGCCGCCGCCGTGGTAGTAGACGAGCAGCGGTAGGGGCCCGGGGGCGGAGGAACGTGGCACGAAGAGACGCGCCGGGATCGTCCCGGCCGGCCCCGGGATCCCGATCTCCTCGACCCGCGCCATCTCGATCCGCGGGCGGGCGGCGACGACCTCCGCTTCGTAGCGGCGCTGGGCTCGCGCGTCGGCGACATCGGCCCCTTCGGCGAGGCTGTCGCCCCGGGCCAGGGCGGCGATCCGCAGCAGTGCCTGGATATCTGGAGCGAGCGTCTGCCCGTCGAGCTGTCGCGGCGCTCCGAAGAGCAGCCGCTGCATGCGCGGGGGCAGGTTGCAGGCAAGCCTGAGAGCGCGATGCTCGACTGCGGGCGGGAAGCGGGGCAGCGCCACGCGATCAGGCTATGTCACTGACGGATCGATGTCACACACTGATGACGAGGTCGAGTAATAGCGTCAATTTCGTGGAGGCGGCGGCGAAAGCGAGGACGTCCGTCAACGGGCACGGCCCGGCCCCGGTTCGTGGGCTGCCGCCGGGACCGCGAATGAACCGCGCGGTGCAGACGGCGATCTGGTCGCGCCAGGCCCAGTGGCTCCTCGACCAGAGCCGCGCCCGATTCGGCCCGATCTTCTCGCTGAAGATCGCCTACGAGGGCGACTGGGTAGTCCTCGCCGATCCCGAGCTGGTGAAACAGGTCTTCACCGGCGACCCGAAGGTCTTCCACGCCGGCGAGGGCAACCAGATCCTGCGCCCGATCCTCGGCAAGAACTCGGTCCTCGTCCTCGACGAGAAGAAGCACATCGGCCAGCGCAAGCTGCTGCTGCCGCCCTTCCACGGCGAGCGGATGCAGGCCTACGGCGAGAAGATGACCGAGATCGCCGCGCGGGAGATCGAGAGCTGGCCGACCGGCGTCCCTCACAAGCTGCGGCCGCGGATGCAGGCGATCACGCTGGAGATCATCATCGAGACCGTCTTCGGCGTCCACGACGGCGAGCGGATGGAGCCGCTGCGCGAGGCGCTGCGGGATTTCCTCGACCTGACGACCAACCCGCGGGTGCTGATGCCGGTGCTGATGGTCGGGCCCGACCGCGTCAACCTGATCCCCGCCTTCCGCCGCCGGGTCGAGCGGGTCGACCGCCTGATCGGGGCCGAGATCGCCGAGCGGCGGGCGGCCGAGGACCTGGAGGAGCGCGAGGACGTCCTCTCGATGCTGATCCAGGCCCGCCACGAGGACGGCAGCCCGATGAGCGACGCCGAGATCCGCGACGAGCTCCTCACCCTCCTCGTCGCCGGCCACGAGACCACCGCGACGGCACTCGCCTGGGCGATGGAGCGGCTGACCCGCCACCCCGAGAAGCTGGAGCGGCTGCGGTCCGAGGTCGAGGCAGGGGAGGACGAGTACCTGGCCGCGACGATCCAGGAGACCCTGCGCCTGCGCCCGGTTATCTCGATCGTCGTCCGCCGGCTGACCGAGCCGGTCGAGATCGGCGGCTACGAGCTGCCGGCCGGAGCCGGCGTCACCCCCTGCATCCACCTGATCCACCGCGACCCGGGCATCTACCCGGACCCGGACCGCTTCCTGCCCGAGCGCTTCCTCGACAACCCGCCCGGCACCTACACCTGGATCCCCTTCGGCGGCGGCGTCCGCCGCTGCCTCGGCGCCGCCTTCGCCCAGTTCGAGATGGCCGTCGTCCTCCGCGAGCTGGTCCGCCGCCGCCAGGTCCTCCCGGCCAACCCCGCCTCAGAGCGCAACTACCGCCGGGCGATCACCGAGACGCCGAGGCACGACGCCGAAGTAGTCCTCCACTAGCCGACGGGCCGATTTCGGTCCATATAGGGACGTTTTCGTCCCGTCGGCAGGCGGGTAAGGAGGTCCCCAATGAAGCCTGGGACCCGCGAGACGATTCCGACCATCTCCGAGGTGGTGCGCGATGCGACTGCGATCGTCGATCCGGAGGGGACCGACACCGCGGTGATCGGCTTCTTCGAGAGCTTCGAGGACGACGACCGGCCGGCCACCGCCGCCGAGGATCTGCAGGGCGAGCTGCTCAGCACCGTCCGCGGCATCGACCCCGAAGGCGACGACCCGGCCCCCCTCGCCGCCGCGGCAGCCGCCGTCTGGCTCGCCACCAACCCCAGTCAGGCCGACAACGGCGACCACGTCCTCCGCGAGGGCGTCCGCCTCGTCTTCGAAGGCACCCCGCCCGAGCCGCTCGCCGAGTGGCTGGCGGCCCGGAGTATCGAGATCTAGATCAACCGCAGCCGGTGTTGTTGCCGCAGCTGCTGCAGGTGTAACAAGAGCCGGTCCGCTGCATCATCCCGCCGCACTGTTCGCAGGCCGGGCCGAGCTCGAGGCCCTGCATCTTCGCGGGGCGGACCGGGGGCTCTTCGGTCAGGGCCGAGGCGGCCGGAACCGAATCGCCGTTGCCGTTGCCGCCGTTGGTGTGGCCGTTGCCGTTGGCGGGGCCCGCGGTGTCGCCGGCCAGCCCGATCGCCAGCTGCGAGGTCTCCGCTTCCTTCTTGTTGCGGACCTCCTGGGTCATGATCCCCAGTTCCTCGAGCACTTCGGTGTCCTCGATGAAGCGGCTCGCGAGCCAGCGCATGATGTAGTCCGGCATCGATTTGGCGAAGGGGATCTCGGGATTCCTCGTCATCCCCTCCGGCTCGAAGCGCATGTAGCTGAACTTCTGGACGAAGGTCTCGAGCGGCACCCCGTACTGGAGGCCGAGCGAGATCGCGGTGGCGAAGGCGTTGAGCAGCCCGCGCAGCGTCGAGCCCTCCTTGCCGATGTCGGTGAGGAAGATCTCGCCGAGGGTGCCGTCGTCGTATTTGCCGGCGGTGATGTAGCCCTCGTGCCCGGCGATGTTGAACTTGTGGGTGATCGATTCGCGCTCGAGCGGCATCTTCTTGCGGACGGGCTCGGCCATCTGCACTTCGGCCTCCGCCTCCTTCTCCTCCTGCGCGTCGGTGCGCAGCGCCTGCGCGGTCTTCGAGCCGTCGCGGTAGATGGCTAGGGCCTTGAGGCCGCCCTTCCAGCCGCGCGTGTAGGCGTCGGCGATGTCCTCGACCGTCGCCGTCTGCGGCAGGTTGACCGTCTTCGAGATCGCCCCGGAGATGAACGGCTGGGTCGCGGCCATCATGTCGATGTGGCCGGTGTGGCTGATCGCCCGCTCGCCGACCGCGACGTCGAAGACCGGCAGGTGCTCGTCCTTCAGACCCGGCGCGCCGACGATCGTGTTGTTCTCCTTGATGTGGGCCTCGATCTGGTCGATCTCCGCCTCGGAGTAGCCGAGCGTCTGCAGCGCCAGCGGCACCGAGCGGTTGGCGATCGTCATCTGCCCGCCGCCGACCAGCTCCTTGAACTTGACCAGCGAGAAGTCTGGCTCGATCCCGGTCGTGTCGCAGTCCATCAGGAAGCTGATCGTCCCGGTCGGGGCCAGCACCGTCGCCTGCGCGTTGCGGTAGCCGTGCTCCTCGCCGAGCTCGACCGCTTCGTCCCAGGCCCGCTGGGCGGCCTCGAGCAGGTCGCCCTTGATCCCGGTCCCGTCGACGTCGTAGGAGGCGTCGCGGTGCATCCGCATGACCCCGTTGTGGGGCTCGCGGTTGCGCTCGTACTCCTCGTAGGGCCCGGTCGCGCCGGCGGCGATCAGCGCCGACTGGCGGTAGGCGCGGCCGGTCATCAGCGCCGTGATCGCGGCGGCGACGTTGCGGCCGGCGTCGGAGTCGTAGGGAAGCCCGTCGCTCATCAGCAGCGCGCCGAGGTTGGCGTAGCCGAGGCCGAGCTGGCGGAAGCGGTTGGCGTTCTCGGTGATCTCCTCGGTCGGGTAGCTGGAGAAGCCGACGACGATCTCCTGGGCGAGGAAGACGATGTCGACGGCGTGCTCAAACTCGGCCGTGTCGAAGCTGCCGTCCTCGCGGCGGAACTTCATCAGGTTGAGCGAGGCGAGGTTGCAGGCCGAGTCGTCGACGTGCATGTACTCGCTGCAGGGGTTGGAGGCGTTGATCCGGCCCGACTCCGGGCAGGTGTGCCAGCGGTTGATGATCGTGTCGTACTGGACACCCGGGTCGGCGCAGCGCCAGGCGGCGTCGGCGATCTGGTTCATCAGGTCGCGCGCGTCGAGCGTCTTCAGCGGCTCGCCGGTGGTGCGCGCGGTCAGGTGCCACTCCTCGCCGGCCTCCACCGCCTCCATGAACTCGTCGGTGACCCGGACCGAGTTGTTGGCGTTCTGGTACTGGATCGAGGTGAAGCCCTCGCCGTCGATCGACATGTCGAAGCCGGCGTCGCGCAGCGCGGCCGCCTTCTTCTCCTCGTCGGCCTTGCACCAGATGAAGTGCTCGACGTCCGGGTGGTCGACGTCGAGGACGACCATCTTCGCCGCCCGCCGCGTCTTGCCGCCGGACTTGATCGTCCCCGCCCAGGCGTCGGCGCCGCGCATGAAGCTGACCGGCCCGCTGGCCGTGCCGCCCTTCTTCAGCGGCTCTTCGGAGCCGCGGATGTTGGAGAGGTTGATGCCGGAGCCGGAGCCGCCGCGGAAGATCTTGCCCTCTTTGGTGTTCCAGTCGAGGATCGACTCCATGTTGTCCTCGACGCTCAAGATGAAGCAGGCCGAGCACTGCGGGGTCTCCTCGAAGCCGACGTTGAACCAGACCGGCGAGTTGAAGGCCGCCTTCTGGTTGAGGAGGATCGCGGTCAGCTCCATCTCGAAGGCGTCGGCGTCCTCCTCGGAGGCGAAGTAGCCGCCCTTGCGCCCCCAGCCTGCAATCGTGCCGGCGACCCGTCCGATCATCTGTTTCACCGAGCTCTCCCGCTCGGGGCTGCCGATCTGCCCGCGGAAGTACTTCTGGGCGACGATGTTGGTCGCGTTCTGGGACCAGGTCACCGGGAACTCGACCCCGCGCTGTTCGAAGGCCGGCGCCTCCGGGTTGCCGATCACCGCGTCGCGGATCTCCCACTCGACCTCGTCGAAGGGATGCACCCCGGGCGTCGAGAACCGGCGTTCGATAGAGAGGCCCTGGAGACCGTTTTTTGGGCTGGCAAGTGCGGTCTTCGACATCAAAATGCTCCTATCTCGGCGGCTTTCGGCGGTAACTGAGCAGGATCGCTCACTCGCCGGTCGGAAAAAGTGCCCGAAGTCGCAAATAAAGGCATCGGGGACGACGCAACCGCTCTCCTAATGGTGACAAGTCCGCAATATCGGCATGAACTTCCGGGTAGCCTCTGCGGCATGGAGGAACTGCGCAGGGGCGCAGAGCGGATGGGCGAGAAGGCAACGGCTGCTCGCGAGGCGATGGGCGAGCGGGCGACGGCGGCCAAAGAGGCCGTCGAAGAGCGCGCGACCGCTGCCAGGGAGGCGACGGCCGAGGCGATCGCCGCGGTCAAGCCGAAGCTGCGCGGCGTCTCGCACGAGTGGGCCTTCTTCCTCTCGCTCGGCTTCGGCGCTGCCCTGATCATCCTCGCCGAAACGCCGAAGGCGACTCTCGCCGTTGCCATCTACGCGGTCAGCCTCTCGGCCCTGTTCGGAACCAGCGCCCTCTACCACCGGGTCAACTGGTCGCGGCCGCAGGTGCGCCAGTGGATGCGCCGGCTCGACCACAGCATGATCTTCTTCCTCATCGCCGGCACCTACACGCCCTTCGCCCTGCTGGTCCTCGAAGGCACCCTGGCGATGGCGATCCTGGCCGTCGTCTGGGTCGGCGCGATCGCCGGCGCGATCGTCGAGATGATCTGGATCGACCACCCGAAATGGGCTTCGGCCCTGATCTACCTCTCGCTCGGCTGGGTCGCCGTCGCGACCTTCCCCGACCTCTGGTCGCAGATGGGTCCGGCGGGGACGCTGCTGGTCGCCGCCGGCGGCCTCCTCTACACCGCCGGCGCCGTCGTCTACGCCGTCCAGCGCCCCAACCCGAGCCCGGCCGTCTTCGGCTACCACGAGGTCTTCCACCTCTTCGTCATCCTCGCCGCGATCGCCCACTTCTCCGCGGTCGCCTTCTTCGCTCTGCCGCAGGGCTGAATCAGGCCAGCAACCGGTCCTCGACCGCGTCGGCCGCGGCTCTCGCTCCGCCGGCAGCGGCGAAGGCGCGTGCCAGCCGCTCTGCACCGGCCCCGCACTCGACCGCTTCACGGACCTTGTTCCGCAGGCGATCGGGGCGCAGGCGCCGGGCGGGAAGCCGGACGCCGGCGCCGCTGGCTTCGACCCGTCGCGCGACCCCGGGTTGGTCGCGACCGAAGGGGACGGCGCAGACCGGCACCCCGAGCCCCAGTGCCTTCTGAGTCGCCCCCATGCCGCCGTGGGTGATCGCGCAGACCGAGCGCCGGAGGATCGGCGTGTGAGGAGCGAAGGGAACGACGGTGGCGTTGCCCGGCATCTCGAGCCCCTCGTTTGACCTAGCGGGCATGGTCGCGACGACGTGAACCGGTTCGTCGGCGAGCGCCTGCAGCGCCACCTCGAGCAGGCGCCCGTCATCTTGGAACTCGCTCGAGGTCGTGACCAGAACCAGCGGCTCGTCGATCTCGTTCAGGCTCGGGGGCAGCTCACCCGGAGGCTCCCATGCGCAGGGGCCGACCATGACGACGCTCGGCGGCCGGCCGCCGCCACGGCGTTCAAAGGGTGGGGAGGACATGCAGAGGTGCAGCGGGGCTCTCGAAACTGCCCCGCTGATGCCGAGAAGCGCCGGCGTGACCCGGGAGGGGGGCAGCGGGAAGGGTCGATAGCAAGACCAAGGTCCGTCCCAGGACGCGGCAGCGTTCAGCGCCCCCGAGGCGAGGACGTCGACGATCAGGGCATCGGGCCGCGCGCTCTCGATCGCTCGAAGCAGATCTCGGGAGTCGCGCGGAGCGCGGGCCCGGATCGTGAGCAGCGCACGCAGCTGCCTGCCCGCAGTGGTTCGGGCCCTCCAGTCCTCCATCGGCAGCGCTTCGACCTCGCGGGAGACCGGGGCGGCGTCGAAACCGCGCGAGCCCATCGCCGCGACCTCTCTCGCCAGGGTCCGCAAGACCACTTCGTGGCCGCGACGGAGGAGCTCGTCGAGGATCGGGACGAGCGGGTAGAGCTGCCCGCGGGAAGGGGCGGTGTAGGCGAGGATCCGGCTCAGGAAGGGACCTTCATCAGCGGTTCGATCAACTCCCGTATCGCCAGCTTGGTCTGTGGCTTGCTGAGGCCGCGGTCGCGCCGCAACAGCTTCCAGACGTAGATGTCCGTCGCGGTGACCAGCTGAGCCAGTCGGCGCTCGCCGTTCTTCCCGCTCAGGCCAGCGAGGGTGGTGGAGAAGGCCTGCCGGCACCAGTGCAGGTGGTAGATGCGGCCTGCGTCGGCGAGATGCTTGAGGATCGGCTCGCGCTCCTCCTGGGCAAGCATCCAGAGGATCCGGTCGCCGAAGCGCTCGTAGTGGTCGACGAGGTCGCCGACGATCTTCTCCGGGTCCCCGACCGGCAGCGGACCGCGATCGGCACCCATCTTCTCCGCAGTCCGCAGATAGGAGGCGACGAAGAGGTTCTCCTTGTTCTCGAAGTGGCGGAGGACCGTCTGCACCGAGACCCCTGCTCGCCTCGCCACCTCAGTGAGGGTGATTTCGTCATAGAAGAGTTCCTCGAAAGCGGTCTCGACCGCTTTTAGGATCTTCTCCCGCGTTGCTTCGGCTGCCTCGGCGCGAGCACGCATCCGATAGGGACGCTTGGGGTTCCCTTCGCCGCCGCTCATCGAGGACACGGTATCCGTCGGCGGGCTCCTCAGCCGTAGGGCCGCCCGTATCCCCACGGGGCCGCGATCGAGAGTTTCCACTCGCTTTCGATCCGTCGCAGAACCAGGATCGCGTCGGAGGTCCGCTCGAACCGCTGCCAGGCCTCCTCCCCGGCGCGAATTCGCCAGCGCTGATGGATCAGGAGCACCTCTCCGGCGCTTACCGCGCTGCTCAGCTCCACCTGGATCTCGGTCCGTCCGCGGACCATCTGGGCGAGCACGCCACGGATCTCCTCGCGCCCGTGGATGGCGGTCGTGTCGGGCGTGATCAAGCAGCCGTCCCTGGCGAAGCAGGAGGCGGCCCCCTCCAGATCCCCCGCGCTCACCGATCCGGCGAATCGAAGGCAGACCGATGTTGCGCTTTGGGGAAGGGAGGTTGCGCTCTCCATTTTCACGTGAGTAAGATTAACGCGAAATAGCGATGCCGTCAGAAGGGGTCGCCTGAGCGTGGGAGGACGAGATGAGAAGAGGAGTGGCGGTCGCGGCGTCGGCGGTCCTGGTCATCGGGGTCGGCCTCGGCGGCCTCGCATTCGCGGGGAAGGTCCCCAACCCGGTGGTGGTGAAAGCGGGGAACCTGGTCCTCGAGATCAACGGTGACATCACCCCGAGGGTCCTGCCGAAGCACGAGCTCGCCCCAATCGGCGTCTGGGGCAGCGGCAAGCTGAAGACGATCGACAGCTCACATCCACCCGCGCTCGAGGCAGCCGTCTTTGACGCCGACAAAGACGTCTTCGTAAGCGTCAAGGGCCTGCCGGCCTGTACGGCCGGCCAGCTCGAAGCGCGGCCGACCAAGAAGGCCGAAGCGGTCTGCGACAAGTCGATCCTCGGCCGCGGCAGCGCCACCGTCGAGGTCTCCTTCCCCGAACAGAAGCCAATCGTCTCCCCCGGGCCGCTGGTCCTCTTCAACGGGGGAGAACGGAACGGCGTCGTCAAGGTGCTCGCCCACGCCTACGTCGACGTGCCCGCGCCGACTGCGGTCGTCGCCACCGCCGAGGTCAGCCGCGTCGAGAAGGAGGGCCTCGGGCTGCACATCGAGGTCGAGGTTCCGAAGATCGCCGGCGGCGCCGGCTCGGTCGTCGGCGCGAGGTTCAGCATGCGTCGCGTCTACACCTACAGGGGGAAACGTCGCAGCGTCATCGCCGGCCGCTGTCCCGACGGGCACATCCTTGGCCGTGGATCTTTCACCTACAGCGACGGGAGCGTGCTCTCGGGGGGCATCGTGCGCCCCTGCGTCGGGCGGAACTAGGAGGGCTTGGCGAAGCCCCCCGCTCCTAGGCGGCGACGGCGAGGTCCTGCTGCAGCTGCTCGACTTCGGCGACAAGGGTCGCCAGGATCTCCTCCAGCTGCTGGGACTGCTCGGGGGAGAGCTGGAGGCGGCCTTCGCGGTAGAGGTCGGCGGCGCGGGCGACGGGCAGCTCGGCCTCGAGCACGCGGCCGCCGAGGGCGCCGAGGACTTTGCGGGTCTCGGCCTGGGCCCAGACGGCGCCGAACATCCCGGTCGAGGCGCCGATCACAGCCGACGGGGTGCCGCTGAGGGCGCTCTGGCCCGCCGGGCGGGAGGCCCAGTCGAGGGCGTTCTTCAGCACGCCGGGGATCGAGTGGTTGTACTCGGGGGTGGCGACGAGGACGGCGTCGGCCTCGCGCATCGCCTCGCGCAGCTCCTCTACGGCGGCCGGCGTCTCCAGCTCCTCCAGATCGGCGTCGTAGGGCGGGATCTCCGCCAGGCGCTCGAACTCGACCAACTCGACCCCGGCGGGAAGCCGCTCGGCGGCCTCCCGCAGCAGGGCGTGGTTGTAGGAGTCCCGGCGCAGGCTTCCGGTGATGCCGAGGACCCGCATCGCTATGCCTCCTCGCGGACGAGCTCGAGCTCGACCTGGATCGTCACCGCGTACTCGAGGACCTCGCCGCCGCTCGGCAGCTGCGCCTGCCAGTCGAGGCCGAAGTCGCGCCGGTCGACGGTCGCCTCGATCGAGAGGCCGACCCGGCTCTTCCCGTAGGCGTCCTCGCCGAGGTGGGCGAAGCGGCCGCTGGCCTCGACCCTGCGGGTCTCGCCGCGGATCTCGAGGTCGCCGGCGACGCGGGCGCTGCCGTCCTCGCCGACGCTCAGCTCGGTCGAGGTGAAGCGGAGGCGCGGGAAGCGCTGGGTGTCGAAGAACTCGGGGGAGAGGAGGTGGCCCTTCAGCATCTCCTCGTCGATCGCGATGCTCTCGACCTCGACCGTGCCCTCGAGCCGCGGCTGCTCGCCGCCGGTCAGGCGCGCCTCGTAGCGGTCGAAGCCGCTGCGGAAGGTGGTGACACCGTTGTGGGTGACGGCAAAGCCGACCGAGGAGTGGACGGGATCCACGGCCCAGGTGCCTGCCGGAATCTGCTGCTGGGTGATCGTCTCTGCGCTCATGGTCTCTTCTTTCCCATAGTGGTTGATGCTGAAACCTTTGACTCAGAAACCATCTTAGCAGAGATATTTTTCTTGTCAACTATTGTCAGATCAACCTTCCTGTGGGAAGATGTGGGCATGGCTGATACGACCACGGCAGTAGCCGGGAAAAACGGCAAAGCGGCGGACTTCGATCCGCACCGCGAGGCCTGGATCGCGATCGCGCAGACGCACGCGGCCGTGACCGGGCGCCTGCAGGAGGTCCTCACCGCCGCGGAGCTGCCGCCGCTGGCCTGGTTCGAGGTTCTCGCCACGCTCGACCGTGCCCCCGAGCAGCGGCTGAAGATGGGGGAGCTGGCCGAGGCGCTGGTGATCACCCGCGGCGGCTTGACCAAGCTCGTCGACCGCCTGATCAAGGCGGGCCTGCTGGAGCGGACTTTCTGCGAGACCGATCGCCGGGTCAGCTACGCGACCCTGCTGCCGGCCGGGGCCGAGCTGCTGGAGGAGATGCGGCCGCTGGTCCGGGCCGAGCTCGCCTCCGCCTTCAGCGCCAACCTCAGCGTCGAGCAGGCCGAAGAGCTGCGCTCGATGCTGGAGCAGGTCCGCAGCTCCGCGTGTGGAGTCGAATAGGACTCTTCAGGCGGTTGCCGAAGGCGCTTTTAGCGCGGCGGCGGCCCGCTCTTTGGCGGACTCGACGATCGCCAGCACCGCGGCCTCCTGGCCCTCCCGCAGCAGCACGATCGGGTCGGGGTCGCCGTTGACGATCCCCTCGAAGAACTCCTTGCGGTCCTGGTAGGTCGGCAGCGTCCCCTTCGCCCAGCCGCGGGCGTCGTTGAGGATCACCGCCAGCCGCGCGTACTCCTCGCCGAAGAGCTCGGAGATCTCGCGCTTCATCCGCTTCGCCAGCGCGGGCGAGGCGCCGGCGGTCGAGATCGCGATCGCCAGCGGCCCGGTGCGGACGATCGCCGGCAGGATGAAGTTGCAGAGCGGCGGGACGTCGACGATGTTGACCAGCATCGCCCGCTGCTCGGCGTCGTCGAAGATGCTGATGTTGACCTCCGAGTCGTCGGTACAGACGATGACCATGAAGACACCCTCGAGGTCCTCCGGCCCGCTGTAGGCACGTTTTTCCCACCGGATCGAGCCCTCCGTGGCCAGCCGCTCGAGCTCGGGGTGGGCGACCGGGGCGACGAGGGTGACGTCGCCGCCGCAGACGAGCAGCCCCTCGACCTTCTCCAAGCCGATGTCGCCGCCGCCGACCACCAGGCACCTGCGCCCGGTCAGTTTCAGGCAGGCGATGTAGAAGGGGGTCTCCAGCATGTCCCGCACGCACGACTGGTCGCAGATCCCTTTGCGGTACTGGCAGACGCACTCCTTGCCGGCGTAGGCCTGGGCTGGCATGACGTGAAGGCTAGCGATCCGCCGCCGATGGGCCGAAAGTACCCCTATATGGAGGGGAATCGTCCCGTCGGCGGTTAGATGGAATCCAGCGTCACTCGAAGGCCCTCTTCGAGGCCCGTCTCGGCGCGCCAGCCGAGCTCGCGCTCGGCGCGGACGGCGTCGAGCGAGATCGCCTGCACCTCGCCGGGCCGGGCGGGGGCGAACTCGGGCTCGAAGCTCTGGCTGCCGGAGAGCTTCTTCAGCGCCTCGATCAGCTCCAGCACGCTGGTCTCGACGCCGGTGCCGATGTTGATCGCGCCGCTCGTCTCGGAGTCGCCGGCCGCGAGCGCGGCGGCGACGACGTCGCCCACATATATGTAGTCGCGGGTCTGGGTTCCGTCGCCGAAGACCCTCGGCCGGCCGCCCTCCTTCAGCAGGCCGCAGAAGATCGCGATCACCCCGGCCTCGCCGAGCGGGTCCTGGCGCGGACCGTAGACGTTGCCGAGCCGCAGCGATAACCCCGAGAGGCCGTAGAGACGCTCGTAGAGGGAGACGTAGCCCTCGGCCGCGAACTTGCTCTGGCCGTAGGCCGAGAGCGGCGCGATCGGGGTGTCCTCCGGCAGCGGCAGCTGCTGGCCCTCGCCCTCGCCGTAGATCGCGCCGCCGGTGGAGATCGAGACGACGCGCCGGGCGCCGGAAAGGTGGGCGGCCTCGAGCACGTTGGCGGTGCCGCCGACGTTGACGCCGGCGTCGAAGCAGGGGTCGGCGAGGGACCTGCGGACGTCGATCTGGGCGGCGAGGTGGAAGATCGCCTCCGGTTGCCTCTCCTGTGCCAGCCGGGTCAGCGCCTCGCCGTCGCGGACGTCGGCTTCGACCAGCTCGGCCCCGTTCTCGAGGCCCGACTCGAGGTTGCTCATGCGGCCGGTGGAGAGGTCGTCGACCACCGTCACCGCGTCGCCGCGGGCGAGCAGAGCGTCGACCAGGTTCGAACCGATGAAGCCGGCGCCGCCGGTTACGAGACACCTCATGGAGCGGTGATCCTAAGCGGATCAGGCAGGGCCGGGAAGGAGATCGGAAGGATGGATGCCCGCTTGCGCAGCCGAGAGGCCCTGCTACCCTCGCCGCCCCATGAGACTGATCGTCACCGAGAAGAACAACAGCGCCAAGAAGATCGCCGAGGCCCTCAGCAAGGGCTCCAACAGCGAGGACAAAACCTTCAAAGTCCCCTTCTACGCCTGGACCGACCCCGAAGGCAACGAGCAGATGACGGTCGGCCTCAAGGGCCACGTGCTCGGCCCGGCGTTCCCCGAGGGCTACTCGAACTGGCAGAAGACCGACCTGCACGACCTGATCGACGCCGACCTGATCAAGGAGCCGACGGACAAAAACGTCGTCAAAGCGATCAAGAAACTGGCCAAAGAGGCGGACGAGCTGGTGATCGCCACCGACTTCGACCGCGAGGGCGAGCTGATCGGGCTCGAGGCCCTGGAGGAGATGCTCGACGCCAACCCGGCCCTGGGCTCCCGCGAGGGGACCGCCGACGGCACCCTGCGGATCCAGCGAGCCCGCTACTCGGCGCTGACCAAAGAAGAGATCGAGCGCGCCTTCTCCAACCTCGACGAGCTCTCCTACCCGCTCGCCAACGCCGGCGCCGCCCGCCAGGACATCGACCTGCTCTGGGGCGCGACCCTGACCCGCGCCGTCTCCCTCGCCAGCCGCCGCTTCGGCTCCAACTTCCTCTCGGTCGGCCGCGTGCAGAGCCCGACTCTGGGCCTGATCGTCGAGCGCGAGATGGAACGCCGCGCCCACGTCGCGAAACCGTTCTGGGAACTGTTCGCGCGGTTCGACCACCCCGACGGCAGCTTCGAGACTCACCACACCGTCGACAAGTTCTGGGAGAAGGCCGAGGCCGACGCGGCGCTCGCCGGCACCTCGAACCCCGGCACGGTGAAAGCGGTGACGGCGCGGAAAAACACCCGCAAGCCGCCGACTCCCTACAACACCACCGCCTTCAGCACCGACGCCTCCAGCCGCCTCGGCATCACCCCCGCCAGCGCGATGCGGATCGCCGAGGACCTCTACATGGACGGCTTCATCTCCTACCCCCGCACCGACAACACGGTCTACCCGTCCTCGCTGCCGGTCCGTGGGCTGGTCTCCTCGCTGGTGCGGATCAAGGAGTTCTCGGCCGCGTCCGGCCTGCTCGACGGCGAGCTGACCCCGACCCGGGGCAAAAAAGAGACGACCGACCACCCGCCGATCTACCCGACCCAAGCGGTCCATCCGGGCGCTCTCGAGGGTCCGAAGAAACGGGTCTACGAACTCGTCGTCCGTCGCTTCCTCGCCACCTTCAGCCCGCCGATGATCACCGAGTCCACGCGCGCCGACATCGAGGCCGGCGACCAGACCTACTTCGTCCGCGGCTCCGTCGTCGTCGACCCGGGCTACGCCGGCATCTACACCTACGCCCGCTCGGCCGACGAGGAGATCCCGAAACTCGAAGAGGGCCAGACCCTGCAGCTGGAGGGCGACCCCTGGATCGTCGACAAGGAGACCCAGCCGCCCGGCCGGATCTCGCAGGCGAAACTGATCGAGATGATGGAGGAGCGCGGCCTTGGCACCAAAGCCACCCGCGCCGACATCATCCAGAAGCTCTTCGACCGCGGCTACGTCTACGGCAACCCGCCGATCCCGACCGAGACCGGGATCGCCCTCTACGAGGCGTTCAAGAACTACGTGCCGGCGATGGCGACGCCGGAGATGACGGCGACGCTGGAGGCGGAGATGGACCGGATCGCCGCCGGCGAGATGACCAAGGGCGCGGTCGTCGGCGAGAGCCGCGACCTCCTGCACAAGACCTGGGACGAAATCGACGGCGCCCGCGAAGACCTGGCGAAAGTGATCTGGAAAGGGATGGACGAGGACCGGATCCTCGGCCCCTGCAAGGTCTGCGAAGAAGCCGGCCGCACCAAGGAGGACGGCTCGCCGAACATGCTGCGGATCATCCGCGCGAAAAAATCGGGGAAAAGGTTTGTGGGATGCAGTGGGTGGGTCCTCGACGATCCCGACTCCTGCGACCAGACCTTCCCGCTGCCCCAGCGCGGCGACGTCTTCCGGCTCGAGGAGCGCTGCTCGATCTGCGACCGCACCCCGCGGCTCAAAGTCCAGCCCTTCCGCGGCCGACCCTGGAACCTCTGCCTCAACGACGACTGCGAGTCGATGCAGGAGATGAAGAAACGGCGGGCCGAGCGCGAAGCGGCGAAAGCCGCGAAAGCGGAGATGGAAAAGAAGGCGCCGCCGAAGGGCGACGAGGACGCTCCGGCGAAGTCGAAAAAAGCCAAAGTCAAAGCCTCGAAAGCCGACACCGCGACCCGCGGTCGCAAACGCGCCAAAGCCGGCGCGAAAAGCTGAGGCCGCCAGTTGTTCATCTCCCTGGAGGGGGTTGACGGCTCCGGGAAGAGCACCCAGGCGGGCCTGCTGGCCGAGGCGCTGGGGGAGGGTACGGTGGCGATTCGCGAGCCGGGAGGCACCGACGCCGCGGAGCGGATCCGCGAGCTGCTCGCCGACCCCGGTGTCGAACTGGAGCCGCTGGCCGAGCTGATGCTCTTCCTCGCGGCCCGCGCCGACCTCACCGAGCGGGTGATCCGGCCGGCCCTGGAGGCGGGGCGGCACGTCGTCGCCGACCGCTTCTCGGATTCGAGCGTCGCCTACCAGGGCGCCGCCCGCGGGCTCGGCGTCGGCGAGGTGATCGGGCTCTGCGAGGCCGCCACCGACGGCCTCTGGCCCGACCTTACCGTGCTGCTGCGGCTCGACCCCGAGACCGGCCTCGGCCGCGCCGAGGGCGAGGACCGCTTCGAGCAGGAGGGGATTGGCCTGCAGCGGGCCGTCGCCGAAGCCTACGAGGAGATCGCCGTGATCGCCTCCGACCGGGTCGCGGTGGTCGACGCCGAGGGATCGGTCGAGGAGGTCCATGAGCGGGTGATGGAGGCGGTGCGTGAGCGCAGCCGAGATTGAGCACACCGGGGTGGGGCAGAGATCGGAAGCGCTTCTCGGGGCGACCGAGCACCAGGCGCGGGCGCGGGTGGCGCTGAACGCCGCGCTCGCCGAGCCGTCGCACGCTTACCTCTTCCGCGGCCCGCGGGGCTCGGGCAAGCGCGCCGCCGCGCGCTCCTTCGCCGCCGAGATCCTCGCCGCCGGCGCCGCCGATCCGCAGGACGCCCGGCGGCGGGCGCTGCTCGACCCCTCGCCCCATCCCGACCTGGTCTGGCTCGCCCCGGCCGGTGCCCAGCACATGGTCGAGGAGGTGCGCGAGCGGGTGATCCGGGCCTCCGCCTACCGGCCCTTCGAAGGCGGCAGGCGGGTGTTCGTGATCGAGGCCGCCGAGGCGATGCGCGACGAGAGCCAGAACGCGCTGCTGAAGACGCTCGAGGAGCCGCCCGACTTCGTACACCTGATCCTCCTCAGCTCCGACGCCGAGGGCCTCCTGGAGACCGTCGCCTCCCGCTGCCAGACCATCGACTTCGCCCCCCTGCCCGCCGAGGTCCTCGAACGCGAGTTGGCCGACGGGACGAAAGTACCCCTATATGGAGGGGAATCGTCCCGTCAGCCCGAGGAGGTTGCGGCTGCGGCGCGGCTTGCTGCGGGGGATCTCGAGCGGGGGCGGCTGCTGCTGGGCGAGCGGGGGCGGGAGCTGCGGGCAGAGGCCGAGCGCTGCATCGGTGCCGCCGTAGCCGGCGAGTGCGCCGGCGCGCCCTGGAAAGCGCTGCTCGACCGCGCCCAGGCCGCCGGCGAGGACGTCGAAGGCGTGACCCGGGAAGCTCTGGAGGAGGAAGCGAAGGCCGGCGTCAAACGCAGCGCCAAGGACATAACCGACGGGGCAAAACGCGCCGGCCGCCGCCGCCGCACCGAGATCCTCGAGCTCGGCTTCGAGCTCTGCGCCACCTGGCTCCGCGACCTCGCCGCCGTCGCCGCGGGCGCCGAGGAGGTCGTCTTCAACCGCGACCGGCTGGAGCGGCTGCGGGCGCAGGCGAACGACGTCGACGCGACCGCCGCCCGCCAGGGCGCCGCGCTCGTCCAGGAGACCCGCCGCGGCCTCGAACTGAACGTCAGCGAGGAGCTAGCTCTCGAGGCGTTGTTCTTCCGCTTGGAGACCCTGCTGGCCTGAGGAACCGCTATGCGGCGTCCTCGGTCGTCGGAATAGCGCCGCTATTCCGACTCCCTGCGTCCTTGCCTAGCGGCCCCTCAGCCTCAGCAGAGCGAGCCTGTTCGATCGCCCGCTCCTGGGCCAGGCGGGTGATCTGGGCCGCCTGGCGGGACATGATCACGCTGAAGTTGAGCGCCAGGCCGAGCAGCAGCAGCAGCACGACCGAGAAGAGGGCGACGTTGGTGTTGCGGACGCCCATCGCGTCGGCCAGCAGCTCCAGCAGCCCCGGGAAGGCGGCGCCGGCGAGCATCCCCAGCCCGGCGACGAACCAGATCACGCTGTAGCGCTCCTGCAGGCGGTCGCGGCGGATCAGGTCGAGGATCAGGAGCATGAAGAAGATCGCGATCACGGCGGCGACGATCCGCGTCTGCGAGGTGAGGTGGACCTGCGGTTCGGCCCCGGCCGCCGCCACGACCAGCGCCCTCATCGCTCCGCCTCCGCCTGGCGCGGCCGGAACTGGCCGACGAGGAGGACTACGAGCCCCTTGAAGATGAAGAAGGCCGAGCGCACCGGGGTCAGGAACGAGCTGCCCCCGGCCCGCTCCAGCATCCGCACCGGCAGCTCCTCGACCCGCAGCCCCTGGCGCACCGCCAGCTGCAGCGACTCGATCTCGGCGAAGTCCGGCGAGTAGTGCTGGGAGAAGAGCGCCATCACCCGGCGGTTGGCGGCGCGCATGCCGCTGGTCGTGTCGGTGAAGCGTTGCCGCGTCGCCAGGGTAAGGAAGAAGCGGAAGACGCTGATCCCGATTCGCCGCGAGATCGTCGGCCGGTAGTCGCCGCTGGAGGCGACGGCGCCGGAGTGGTAGCGCGAACCGATCACCAGGTCGGCGCGGTCGGCGACGACCTCCTCGAGCAGGCGGACGACCTCCTCCGGCGGGTGCTGGCCGTCGGCGTCGAGGTGGGCGCAGGCGTCGTAGCCGTTGCGCAGGGCGTAGAGGTAGCCGGTTTGCAGCGCCGCACCCAGGCCCTGGTTGAACGGCAGCGAGGCGACCAGCGCGCCGGCCTCGCGCGCCCGCTCGGCGGTGGCGTCCGCGGAGCCGTCGTCGACGACGAGCACGTCGGCGTCGGGCAGCGCCTCGCGGACCCCGGCGATCACCGCGGCGACCGAGGCCTCCTCGTTCCAGGCGGGGATGAAGACGAGCGTCCGCACAGGTTCGATTCTCCCATGCGGGCACGGAAACCCCCGGTCCGCCGCGGGGAGGGGAGGATTGTGTTAGTAAATCTTCATGACGCGCTCGGAGCAGAACCCGGCCGGACCAGCCCCCGGCTCCCCCCGGATCGGGATGCGGCTCTGGCTCACCGGCGCTTTCGCCGCGGTCAGCCTGATCACCGCCGCCGCCGTCTACCTCTTCGGCGACAAGCCGCAGGCGCTGATCGCCGCGGTCACCGTCGGCGTCCTCGCCGGCTTCCTGATCGCGGTCGCGATCTCCCACCGCGTCGTCGGCCTCGCCCGCGCCGCCGAGGAAATGGCCGGCGGCTCCTTCGACCACCCGCTGAACACCTCCGGGCCCGACGAGATCGGCGACCTCGCCCGCGCCCTCGACTCGATGCGCGCCTCGCTGAAGGAGAGCTTCGGCGTCCTCTCCTCCGACCGCAACAAGCTGGCGGCGATCTTCGACGGGCTCACCGACGTGGTGATGGTCGTCGACCACGAGGGTCCGATCCGCTTCTCCAACAGCGCCGCCTCGCGCCTGCTCGACGAGTCCGGCCAGCCGCCGGGGGAGGCGCTGCCGCTGCTCCACCGCGCCGCCGAGGTCGGATTCTCCTCCCACCCGGCGCTGCGGATCGGCGACCGCGCCTACGCGATGACCGCCCGCTCGCTGCCCGACGAGCGCGCCGTCCTCGCGGTTCTGCGCGACCGCACCGACGAGCTGCGCCAGGAGCTGGCCGAAGCCGACTTCGTCTCCAACGCCGCCCACGAGCTGCGCAACCCGCTGGCCGGGATCTCCGGCGCGATCGAGGTCCTGCAGAGCGGCGCCAAGAACGACCCGAAGGATCGCGACCACTTCCTCAAACGCCTGGGCGAAGACGCCGAGCGGATGAACCGGCTGACGCAGTCGCTGCTGACCCTGGCCCGGGTCGAGTCCCGCGGGGCGCCGGAGAGCGAACCGGTCGACGTGCCGATGGCGATCAAGGACGTCGTCGCCGCCTGCGAGGCGCCCCGGCACGTGGAGCTGGTCGTCGACGTCGAGTCCGACCTCGCCGCCACCGGGGACCCGACGCTGCTGCGGCAGGTGATGATCGGCCTGCTCACCAACGCCTTCAAGAACACGCCTCCCCCCGGCACCGTTACCGTTCGCGGCCGCCATGACAGCGAGGGCGAAGTCATCTTGGAGGTCATCGACACTGGAACCGGCATTCCCGCAGGCGAGCTCGAGCGCGTCTTCGAGCGCTTCTACCGCCGCTCGGAGTCGCGCAAGCAGGAGGGCTTCGGTCTCGGCCTGGCGATCGCCCGGCGGATGGTCGACGTGATGGGCGGCCGGATCGGCGCCGAGTCGGTGGAGGGGGAGGGGAGCACCTTCTGGGTGCGCCTCCCGATCGCGCAACCGAGCCCGACTCCCGTCGCATGAGCAGCGGCCGCATCCTCATCGCCGACGACGAGCCCTCGGTCCGGGACTCGGTCGGCTACGCGCTCACCCAGGAGGGCTTCGAGGTCACCCCGGCCGCCGACGGCGACGAGGCCGCGCGGCTGCTCGGCAACGGCGTCCCCTTCGACCTGCTGATCCTCGACATCATGATGCCGGGCCCCTCGGGGCTCGACATCTGCCGCGACGTGCGCTCGCGCAGCGCCGTCCCGATCATCGTCCTGACCGCGAAAGACGCCGAGGTGGACAAGGTGGTCGGGCTCGAGGTCGGGGCCGACGACTACGTCACCAAGCCGTTCTCGGTGCGGGAGCTGCTGGGGCGGGTGCGGGCGCAGCTGCGGCGGCGCGAGCTCGACCGGGCGCCGCTCTCCCAGGCGGTGAAGATCGAGTCCGGCCCGGCCTCGATCGACCTCGTCCGCCACGTCGCGACCGTCCGCGGCGTCCCCGTCAACCTCACCCGCTCGGAGTTCCAGCTGCTGCGGCTGCTCGTCGCCCGCCCGGGAGAGGTCTTCTCCCGCGCCCAGATCATGGAGGAGCTTTGGCAGACCGAGTTCGACGGCGACGAGCGCGCCTGCGACGTCCACATCTCCAACCTGCGCCAGAAGGTCGAGCGCGACCCGCAGAAGCCGGAGCTGGTCCTGACCGTGCGCGGCGTTGGCTATAAGTACAACCCAGACGCCAACTAGGAGAGGGGCCCTATGCCACTGGTACCGATGGTCGTCGAGCAGACTGCTCGCGGCGAGCGCTCATTCGACATCTACAGCCGCCTGCTCGCGCAGCGGATCATCTTCCTCGGGGAGCCGGTCACCGAGGACCTCGCCAACCTGATCATCGCCCAGCTCCTGCACCTCGAGGCCGAGGACCCCGAGAAGGACGTCAGCCTCTACATCAACTCCCCCGGCGGCTCCGCCTACGCGGGCCTGGCGATCTACGACACGATGCAGTTCGTCAAGCCCGACGTGCAGACGATCTGTTACGGGATCGCGATGTCGGCCGGGTCGCTGATCCTCACCGGCGGCGCCGCCGGCAAGCGGATGGCGCTGCCGAACAGCCGCATCCTCATCCACCAGCCGAGCGGCGGCTTCGAAGGCCAGTCGAGCGACATCGAGATCCACGCCAAAGAGATCCTCGCCCTGCGCGAGCGGCTCGACCAGATCTACGTCAAGCACACCGGACAGTCGGAGGAGCAGATCCACACCGACATGGAACGCGACAAATTCTTCCAGCCCCCGGCTGCGGTCGAGTACGGGCTGATCGACCGGGTGATCGAGTCGCACGAGTTCCAGGGCGAGGCGCCGGCCGGCAGCAACGGCTCGGCGCCGTAAGCGTGGGGCCTGGTTAAAGCCGGCGCCAGGCCCAGAGGCCGGCGATCGCCGCGGCGCCGCCGGAGACGATGCCGCCGATCCCGGCTTTGCGGGTCTGGGGGCGGCGGGCGGAGACTCCGAGGGCAACCGCGTCGGCGAAGTCGCAGGCGCTGGAGACGAGGAGCGCGTGGCGCAGCGCCCGGCGGTCGTTGCGGGCCGCCAGGGTCAGCATTCCGATCGCGAGGTCCCTGCCGCCGCCGAGCTTCGCCAGCGCCCTGCCCCCGTCGTCGGTCTCGCCGAAACCGAGGACGCGCAGCGCCGGTCGCGTCGCGAGGAAGATCCCGGCGCCCATCGCGACCCGGCTGGCGCCGATCTGCAGCGCCACCTGCCGTGCATTGCGGTCCATCTTCTCGCGCCGGAACATCGCCCCATACTTACCCACCTGCCCGGATCTGCATCATGGGGGAGTGGCAGAGGGCGACACGATCCTGCGGCTGGCGCGCCGCTTCGAGGCGAAGTTGCTGGGCGAGGAGGTGACGGCGTCGGCCCCGAACCCGCGGGGCAGGGCGGCCGGGATCGAACGGCTGAGCGGGCGCGTGCTCGAGGACGTCTGGGCCCACGGCAAGCACCTCGTGCTTGGGTTCGGCGAGCTTTCCCTCCACAGCCACCTGGGGATGAGCGGCGGCTGGCATTTCTACCCACCCCGATCCCGCTGGCGGCGGCCGCGCAGCTCCGCCTGGGCGGTTCTCTCCGGCGGCAACTGGGACGCGGTCCAGTTCGGCGGGCCGACGCTGCAGCTGGGAGCGACGGCACGGGTGCGCCGCGATCCTCAGCTGACCCGGCTCGGCCCCGACGTCCTCGCCGCCGACTTCGATCCCGAGGCGGTGATCGCGGTGATGCGCAGCGATCCCACCCGGGGTCTCGGCGACGCCCTCCTCGACCAGCACCTGGTCGCCGGCATCGGCAACATCTTCAAGAGCGAGGCCTGTTACGCCGCCCGCGTCGACCCCTGGCGGACGATCGGGGACCTCGCCGACGAGGAGCTGCGCGAGGTCCTGCTCGCCGCCCGGGCGCAGATGCTGGCCGCGGTCGAGGCCGGGGGCCGCCACCGGTTCAAGATCTACAAACGCCGCCAGAGCGTCTGCCCCTCCTGCCGCGGGCCGGTCTCCTCGCGCGGCCAGGGCGACGCCAACCGCACCACCTACTGGTGCCCGCGGTGCCAAAGCTGAGGCGGCGGCGGCCGCCGCCGCCCGCGCCTAAGCCGCGCCCACGCTCCTACTACCTGGTGGCCGGCGTGCCGCTCGACGAAGAGATGGACTGCCTGCGGGCGCTGCCGGTCTTCGCCGACGGCCCGCTCGCCGAGCGGCGGCCTGAGCTGAAGGTGCGCCGCGCCGGCACCCGCCCCAACCGCCTCGGCTTCGCCGTCCCCAGCGAGTTCCGCCTCTCGGTCACCGCCTACCCCGGGATCCGGCCAGGAGACGTTCTCGAGACCCTCCTCCACGAGCTGGTCCACCTCCACGTCGGCCGCGCCAGGGAAGCCCACGGCTGGCACGGCCCCACCTTCAAGCGCGTCCTAGGTCGGGCGATGAGGGAGGCCTACGGCATCGCCATCCCGATCCCGCGCGCCACCCTCCACGGCACCTACGCCGAAGCTATCGAGGCCCAATCTCGCGGCTAGCTTCCGCCGCTTCTTCCTCCTCCCACCGCCGGCGCTCGCGCAGGCGGTGGACGAGGAGGAAGACGATCACGACCAAGGCCGGGGCGAAGACCGGCAGGGCGACGATCGCGTTGTGGTGGGCGAGCGGCAGGGTCACCTGCCGCCGCCGTGCTGGAAGCCGGGGAGGCTGCGAAGGCGCAGCCGCGTCCGCCGAGGAGCCGGCCGCAGCCCCACCGCCAGCCGGTGCAGCGCCCAGGCGAGGAGGACGAGCAGCGAGAGCGCGATCCCGGCCACCGCCGAGTAGGCGAGGGTGGTGACGATCGGGCTGCCCGCTTTCGCCTCGCGCTGGAGCAACTGGTGCTCGTCGCCGAAGGAGCGGGTGAAGTGGGACGGCGCCGGCGTTTCGCCGACCGGGATCGCCGCGTCGCGCGGCAGGTAGATCGGCAGCGCGGTCAGCGAGTTGCCGTCGTGGAGGCGAATCATCGCCTTCCAGTCGCCGTGGACCGGGACCGGCTCGGTGGTCCGGTAGACGCCGGGGCCGGTCCGCTTCAGCGGCGCGACCACGAGGCCGCCGCCCTGCCAGGCGGTGACGTCGAACCACTCCGCGTCGGCGGCCGCATCGGGCGGGTTCATCCGCACCGTCGCTTCGACCTCGCGGCCGGACTGGCCGCCGAGGTCGCGCAGCGCGACCTGGGCGCTGACGCCCTCCTGGGCCGGCGTGTAGAGGCCGTAGGCGACGAGCGCGGCGAGGACCGCGGCGCTGCAGAGGGCGGCCCGGCGCAGCTGCGGCGAGCGGGGGAGGGGGACCGGCGAGAGGTGGGTGCCGATCCAGGCGCCGAGCGTGGCGCCGGCGATCGCCGCGGCGAAGCCGACGATCGCGGCTTCCGGGAAGGCCGCCGCCGGCCAGGGCAGGGGCATCCACAGCTGCGACCAGGCCCACTCGGCGGCGAGGCCGACGGTGCCGATCCCGACCCCGGCGGCGAGGCCGAAGCGCAGCGGCTTCTGGGTCGAGACCGCCAGGGCGATGGCCTCGACGACGACCGCCTCGACGACGTAGAGCGGGAAGTGGGGCATCGTCTGGCCCAGCAGCGGGCCGATCAGCAGGGCCAGGCCGCCGCGCAGGAGGATGAAGAAGCCAGCGGCGCCTAGCGCGGCCCCGGGGCCGGCGTAGATGCGGGCCATCGTCAGCCCGATTCCCGCGGCCAGCATCAGCAGCAGCGGCTGGAAGATCAGCTGGAACTGGGGGACGCCGAAGTCGAACTCGGCCTGAAAGGTCGAGAGGCCGAGCATCAGGCCGCCGGTGAGGGCGATCGCGCGGGCCATCTTCGTGTGCAGGAGCTCCTCAACCGGGACCTCGGCCGAGGCGTTAGCGCGCATTCCCTCGACCGCGAGGACGGCGATCCCGACCAGGGTCATCGCGGCGCCGCCGATCAGCATCAGGTGGGTCGGGCCCCAGAGGGTCACGTCCTGGCCGAAGAGGCGGTGCCAGACGTCGTCGAGCGGGAACCCGATCAGCGAGAAGGCGCCGCAGGCGCAGATCAGGACGCCGCCGAGCGGCGCCCACCAGTCGCGGCCGATCCGCGCCGCGACCGTGCTCGGCCGCTCCTTCGGCAGCACCATCGCGAAGAAGCCGGCGCTGAAGATGCCGAAGAGGCCGAGGAGGATGAAGTAGTGGGCGGGGTTGGCGAGCGGGCCTGGATCGCGGCCGTTGTCGATGTGCAGGGAGATGTCCCAGTACATGCCGAAGAGGGCGGTGAGCAGCGAGGTCGTCGCGACCGCCGAGGGAAAGGCGACCCAGCCGGGCATGCCGGAGCGGCGTTCGCCGAAGTCGGCGAGGCGCTGCAGGATCTGGACCCGGCCGCTGCGGTGCCCGAGGCCGAGGTAGAGGAGCGCGCAGGTGACGATCGTCGCCGCCGCGGTGGCGATCACGATCTGGCCGATTTCGGCGCCACCGGCGGGCGGGGCGGCCGCGGCGAGAAGCGTTCCGAAGAAGTTCATGGGTGGAAGTCCTTGTCGAGGAGGGTGGATTGCATGAAGCTTGTTCCCTCATAAACGTTACCTCAAACGAGGTTACATTCCCGTGTAGACTCGTCAGATGGCGAAAAGGCCTGCAGATAGCGCTGATCCGGCTTCCGCCGAGGCGAACCTCACCGTCGAGCAGCTCGCCTACGAGACCGGGATGTCGGTGCGGAACATCCGCAACCACCAGTCGCGCGGCCTCCTGCCCCCGCCCGAGGTCCGCTCCCGGGTCGGCTACTACGGCCCCGCCCACGTCGCCCGCCTGCGCCTGATCCAGGAGATGCAGGCGGAGGGCTTCAAGCTGAGCGCGATCTCCCGGCTGATCGGCGAGCACGGCGAGGACGCCGACCGCTTCGTCGGTCTCCGGCAGGCGGTCACCGCCCCCTTCGCGACCGAGTCCCCAGAGGTCTACAGTCGCGAGGAGCTGGTCGAGAAGTTCGGCGCCGACGACGACAAGCTGATCGAGAAAGCGAAGAGGCTCGGCCTCCTCGTCGACCTCGGCGGCGCCCGCTACGAAGCCCCGAGTCCGGCCCTGATCCGCGCCGCCGAGGAAGTCCTGGCGATGGGGATCGAGCTGCCCGCCGCCCTCGCCGCGATCGAGAAACTCAACCGCAACGCCCAGTCCTCGGCCCGCACCTTCGTCGACCTCTTCGTCGAGAACGTCTGGAAGCCCTTCGACGACGCCGGCCGCCCGGAGGAGGGCTGGGAGGAGATCATCGCCGCCATCGGCCGCCTCCGCCCCCTCGCCTTCGACGCCCTCAACGCAACCTTCCGCCTCACCCTCACCACCGAAATCGAGAAAGCCTTCGGCGAAGTTCTCGAACGGCGCCAGAAGCGGAAATAGTTGCCGAAACTATCCTGGCCTCATGGATCCCCAGCAAAGACTCGCGGAGACCGCCGAACGTGCCAAGCAAGCAGAAGCGCGTGGCAACGAGCCCCTCGCCGCCCGCGAGTGGCGGTCTTACCGGTTGATCCGCGACGCCGCTCGCGATCCAGAGGAGCTGCTGGCGGAGGGGATCTCCCTCTCGGTACAGGCGATCGAGCTCGCCGCAGCTGGGCAGTGACCGGCTTCGGCCGCATCCTCGAGGACCTGAACGAGGCCGGAGTCCGCTATGTCCTGATCGGGGGTATCGCCCTGATCCGCCACGGGGTGGTCCGGGCAACGCGCGACGTCGATGCAGTCTTTGATCCCGACCCTCGCAACGTCGAACGGATTCGGAGCATTGTCGAGGGGTGGGGGGCTACCCGACCCGATGGATCCCCGCTGCCGGAGGACGCTGTCAAGACGGATCGGAGCATCCACCTCCGAACTCCCTTTGGCGACCTCGACCTCGTCTCCGAGGCGATCGCCGGCATTGCCTTCTCCGACCTTCTGGACCGGGCCGATACGAAGAAGGTCGATGGGGTCGAAGCACCAATCTGCTCCCTTGCCGATCTTGTTGCGATGAAGCAGGCAGTGGGGCGCGAACGCGATTTAGCTGACCTTGCCGACTTGCGAGCCGCCCACGGAGATCTTCCCGAGATCGCGGAATAGAGCCGACGCCCGGACTTGAACCGGGGACCCCTTCATTACGAATGAAGTGCTCTACCAACTGAGCTACGCCGGCGGGCTTGGGGGATTGTAGAGAGGGACCGGCTCCTTTTAAGGGCGGACGGTGAAGGAGATCGAGCGGCCGGGCTTTGAGCAGGAGGTCGACCAGCCGCGGTCGCTGACGACGCTCTGGCAGCGGTAGTCGCCCACCGAGCAGCCCCAGCGGGAGGCGCCGGGGGGATGGCGGCAGTCCGGAGTGTGTTTCCACTCGGCTCGCACCGCCTGGGTTGCGCCGGCGGGGTCTTTCGCCGGCGCCGTTCCCGTCGTCTCGCCGTCGGAGCCGCCGCAGCCGCCGAGCAGCAGCGCCAGCGCGAGGATCACGGCGAGGGGGGCTACGGACCGCATGCGGCGCAACCTACCCGTCGCGCACATCCTCATGCGGCAGCTTGCCGCAGATCGGGCACTCGGGCTCCGGTTTCACCGGCTCCCGTTTGACCTCCATCGTCCGCAGGTCGGTGATGTGGGCGACACCCTGCGCCGCCGGCCGGCTGAGTCCGGTCAGCAGGTGCATCACCTCCATCGCCACCTGGCCGCCGATCAGGCCGCAGGCCGGCCCCAGCGTCGCCGCCGGGCTCGGTTTCGCCCGCCGCTGTTCGACCGCGACGTCGAAGAGCGGGTATTCGCGCCGGTAGCCGATCTCCTGGCAGACGAAGCAGCCGGTCTTGCCCGGCACGTAGAGCGGTCCGACCCGGGCGATCGGCGGGAAGTGGCTCATCGTGATGTACGGGATGCCGGCGGCGAAGCAGGCCGAGTTGCACCAGCGCTCGATCTCGTGCGCCGGCCAGTCGGCGGCGTCGATGACGACGTCGGCGCCGTCGATGAACTCGGCGATGTCCTCCTCCCCCTCCAGCCGCCGCGCGGCCGTGGTGATCTTCGCCGCCGAGTTGAAGGCCCGCAGGCGCGCCGCCGCGCACTCGACCTTGAGCAGGCCGACGTCGGCCTCCGTGTAGAGGATCTGCCGGTTGAGGTTGCTGACCTCCACCCGGTCGCCGTCGATCAGCCACATCTCGCCGACCCCGGTGCAGGCGAGTGCCCAGGCCGACCAGCCGCCGAGACCGCCCACCCCGAGCACCGCCACCTTCGCCTCCCGCAGCCGTTGCTGGCATTCCGACGGCGTCACCTCGCCGCCGAGGTCGCTGAAGTAGCGCAGCTGGCGGTCGAAGCGCTCCAGCTCGGCGGCCGGCACGAGCTCGTCGTCGGCGGCGTCCTCGACCACCTCCAGCTCCTGCAGCTGCGCCATCAGGTCGTCCACCTCCTTGGCCCCGAACTCCTCCCGCAGCTGCTCCAGCGTCCGCTCGCCATTCACCGCGGCGAGCAGCCGCCGTTCCTCCGCGTCGGGCTGCTCGATGCGGATGTCGTTCTCGGCGCTCGGACGCAGGAGGTAGACGTCCCCATCCGGCGTCTCGATCTCCTCCGTCGTTCGCTTGATCCGTGGTCTGCGCAATTGCTCCCCCTATCGCTCGCTAGCGCAAGAGAGACCGGCCAAGCACTCGGAGGGTTTCTAATTCAGGAGAGTACGAGCCCGTTCGAAGATCGAATCGGTCATCGGCACGGTCAGCTTGCCGGTGAAGGTGTTCTGCTGGCTCGGGTGGTAGCAGCCGAGGAGCCGCCAGCGGCCGACCTCCGCCTCGGCCCCGTGGCCGAACCTGGGCCGCGGCCGCGGCACCTCCTCGCCGAGGGCCCTGGCGGCGCGGAGGAAGCCGTCCCAGCCGAAGGAGCCGAGGGCGACCAGGACCTGGCAGCGCTCCAGCAGCTCCAGCTCGCGCCGCAGGTAGGGGAGGCAGGTGTCGCGCTCCTGCGGCGTCGGCTTGTTCGCCGGCGGGGCGCAGCGAACGGTGGCGGTGATGTAGGCGTCGCGCAGCTCCAGGCCGTCGCCGCGCCACTCCGAGGTCGGCTGGTTGGCGAAGCCGGTCCGGTACAGGGAGGCATAGAGCCAGTCGCCGGAGCGGTCGCCGGTGAACATGCGGCCGGTGCGGTTGGCGCCGTGGGCGGCCGGGGCGAGGCCGACGATGCCGAGGCGCGCGTCGGGGTCGCCGAAGCCGGAGACCGGTCGCGCCCAGTACTCCTGACCGCGGTAGCGGCGGGGCGGGTTGGCCGCCTGCTCCTCGCGCCACTCGACCAGCCGCGGGCAGAGGCGGCAGCTGTGGACCTCCTCGGCCAGTGCCGCCAGCGCCTCGGCGCGGTCGGAGCTCATAGGCTTGGCTTCCTCCTCATGGCACCGAACCGAATCATGCGCGGCCGGCTCGTGCGCCGCGCTCTCGCCCTCGGCGCCGTCGCCGCGGCCCTGGTTCTCGGCCTCGCCGCCTGCGGGGGCGGTGGGGGCGGTGGTGCCGCCGACCGCGAGGGCGACCTCGGCGTCCTCAATGAGATCCTCGCCCGCCAGCTTGCCGCGGTCGATGCCTACGGGGAAGCGCTGCCGCTGCTGCGCGGCGCCGAGCTCGCCACCGCCCGCCGCTTCCGCGCCCAGGAACAGGAACACGTCGACGCGACGACGAAGACGATCCGCGGCCTCGAAGGCGAAGCCGACCCGCCGACGGAAACGGTCGAAGCCGGCGAGCTGAAGAGCCCCGAAGACGCCTGGCGCTTCCTCTACGAGCTGGAAAGCGCGACGATCGACGCGGAGCTGAACGCCGTCGCCCGGCTGACGATCGGCTGGCCGCGCCCGCTGGTCGCGGCGATGGCCGCCAACCAGGCCCAGCGGCTGGTCCCGATTCGCCGCGCGCTCGGCGCCACGCCGGCCGAATCCGTCCCCGAGGCCTTCGAGACCGGCGAAACGGCCGCTCCAAAGGAGATGATGAAGCCATGACCGCTCCGCTCTATGCCATCGGCCGTTTCTGCTCCCGCCACCACTGGCCCGTGATCGGGGTCTGGATCGCCCTCGCGATCGCGCTGCTCGCGATCGGCCACTCGGCCGGCAGCAAGACCAGCGAAAACCTCACCCTGCCCGGAACCGATTCGACCACGGCGACCGAACTGCTCGAAGACAACCTGCCCGAGCAGGCCTATGGCAGCAACCCGCTGGTCATGGAAGCGCCGCGGGGCAGGCAGCTGACCCAGTCGCAATACGCGGCCGCAGTGGCCGAAACGGAGAAGCGGCTGAATGCGCTCCCGGACGTCAACTCGGCGGTCAGCCCGCTCAGCCCGCAAGGCGCCGCCTTCCTCAGCAAGGACAAGTCGATCGGCTACTTCCCGGTGGTGCTGGCGATCGGCCCCGGCGAAATCGACGAAGAAGAAGCCGAACGGATCCTCGACGCCGCCGCGCCGGCGAAGAAGGCGGGGCTGAACACGGCGATCGGCGCCTACGTCGGCCAGCAGCTCTCGAAGCCGGCGACCGAGACCAGCGAGGCGATCGGGCTGGCGGCGGCGGTGATCATCCTCCTCTTCGCCTTCGGGACGGCGACGGCGATGATGCTGCCGATCGTCTCCGCGGTGATCGGACTCGCCTGCGCGCTCTCGATCATCCGCCTGCTCGAGCACGTGCTCGAGGTGCCGGGGGTGGCTTCCACCCTGGCGACGATGATCGGCCTCGGGGTCGGCATCGACTACGCGCTGTTCATCGTCACGCGCCACAAACTGCAGCTTGCCGACGGGATGGAGCTGCGCGAGTCGATCGCGCGGGCTACGGCGACTGCCGGCGGCGCCGTCGTCTTCGCCGGCTTCACGGTTGTGATCGCCCTCTGCTCGCTCGCCTTCGCCGGGATCCCGCTGGTCTCGACGCTCGGCTTCACCGCCGCGGTCGCGGTGGTGGTTGCGGTCAGCGCGGCGACGACGCTGCTGCCGGCGATGCTCGGCGCCCTCGGCCCGCACATCAACTCGCTGCGGGTGAAGCTCGGCAAGACCCACCCCGACGACAAGGAGCCGCACGGCTGGCGCCGCTGGGCGGAATGGGTCAGCGAGCGGCCCTGGACCGCGACCGTGGTCGCCCTGGCCATCCTCGTCGTGCTGGCGCTGCCGATCTTCCAGCTGCAGCTCGGGCAGAACGACATCAGTGCCCTGCCGAAGGAAACGACCTCGCGCCAGGCCTACGACTCCCTCAACAAGGGATTCGGACCCGGCGTCAACGGCCCGCTCCTGATCGCCTCGGAATTCTCCTCGCCCGAAGAAGCCAAACAGGTGCTGCCGAAGCTGCAGAAGGCGGTCGGGGGCGCCCCCGACGTCGCCGCCGTCACCGAACCGTCGCTCGACAAGGCGGGCACCGCCGCCGTCTTCACCGTGATCTCGAAATCCGAGCCCTGGGCGGACGAGACCGTCGACCTGGTCGAAAACCTGCGCGTCGAAATCATTCCGGATGCGCTGGAAGGGACCGACGCAAGCTCCTACGTCGGCGGCCAGACCGCCGGCTACATCGACCTCGCGACCCAGATCAGCGACAAGCTGCCGCTGATGATCGGGATCGTCGTCGCCCTCAGCTTCATCGTCCTCCTCGTCGCCTTCCGCTCGCTGCTGGTCCCGGTCAAGGCGGCGGTGATGAACCTGCTCTCGGTCGCCGCCGCCTACGGCGTCGTCACCGCCGTCTTCCAGCTCGGCTGGGGGGCCTCGCTGATCGGCCTCGACCACGCGATCCCGATCGTCTCCTTCGTGCCGCTGCTGATGTTCGCGATCCTCTTCGGCCTCTCGATGGACTACGAGGTCTTCCTGCTGACGCAGATGCGCGAGCACTACGAGGAGTACGGCGACGAGCGGCGGGCGGTGGTCGAAGGCCTGGCCAACACCGGCCGGGTGATCACCTCGGCGGCCGCGATCATGGTCTGCGTGTTCACCAGCTTCGTGCTCAGCGGCAATCCGGTGGTGAAGGAGTTCGGCGTCGGCCTCGCGGTGGCGATCGCGATCGACTCGACCCTCGTCCGCTGCCTGCTGGTGCCGGCGGTGATGGTCCTGCTGGGCAGGCGCGCCTGGTGGCTGCCGCGGTGGATGGACCGGCTGCTGCCGAGGATCAGCATCGAGGGCGAGGAGTACTTCGCGAAGAAGGACGCCGCGGGTGTTCCCGCTCAATCTGCCTAACGCCCTAACGCTCCTCCGCATCCTCGCCGTGCCGGTGGTGGTCGTCGCCCTCCTCGGCGAGACCTCCAACGGCGACGCCCTCGCCGCCGGCGTCTTCGCCCTGGCGGCGGCGACCGACGGCCTCGACGGCTACTTCGCCCGCTCCCGCGACTCGATCACCACCTTCGGCAAGCTGATGGACCCGCTCGCCGACAAGCTGCTGGTCACCGGCGCGCTGCTCTCGCTCGTCTCGCTCGGCCGGCTCGAAGCCTGGGTGGCGATGGTGATCATCGCCCGCGAGGTCGCGGTGACGATCCTCCGCACGATCGCCGCCGAGCGCGGCATCGTCATCGCCGCCAGCTGGCTCGGCAAGCTGAAGACCGTCCTCCAGATCGCCGCGATCATCGCCCTGATCGCCACCAACCCGGCCCCCTTCTGGGTCGACGCCCTCGTCTACCTCGCCCTCGCCGTCACCGTCGTCAGCGGCTTCGACTACTTCTTCGGCCTGCGCCGTCGGATCGAGGCCCTGGAGCGCGAACGGGCCGCGCGGAAAGCCAAACCAGCGGCTTAAAGCGGCAGACACTTCAGGGTCGGCCCCTCTTTTTTAAATAGCTGGGTGACTTCGGGGCCGTCCCTAGGGACGTGTGGGAGGAGGGGGTGGGGCAACCCCCTCGCGGTACTCAGCATGGAGCCGGGCTAGTTACGCCTGGGGCGTCAGCTCAATCCCGCTTTCTCCCGGCGGAGGTGCTCCGAGAGGGGGTGCCCCTGCCCCCTCCTACGAAGCTGACGCCTCGAGCCACTCCCGCATCGTCACATGGTGCGCGCTGTGCTCATCGCTCTCGATCTCCCCCCGCAAATCGCCCAGCGTCCCGTACCGCTCGGCGACGACGTTGTGGCGGTGGATCGTCTCCAGGTTCTCCTGACGGGCCATCACGAAGGTCTGCTCGGGGAGGTCGGTGTAGCCCTCGACCACCTGGCGGACCATCTCGCGGACGCAGTCCTCGACGAAGCGCGGGTTTTTGTGCGCCTTGACGACGACGGAGCGCTCGTCGGTGCGCTTCATCAGCTCGTAGATCTCCGAGCTCATGCTGCTCTCGACGATCCGCAGCAGCTCCGGCGCCTCGATCCAGGCCGGGCCGCCCTCGGGGCAGCCGACGTAGAGGGTGCCGATACCGCGCTGGTTGTGGGTGGCGACGGGAACGAGCTCGAGGATCCGCTCGACCTCCTCGTCGCCGAAGCCGTCGCCGGCGAGCCGCTCGCGGGCTAGGGCGGCGACTGCTTCCTGGGCGCAGGGGCAGGCGGTCATCCCCTGGGCCTCGACGCCGGTCAGGGTGCGGGTGCCGCGGGCGGAGGCGACGGCGGTCCCGTAGAGGACGTAGATCTCCTGGGTGCTCTTGCCGGTTTCCGGCGTCTGCACGGTCTCCGGGTAGTGGGCCTTGATCGAGACCTCGGCCCGCTCGCCGCCCTGACGCTCGCGCACCTTCTCGGCGACGTGGGCGGCCAGGACCTCGGCCTTGAACGCCTCGCCGAGGACGACCTCGTCGATCGCCTCGCCGACGATCTCCTCGAAGCGGGACATGTGGACGCCGGCCTGCTGCGGGTTGAGATCGACGAAGCACTCGAAGTTGGCGTAGAAGAGGTTCTCCTCGCCGCCGGCCTTGACCCGGATCACCTTGTCGACGCCGGTGACCCCGACGCGGGAGAGGCTCACCTGCGTCGCCGGCAGGGCTGCCTGGACGTCGGGCGTGGTGGCAGTGGCGGTCGTCTGACTGGCCATCGGCTAACGAATAGTAAGCAACTGAGCCCGCGGGCCGGTGGCGACGAAATCTCGCCGGACGTTGGAGAATTTTTTCCGCCTATAATCCGTCGCGGTCGGAGCGTCAGGGCCGGCCGCCGAATTTGGGGAGAGGAGTGAGCATCGAACCGTTGGAGACCGCATCCGACGTCATCGAGCGCGACCAGGAGACGAGCCCGATCGGAGAGATCGAGGAGCTCCAGGGTCTGATCGCCCAGGGCCGCGAGCGCGGCTACCTGACCTTCGAGCAGATCTCCTCGACACTCGAGGAGGTGGAGATCACCAAGGAGCAGGTGACCCAGCTCCACGCCCACCTGGTCGAGCACGGGGTCGACGTCATCGCCGAGGACGGCGTCAGCGCTTACAAAGCCCAGCGCAGCGGTGAGAGCGCATCGCCGAAGAAAGAAGAGCTCGACCTCACCGTCGAGCCGAGCCTCGACTCGCTGCGCCTTTACCTGCGGGCGATCGGCCAGGTCGACCTGCTGACCGCCCAGCAGGAGGTCGAACTGGCGAAACGGATCGAGCGCGGCGACATGCTGGCGAAGCGGCAGATGGTCGAGGCGAACCTGCGCCTCGTCGTCTCGATCGCGAAAGGCTATTTGGGCCGCGGGCTCAGCTTCCTCGACCTGATCCAGGAGGGCTCGCTGGGGCTGATCCGGGCGGTCGAGAAGTTCGACTACCGCCGCGGCTACAAGTTCTCCACCTACGCGACCTGGTGGATCCGGCAGGCGGTGACGCGGGCGATCGCCGACAAGGCGCGGACGATCCGCATCCCCGTCCACATGGTCGAGAAGCTGAACCGGGTCGCCCACGTCGAACGGCAGCTGGTGCAGAAGCTGGGGCGCGAGCCCGAGCCGGCGGAGATCGCCGAAGAGCTGCGCTGGCCGGTCTCAGACGTGCGGGACATCCTCCGCGTCGCCCAGCTGCCGGTCTCGCTGGAGAAACCGGTGGGGGACGAGGACGAATCGGAGCTAGGGGACTTCGTCGCCGACGACGCCGTGCTGGAGCCGTTCGAGGAAGCGAGCGAGCACCTGCAGAAGGAGGGCGTCAAAAAGGCGCTGGAAGCGCTGCCCGACCGCGAGCGGCGGGTGATCGAACTTCGCTACGGCCTCGCCGGGACCGAGCCGCTGACGCTGGAGGAAGTCGGCCGCACCTTCGGCGTCACCCGCGAGCGGATCCGCCAGATCGAGAACAACACGCTGAAGAAGCTGAAGCGCCTCCCCGAGGCCCAGATGCTCCGGGAAGCCTCCTAGCCGCTAACGCGGTTCGAGGACGAAGACACCGACCTCGCGGTCCAGCTTCGACTCGTAGAAGTCCCAGCCCTCGTACTGCTCCATGCTGCGGCGCCAGAGGTCGGCGCGCTCCTCGCCCTCGGCCAGGCGTGAGCGGACGGCGATCCGCCTGCGGCCGATCTCGACCTCGGCCTCCGGGTTCGCCCGCAGGTTGAGCGACCAGGCCGGCGTCTTGTCGTTGCCCGCGTTGGTGTTGATGACGACGAAGCGTTCGCCGTCGGCGAGGTAGAGGACCGGCGCGGTCCGCGGTTGCCCGGACTTGCGGCCGGTCGTGGTCAGCAGCAGGATCGGCGCCTTGCCGAGCTTGCCGCCCACCCGGCCTCCGCTCAGCCGGTAGATCGGCGCGTTCAGCTTGCCGACCAGCCGCAGGCCGGTGGCGCCGAGGGAGTTCGAGAACCGGGACCAGAATCGATCGCTTGGCATGGGCGCGAGTATCGCACCGGGGTACAGTTGTTGCCATGGCCGCGCCCCACCCCTTCCGCCGCGCCGCCGAGAGCAAGGACATCGACCTGCTCACGGAGACGCTGCACGAGGACGTCGTCCTCCACAGCCCCGTCCTCTTCCGGGGCTTCGAAGGCCGCAACACCGTTTCCGTCGTCCTCACCCACGTAGCGGCGACGCTGGAGAACTTCTCCTACACCGACGAGCTCGCCGAAGGCGACACCGTCGTCCTCCGCTTCAAAGCCACCGTCGGCGACCGCGAGCTCGAGGGCATCGACTTCCTCGAGCTGGACGACGACGGCCGCGTCCGCGAGCTCACCGTCTTCATGCGCCCCTTCTCCGCCCTCAACGCCTTCAACGAGCAGATGAAGGCCAGGCTGGAAGCGTCGGAAGGTTAGACGGGCGCTTCGTCTGCGGTGGGTGGCTCGGTAGCCGCGATCTTCTCGAAGACGATTCGGCCCGGACCATCGACTTGTACCCGCAGGCGATCGCCAGCGCAGATTCCGGCTTCTTCACAAGGTGCCTTGGGAAAGGTCACCTGTCGTTTGGGGCGGAGAAGAACCTGCCGGGTGGAGAATGGGGGAGGCAGGATTCGAACCTGCGTAGGCATTGCCGCTCGATTTACAGTCGAGTCCATTTGACCGCTCTGGCACTCCCCCGGTAATGGTGAAGCATCAGGGATTCTATTGGCCGCGGCATTTCCATATATGAGTCCTTCTAGCGGCGTCCCTGGAGCAACCTCGAACTCGGAGTACTTTGATCCACCCAGTGCAAGCGCGCGAGCTGCCTCGACGAGGTGCGAGGGGATGAACCAGCGGCGCCCGTCTCCAACCAGGACGAAGAGGTAGTCGACCTTTGCAGGATCGAATTTCTTCGTCAGGCCCGTCCAACTGCGGTTACCCCCGCTGGTGGCTATCGCTATCTGCCACCGTTCCTTGCCTGATTTCGTCGGGAGGCGGAACGTTGAGGTCTTGACTTGAATGCGGATCAGCCTGTCGTCCCATTCGGCCATCAGGTCCACATGAGGGCTGTGATTCGAGGGGGTCCAAACCGTCGCGCCTCGACTTCCCAGCCACTCCATCGCCGATAGCTCCCCGATGTCTCCCTGAACCCGTCGGTTGACGGCGCGTTGGCGTCGGTGTGGGCCAGTGGCTGAGGTGGTGTCCATTGCGACCATCATTGCAAAGGCCGCAGACGGAAAACTGCCGGACAATAAGTTGCTACAAAGGTGTTGCGATGATGTGACGCATGCTTGAGAACCGCGTGATCGCAATCGCCGGGGTGGGAGGGGGCCTTGGCCCCCTTGTCGCGCAGCAGCTCGCCGACGCGGGCGCGACCGTGGCCGGGACCGATCGCTCGCGGGAGACGCTCGACTCGCTCGCCACCGACCTCGGCCTGCCGGCCGAGCGCTGGGACGGGCGCACGGTCGATCTCCTCGACGAGGACGCCGCCCGCGGCTGGTGCGCGGCGCTGGTCGACCGCTTCGGGCGGGTCGACGGTCTCGTCCACCTGGTCGGCGGCTGGCGGGGCGGGCAGCCGTTGCAGGAGGCGCCGCTCTCCGACTGGGAGCTGCTGCACGACCTCCTCGTCCGCACCGTCCAGCACACCACCCGCGCCTTCCACGACCAGCTCGCCGGCAGCCCCCGCGGGCGCTTCGTCCTCGTCTCTTCCAAGCAGGCGCAGGCGCCGACCGCCACCAACGCCGCCTACGCCGCGGCCAAGGCGGCCGCCGAGGCCTGGACCCTCGCCCTCGCCGACGGCTTCGAAGGCAGCGGCGCGACCGCCAACATCGTCGTCGTCGACGCGATCCTCACCCCGCACATGCGGGAAGAGAGCCCGGGCGAGGACTTCCCCACCTTCACCCCGGCCGAGGACCTTGCCGCCGCGATCGCATTTCTCTGCTCGGACGCGGCGAGAAAGATGAACGGGCAACGCCTGCCGCTTACTATGGGCTGATGAGCAAACCAAAAGAGGGACGCTCGAGTACCCAGGGCAAGATGACGATCGGGGAGCTGGCGCGCCGTACGGGGATGACGATCCGCAACATCCGCGCCCACCAGACCCGTGGCCTCCTGCCGCCGCCCGAGGTCCACGGCCGCACCGGCTACTACAACGAGGACCACGTCGCCCGGATCGAGCTGACCCGCGAAATGCAGGCCGAGGGCCTCAACCTCGAGGCGATTCGCCGGGTGCTGGAGAGCAGCGAGGGCTCCTCGCGCGAGATGGTCGACTTCGCCCGCGCCGTCCGCGCCCCCTTCGAGGACGAGACGCCGGAAATCTTCGACGAAGCGGAGCTGGCGGCCGCCTGGGGGGTCGACACCTTCGACCCGCGCCTGCTCGGACGGGTCGAAAAGCTGGGCGTCCTGCGCCAGCTGCCCGACGGCAAGGTCGAGGTGATCAGCCCGCGCCTGCAGCGCGCCGGCACCGCCCTGATCGAGCTCGGCGTCTCCCCCCAGGCCGCGGTCGAGACCGCGGAGGGGCTGCGCCGCGCCTCCGAGAAAGTCTCGCGGACCTTCGTCGAGCTCTTCGTCCGCGAGGTCTGGGAGCCCTTCGACAAGGCCGGCCGCCCCGAGGAGGACTGGCCGAAGGTGCGCGAGGCGCTCGACCGCATGCGCCCGCTCGCCTCCGACGCGCTGCAGGCGATGTTCCAGATCACGATGGGGGAGTCGACGGAGAAAGCCGGCGAACGCACCCTCCGCGCCGCCGGGGAACCGGCCGGGAAACGCCGCCGCAAACGCGGATCTTCTTCCCGCAGGTCCTAGCCGTCGATCGTGAAGCGGACCCGCAACGGCTTCGATTCGTTCGCCGCTTCGTCGCTCGCCCGCAGCACCGCCAGGTAGCGCCCCGGGCGCGCCCGGAAGTGCTTCCACCTCGCCCCGAGGCGGAGGTGGTTGATGCCGATGAACGCCTTCCAGGTCTTGAACCCGTTGTAGACGCGCTTGCCGTTCGAGTTGAAGCGGTAGTACTCGGCGTCGAGCGAGCCCCGCTCGCTGACCTGGACGCTGAAGCCGAGACCGTTCGCGCCCTTCGTCTGCCGCTTCGCCAGCGTCAGCGACCCCAGCGTCGGCGCCTTCAGGTCGAGGTTCAGCGGCGGCTGCGGACCCGGGTCGGAGTCCGGGTTGCCGGGAACGTCGGAGACGATCACCTCGCCCCGCACCGTCGCGTGCAGCTTGCACTGGAAGAAGTACTCGCCGGGCTGGGTGAACTGGAGCGTGTAGCTGTCGCCGGCGCGATGGGCGGGCGCGTCGGTGCCGGGATCGGAGTCCCACTGCAGGTCGTTCGCCGAGATCCCGGTCACCGAGTGCGCCAGGTCCGGCCCGAGCCAGTCCCAGGTCACCTTCTCGCCGAGGTCGACGTGGACCTGGGGACGGGACCAGGCGTAGTTGGCGATCGAGACGCGAGTGTTGAGCGCCGCCGCGCTCCCGGGGAAGACCAGGCCCAGGACGGCCGCCACGGCTAGGAGACGAGGTACCAACCGTTCATCCCCTGGTGCAGGTGCTGGAAGACGTGGCAGTGGTAGAACCAGCGCCCCGGGTTGTCCTCGACCAGCTCGAAGGAGAACGAGTCGGCCGGCCCGAAGGTTTTGTTGTCGACGATCCGCCCGTCCCGTTCGCTCCAGCGGTGGCCGTGCAGGTGAAAGGTGTGGAAGAAGTTGTCGATCCCGTAGACGTGGAAGCCGACCCGCTGCCCGACCCGCGCTTCCAGGGTCGGCGTGTTGCCGGCATACGCCTTGCCGTTGACGCAGTAGTAGGTCCCCCGCAGGCCCGTGATCGAGGGGTCGAAGGTGTGGAAGGCGAGGAAGAACTCGGCGTCGGGCCGCGCTTCGCCCGGCTTGCGGATCACCAGCGGCCCGAACAGGCCCTTGAAGACCGGCAGCGGGTCCATCGGCCCGTGGTCGTGGTAGAGCCAGGTGCCTTCGGTCCCTTCGCGGGCCTCCCAGACGTAGGTGAAGGTGCGGTTCCGCTGCACGAAGCCGCCGGGGTCGGTCCACTTGCCCTTGTAGGCGCCGTCCATCTCGTTGGCGTAGAAGATCCCGTGCGGGTGGATCGTCACCGGCGCCGCCAGCTTGTTGCGGAAGTGGACGACGACGGTGTCCCCGACCTCGGCTTCGATCAGCGGCCCCGGCACCGTCGCCTTCCCCAGCGGGCTCTTGAAGCCTTCGGAGTAGAGCCGGTAGCCGTAGGCCCCGAACCGCGTCTTCCCCTGCTTCACCTTCTGGGCCATCATCTGGTCGCGGTGGGTGGGGACGATGTCCCACTGCACGGGCTCGGCCGCGATCCAGTACTCGCGGGTGCGGCCGCCGACCGGCAGCGCCGCCAGCCTCCGCTTCCCGGGGTCCTCGCCGCGCCACTCCGCCGCCGTCACCTTCGGCGGCACCTTCACCTCGCGGGCGAGCCCCTCGACGTCGATCTTGCCTTCGTCGGTCGCCACCTCCTGGCCGGCGATCGTGCAGAGAAGGGCTCCGCCCGAGAGGGCGAGGAACCCCCTTCGATCGATCGGGTCGGGCACGGGCGCGGCTACTTCTTGACGGTGACCGTCATCTTCATTTCCGACGGGTGCACCGTGCAGATGAACTTGTAGGTGCCGGGGACTTCGAAGGTCCGCTGGAAATGGGCGTCGGTCACGGCCGTCGTCGTGGTCGAGAAGCGGGACTTGTTCTTCAGGGCTTTCGGCCCTTTCTTCAGGTGGACGTCGTGGGGATAGGTGTTGTAGGACGACCACACCCACTTCACGGCCCGCCCCTTCTTGATCGTCACCGCGGTGGGGGCGAAGTAGAAGTCGTTCACGGTCACCTTCACCGGCGGCTTCTTCGGCGCCTGGGCCGCCGCCGCGGTCACCCCCGAAAGGGCGACTGCGACGACGCAGCAGGCAGCGACGGCGGTCCGGAGCATCCTCGGGCGCCTCATCCGCAATTCACCTCACCCGGCTGCGGCGCCACCTCGACCGGCTTGAACTTCTCGAAGGCCGGGTGCGCGGCCACCCGCCGGACCCAGCTGCATTCCTGGTTCTGCGGCGGGTTCGAGGAGGCGTAGCCGAGGATCGTCTTCGGGTCGCTTTCTTCCCCGAGGTTGATCTGCAGGCCGGCGGCAATGTTGAGGCTGCGGACCTGGTCGGCGAGGACTTCGGGCTGCGGGCAGGCCGGGTAGATCTCGCTCAGCGGCACTTTCCCGTTGCCCGGCGCGAAGGTGGCGCCGGCGCTGTTGGCGCCCCAGCAGTTGCCGCCGCCGGTGTCGTCGTTCCAGAAGTCGAATTCGCCGTTCGGGTCGGCACCTTCCCGCCCCATCGTGTTTTCGACGATCCGGTTGTTGACGTTCTTGGCGTCATCGCCCTCGTTGGCGACGAAGACTTCGCCCGGTCCGGAGAAGGAGGCGATGCCCCACTTATAGTTGCCGAAGACGTTGTTCTTCTTGACGACGTTATGGGCGCCGCCGTAGAGGACGATGCCGACGCCGGTCGGATAGTTGACGGTCGCCCCGGCGATCTCGCCGAGCCCGCCGGAGACGGTGTGGAATTTCGAGCCGGCGAGGAAGTAGTTGTAGTTGTTCCAGAACACGTCGTTGCCTTCGAACACGTTCCAGCCGTTCGGCTCGAAGCCCTCGCTGTCGAGCGTGTTGGGCACGATCCCGGCCCCGTTGTTGTAGAAGGCCGAGTCGACGATCTTCACGTACTTGGAGTTGGTCCCCGAGTACCCGAGCACGTTTTCGTAGCTGCGGTCGTTCTTCAGCAGCGTCCATTTCGGCTTCCGCTGGCACGGCTTAGGCGGCGGCGCGACTCCGTGGTTGGTCCAGGCCTTGCTGTCGCAGGGCGTTTCGCCGACGTAGAAGGCGGAGTCGCCGTGGTGGTAGCCGGCCGAGTTGGTCATCTTGCCGCCGAAGCAGTTCTTGGCGAAGAGGCCGTAGGAGCGGTTGGCCGAGGCCAGCAGGTTGTTCATCTTGTAGCCGTCGCAGTGCTGGCCGCCTTCGTTGGCGGCGTGGATGAAGAACCCGTTCGACTGGTAGTCGCGGGCCCACATGTTTTCCAGCACGAGGCCGTCGACGCTGATCGCCTCGATCCCGTTCTGCGCGGCGCCGAGCTCCCCCTTCGCGTTCTTGCCCTCGAGGACGACCTTCTTGCGGTCCTTCTTCGCGCCCTTGATCGTCAGGCCGTCGAAGCTCTTCTTGCGCTGGGTGCCGTCGAGGACGACCCCTTCGACGTACTTGCCGGGGCGAACGACGACCACGGCCTTGGCCTTCGCGTTCTTCTTCTTGGCCTTGAACGAGCCGGCGGCGTCGACCGCCATCTGGATCGTCCGGAAGCGGCAGCCGTGCTTGCAGACTTCGAAGGTCCTCGTCGCCTGCTTCTTCTTCTGCCCGCCGCCCTTGCCGGCGAGGGTCGGGGCGGCCATGGTTCCGAGCAGCGCGCATAGCCCGAGGACGAGAAGAGGGACTGCCAGCCTGTGCTTCATATCGCTCCTTGCAGCGTCGTTTTGCCTTCGACCCTGCCTCCCAGCGGGCACTTCTCGCCGGTCCCCTGACCGGCCCTGCGAAGCCTAGCGGAGCCTTGACCGATCAGCCGGGAACGATCGTCCGCATCGCTTCTTCCAGTTCAGACACGCCGAAAGCGCCCTCGATGCGGTCGCGGACGATTCCGTTGCGGTCGATCAGGAAGGTCCAGGGCTCGGTCTCCAGGTGATAGGCCTGGACCTGGGGGCGCGGGCCCTTGGAGATGTCGTTGTCCTTCCAGATCTCCATGTGGATGAAGTCGGCCTCGTCGCCGTAGGCGTCGGCCACCTGCTGGGCGACGTCGACGACGGGGCCGCAGACCCGGCTCTGGCAGAGGGCGGGGGTGGCGAAGACGAGGACGACCGGTTTCTTGCCGACGACGTCGGCGAAGTCGACCTTGTGCATCTGGTCGGGCGGGACCCGGGTGTCGATCTTCGCCATCTCGCCGCCGACGTCCGCCGCGGTCGGGGTGTGGATCACCGGCGCCTTGTCGCCGACCTGGGGGATCCGCGGGAACTCGCCGACCACCGGGGTCGCCGTAATCCGCGTCGCTTCCAAACCGTGCTTGCCCTTCAGCATTGCGATCGCCAGCCAGGGGCCGTTGCGGTCGAAGTCGACCTTCGGGACCACGTAGACGGTCGTCGCCTCTCCCGGAGCACCAGCGTCCCGGGCCCGGTAGGCGGGCTTCGTCTCCAGCGAGGTGACCTGGGCCGGCAGCGGTCCCTGCACCGGTCCCTTCGCGTCCCTGGCGAAGTAGAGGGCGACGTCGGCGTCGTCCACCTGTTCCTGGCCGAGGGTGAAGACGCCGAACGGGTAGCGGTTCAAGCCGCGGTCGAAGGTCTGTGCGGCGGGGGCGATCACCAGCTTCGAGGGCTTGGCGCCGGAGTCGTGCAGCAGCTCCGAGATCGTCTTCCCCTTCGCCGGCGGAAACTCGGTTGCCGGCGGCGCGGCGCGCGAGGTGTCTGCGGACCCGCCGCACCCGGGAAGGAAAAGGAGAAGCCCGCAAGCGAGGGCGAGTATGGATCGATACGGGTGTGGCGGCATTTTGCAGAACCTACAGACCGCCGCCCACCGGTCTCTCCCTCGGCGAACGCATCCGACCTCAATTGGGTACGTACAAAGTAGGCAAGATGATGCCCAAAGAAGTGCAGGCGATCGGACTTGGCGAGCGCTTATGATTCACGCGCTGCTTGGCGGGGGACCGAGCCGCAGGCCCGACTTGGGGGTTGAAGGGCCGTAAGCCCATAATTTGATTGAGGGAGGCGTCGATGCCCGGGAAGAAGCTGGTCCTGCCACTCGTTTTTTTCGCCGCATTGCTTGCGGCCGTGCCGTCCTTTGCCGACGACGCCGAACGGCAGACCTATAAGGCCGAAGTGGAACCAATCTGCAAGGCCAACACCCAAGCCAACGAAAAGATCCTCAAAGGCGTGCGGCAGCTGGTGAAGTCGGGCAAGCTCGGTCTAGCCTCGAAGAAAGTCTTCGCCGCCTCCCGAGCCCTCAAGCGGACCCGCTCCGAACTGCTCGCCGTCCCGAAGCCGCCGGAAGACTCCGCCCGGTTGACCAAGTGGCTCGGCTACGTGAAGGACGAGGTGGCTCTATTCGAAGCACTCGGCCGCAAGCTCAAGGCCGGGGAAAAGACCCAGGCCCAGAAGATGGTCCTGCGGCTGAAATCGACGGCGGATCGAGCCAACAACACCGTGCTGGACTTCGAATTCCGCTACTGCCGCTTCCAGCCCTCGAAGTTCATCTAGGCCGATGGCAGTCATCGCGGGCGCCCGGACCCCGCGAGAGAGTACCCGGGCGCTCGCCGCCTCCATCACTCGCGGCGACCTCGACGCCGCGGCCCACTGCTTCGCCAAGGACGCCTGCTTGCTCACCCCCGACGCCACCGCGGTGCGGGGGCGGGAGGAGATCAAGCCGATCCTCCATCAGCTGATCGTCGCCGGCTCCCAGATCGAGGTCCAGGACAGCTCAATCGTGCTCGCCGGCGACGTCGCCCTCGGCAGCGAGCGCTGGATCGTCGCCTCCGCCGGCTCGGAAGGCTCTCCCTTCACGCGGACGCTGACGCCGACCGTCGTTCTGCGCCAGATCGAGGAGGTCTGGAAAGTCGCGGTGGCGATGCCGTGGGTGCGCCGCTGATCTCGCGGCACCGTCTAGAATCATCCTGAGCGTGCGGCTCCGCAAGGAAGCCGACCCGCCCGGATAGCTCAGTTGGTAGAGCACTTCCATGGTAAGGAAGGGGTCACGAGTTCGAGTCTCGTTCCGGGCTTCATCGAAGTCGCTGCAGATCGGTCTTTCGGGTCCGTATCCACGGCGATTTGACCTCAGCTGTTTCGATGTGAGGAGCTTCAAGGAGCTCCAAGGCGCGGCCGTGGTCGTGGTGGCCTCGGACGTCGGCGGGATTCCCGGTGACCGTCCGGGACATCTTAATACTTATCTTGGTACGACCGGTTATTTTGCTCGAGACTGCTCGTCCATTGCGAGGCGACCGGAGATGCGCTTCGTGTGATGAGGGAACAAGCGGAGTGCGCTTGTCCTGCCCAGTTCAATATGCGAAGGAGAGTCAGATGTGGGAGAGAGGAAGGGCCAGATACCTGGTGGTGGCGGGCATGGCCGTGTCCGCCATATTGGTAGTCGGCGTGCCGAGTGCCTCGGCGGTTGCGCCGGAATTCGTTCCGGAAACGGGAGCCTTCCCGGTCAGCTTCACCTCGACCAGCGGCGAAGGCACGCTCGAAACCACGGGCGGAGAAAAAGTGACCTGCAAATCCGACACGAGCGAAGGCTCGCTGACCGGGGCAAAGAGCTCCACGGCGAAAATCCGCTTCAAAGGCTGTTCGACCACGATCCTCGGCATCACGGTTTCCTGTACTACCTCAGGAGCTGCGACCGAAGAAATCGTGACCAAGAGCCTGAGCGGCGAACTCGGCATGAGCGCCGACAAGAGCAAGGCGGTCGATGACCTCAAAGGCGAAGGCGCCGGTGAAGTCGTGGCGGAATTCGCCTGCGCTGGGACCACGTTCAAAGTGACGGGATCGATGATCGGTGAATTCCCGAGCACCGAAACCTTCCTGAAAGAAACCGAACTGGTCCTCAAACAGAGCAAAGGAGTCAATGAATTCACGTCGTTCTTCAACGCCGAATGGAATGCCGTGAAAAATGTCCTGATGCTGTCGAAAAACGGTGGTTCGGCAGTACAGGCCGGTGAGGGAACCACGGAGAAACTCACCTTCGAAAGGAAAGTCAAGGTCGTCAAGGCGGCGGTCCGCTGTGCGTCCAGTGGCGAGGTTCTCGCGAACAAGGGTCGCTACAGCGACAACGCTTGCACCAAACCGAAAGCCGGAGGTGAAGCAGAAGCGGGGGAATTCATGAAGGTGCTGGGAAAAGGCAAAGACCTTGGCAATGGCACTGAATGCGTGGTCACCGGTGAGCCTCTCGCGAGCAAAGGCCGCTACACCGACAACGCTTGCACCAAACCGAAAGCGGGAGGAGAACCCGATGCCGGTGAATATTTCATCGTCATCAAATGACTGACGGCTAGAGCGGATTCGTTTCGCCACTCGGATTTACCGAGTGGCGAAACGCAGTGCAAGCCGCACATCACAAGCTCTCGCAGCCGCTATAGGCTGCCGCCGTGGACTTCGCCCTCAGCGACGAGCAGAAGGACTTCGTCGACGCGATCCGGGACTTCTGCGACCGCGAGTGCGGGACGCAGGACCAGCGCGAGCGGCTGACCGACGGGTACCGCGAGCACCACAGCTTCGACGTCTACAAGCAGATGGCCGATCTGGGCTGGCTCGGGGTGACGATCGACGAGCAGTACGGCGGCTCGGGCGGGACGATGCTCGACGCCTGTCTCTTCATGGAGGAGACCTCGCGCGGGCTGGCCCCGATCGGCGGTTACGCGACGACGCTGATCGTCGCCGGCGCCACCCAGCGCTTCGGCACCGAGGCGCAGAAGCAGGAGATCCTCGGCGGGATCGCGGGCGGCGCCGTGGAGGCGATCGCGATGACCGAGCCGGAGGCCGGCTCCGACGTCGGCGCCCTCTCCTGCAAGGCCGATGCGGTCGACGGCGGCTTCGTCATCAACGGCCAGAAGGTTTTCTGCTCCAACGCCCACATCTCCGACCACGTGCTGGTCGTCTGCCGCACGAACAACGCCGGCGGCAAGCACGAGGGGATGACGATGATCTGGGTGCCGCGCGACGCCGAGGGGATGGAGGTGGTCCCGATCGAGACGATGGGGGGCCGCGAGACCAACCACCTCTACTTCACCGACTGCGCCGCCCCCGCCGACGCCGTCCTCGGCGAGGTCGACCAGGCCTGGACGCAGCTGATGGCCGGCCTCAACGTCGAGCGCCTGATCCTTTCGGCGACGATGCTGGGGATCGCCCAGCGCGCCTTCGACGACCTCCTCCTCTACGTCAAGGAGCGGCGGCAGTTCGACCGCCCGATCGGCTCCTTCCAGGCCCTCCAGCACCGCATCGCCGACCTCGCCACCGACCTCCAGGCCGCCCGCCTGATGACCCACTGGGTGGCCACCCTCGTCGACGAGGACCCCGACCGGATGCTGCCCCAGCAGGCCTCGATGGTGAAGCTCTTCGTCACCGAGGTCGCCAAGCGCACCACCCTCGAGGGGATGCAGATGATGGGCGGCTACGGCTACTCCTCCGAGTACGACATGGAGCGCCTCGTCCGCACCTCCCTGGTCTCCACCATCTACGGCGGCACCAGCGAGATCCAGCGCGGCATCGTCGCCAAAACGCTGGGGCTCTAGACGCTCTCCACGGCCTTCCTGAGGCGGACAGGGTCAACGGCGGGAAACCTGTAGAGCTGCCCCTCGATGCTCTCGAACAGCTCCAAGAGCCTTGGCCCCTGGACTTGGCCGGAGCGCACCATCTCGGCAACATCGCGCCGGTCGAGATCGAACCCTCGCTCCAACTTCGCCAGTGCTTGGGAATAGAGATCGAAGTCAAAAACCTCGAGATTGCCCGCCCGGAAACGGAAACGGGAGCGGTCTTTCCATTCTGGAAGGGGGGGAAGGAAATCAAGAGGCGAGGCGAGCTCCACGTTGATCTCGAGCCGCTCCTTCATCGCTGCAATCCGTCTCAGGGGCTCGTCGCTGTCGGGTTCGAAGCGGACGTCCACGTCAACCGTTGAGGGCCTCCAGCCTTCGAGGACCGCGGTTGCCCCTCCCGTCAGGTACATCCTCGTCCCCGGCCGCACGACCCGGCCAAGCTCGTGTGCCAACCGCTTGACGCGCTCGACGTCAGCTGGCTCTCGCACGCTCGGCGGCGCGGGCGAAGCTCGTCACCCGACTGAGGATCGCGTTGTAGCGGGAGTGCGCCGCGTCGCCCAGTTCCCGGTGCAACTGCTGGTAGAGCTGGTGGGCCGGCGGCTCCTCCTCGTCGGATCCACCCGCTTCGAAGCCGAGCTCTCGCAGTCGAGGTGCCGCCGAGCGCACCGCAAGGGCGCTCGTGCTCATCCGTCCCTCACGCAGATCGGCGAGACCGGGCAGCACGATCTCGGCTCCTGGCAGCATTTCCAGCGCTCGGTTATCCATCCGGCAGATAATGACTGAAGGCAGCGGGGCGCTAGGCCGTCGCCGCGAAGCGGCCGCCATCGACCAGGGCTGGTTCGCCGATGTGGAAGCCCTGGGCGTAGTCGATCTCGAAGGCGCGGACGAGGGCCAGGGTCTCCGAGTCCTCGATCCCCTCGGCGACGGTCTCCTGGCCGAAGGCCTTGGCGAACTGGACGAGGGCCTGGACGAGGCGCTGGTCGGTGGGGGAGGAGGGGAGCTCGCGGATGAACTCGATGTCGATCTTCAGGTGCTGGACCGGCAGTTCCTTCAGGTAGCTGAAGGAGCTGAAGCCGGTGCCGAAATCGTCGAGGCCGAGGCCGCAGCCCATCTCGGTCACCGCCTGGGCGAAGGCCCGGGCGTGGTCCATGTTGGAGATCGCCGCCGTCTCGGTGATCTCGAAGTCGAGCCAGGCGGGGTTGAGGCCGTCGGCGATCGCTGCCCGCACGTCGGCGATCAGCCGCGGGTCGGAGAGGGAGGCGCCGCTGACGTTGACGGCGATCGGCTGCGAGCGGCCGGCCAGCTCGATCGCCTTCGAGAGCACCAGCCGGTCGATCTCGGTGATCAGCCCCATCCGCTCGGCGGTCGGCAGGAAGGAGGAGGGCGGGATCACGTCGTCGTTGTCGTCGAGCATCCGCACCAGCAGCTCCTCCCGCGCCACGCACTCCTTGCGCAGGTCGAAGATCGGCTGCGCGTAGACGACGATCCGCTCCCCCTCGATCGCCTCCCGGATCCGGTCGGCCCAGGTCAGTTTCTGGTTGGGGCCGCTGGCGGCGTCGACCGCGCGCCCGCCGCCCGCCTCCTTCGCTTCGCAGAGGGCGATGTCGGCGGTGATCATCAGCCCTTCCGCGGTCACCTCCTCGCCGCTGCCGCCGAAGGTGGCGATCCCGACGCTGGCTCCGACCGCGGGCTTGCCACGCTCGCGGACCAGGGCGATCAGCCGCTCGGCCGTCGCCATCGCCTGCGCCGGCGTCGCCTGCGGCAGCAGTAGCCCGAATTCGTCGGCGCAGATCCGCGCCGGCAGATCGTCGATCCGCGACTGGTCGCGGATGGTCTTCGCCACCGTCTCCAGCAGCCGGTCGCCGGCCTCGTGGCCGAGCGAGTCGTTGACGATGTGGAAGGAGTCGATGTCGAGCAGCAGCAACGCCCCTGGCTGGCTGCGATGGAGCGGGTCGAGCAGCCGCTCTTCCATCGCTTCGACGAAGCTGTCTCGGTCGTAGAGGCCGTTGCTTTCGGTCAGCTCTTGCACTGTCGCCCTCGGATGCCCTATCGGAATACCTTGAAAACGACTTTACATAGAACTAAGTAGGGCATGTGAACCGTCGCCTGAGTGGTCGGCGGCAGCCGGTGCCAATGGGCCGCATGGCGCTATCCTTGCCTCAGCCTCGCGCCTCGGCCCGGGGTTTTTCTTCTGTAACGACTACCTCCAGGCACGGAACGAGGGAAGAGATGGCACGCGGAGATGTCCGCATTGCGGTGACGATGGCTTGCGAAGAGTGCAAGCGGCGGAATTACCAGACCAACAAGTCCCGGCGCAACAGCCCGGACCGGATCGAGATGCGCAAGTTCTGCCGCTGGTGCGGCCACCACACCCCTCATAAGGAGACCCGGTAGTCCCCGATGGCAAAGACCCGCGCACAGCGCAAGGCCGAGCGCCGGGCTCGGGAAGCTGAGGAGCGGAAACGCTCCGGCGGGCACGAGAGCCCGGTCGAGGCTCAGCGCGAGACCCAGACCGGTGTCTCCGGTGACGTAGCCGAGGTCGAAGCGGTGGAGATGGGGATCGCCGCCGGCGCCCCCGAGTCCCAGCTCGAGACCCCGGACGCGCCGAAGCCGCGCTCCGCCCGCCGCGCCGAAGCGAAGGCGCTGAAGGAAAACGAAAAGCGCAAGCGCGAGGAGCAGAAGCGGCGGGAGAGTCAACAGCTTGCGAAGAAGCAGAAACAGGCGAAAGCCGAAAGGCAGCGCTCCGGTTTCATCGGCTTCCTCATATCCTGTTGGCAGGAGCTGAAGAAAGTCCAGTGGCCTGATCGCGAGACGCTGATCCAGGCGACCGCTGTGACCATCCTCTTCGTCGCCGTCGCGGCCGCCTACCTCGGTGCCCTCGACGCCGTCTTCAACTGGCTCATCAAGCAGATCCTCTAAGCGGGATCCCGAACAAAGGCTTCCTTAGAAGATGTATCGCTGGTACGTGATCAATACCTACTCCGGACACGAGAACAAGGTCAAGCACAACCTCGAGCACCGGGTGCAGACGATGAGCCAGAACCGCAACGTGCGGCAGGTCGTCGTCCCCACCGAGCAGGTCTCCGAGATGAAGGACGGGCAGAAAGTCCAGACCGAGAAACGGACGATGCCCGGCTATGTCCTCGTCAACATGGAGATGACCGACGACGCCTGGGGCCTGGTCAAGAACACCCCCGGCGTCACCGGCTTCGTCGGCTCCCGCAACAAGCCTGTGCCGCTCTCCAAACCCGAGGTCGACCGCCTGCTCCACCGCGAGACCGCCGAGCGGCCGCGCACCCAGGCGCAGTTCGCGATCGGGGAATCGGTCAAAGTCATCTCCGGCCCGCTCTCCGACTTCTCCGGCGAGATCGCCGAGATCAACGAGGACGCCGCCAAACTCAAGGTCCTGGTCTCGATCTTCGGCCGCGAGACCCCGGTCGAGGTGGGCTACGACCAGGTGAAGAAGATTTAGGTCGCGAAGACCGCTACCCTCTCGAACCCGCTCATGGCAAAGAAAGTCCTCACCCTCATCAAGCTGCAGATCCAGGCCGGCAACGCCAACCCGGCGCCGCCGGTCGGCCCTGCCCTGGGCCAGCACGGCGTCAACATCATGGACTTCTGCAAAGCCTTCAACGCCCAGACGCAGGGCGAGGGCGGCACGATCATCCCGGTCGAGATCACGGTCTACGAGGACCGCTCCTTCACCTTCATCACCAAGACGCCCCCGGCCGCGGTCCTGATCAAGGAAGCGATCAAAATCCCGAAGGGCTCGGGCGAGCCGCACGTCAACAAGGTGGGGACCATCTCCGACGCGCAGATCCAGGAGATCGCCGAACGGAAGATGCCCGACCTCAACGCCAACGACATCGACGCCGCCAAGAAGATCATCGCCGGCACCGCCCGCTCGATGGGCGTCGACGTCGCCTAGGAGAAGACTGATGCCCCACGGCAAGCGATTCCGCGCCCAGTACGAGAAGGTCGACCGCGACCGCGCCTACCCGCCGGCCGAGGCGGTCGCCCTGATCAAGGACACCGCCAGCACCAAGTTCGACGAGACGGTCGAGCTGCACGTCCTGCTCGGGGTCAACGTCCGCCACGCCGACGAGCAGCTGCGCGGCACCCTGGCGCTGCCGCACGGCCTCGGCAAGGACGTCACCGTCGCCGTCTTCGCCCAGGGCCAGCAGGCCCGGGACGCCGAGGCGGCCGGGGCGGACTTCGTCGGCGGCCAGGACCTGGTCGAGAAAGTCCAGGAGGGCTGGACCGGGTTCGACGTCGCGATCTCGACCCCGGAGATGATGAAAGCCGTCGGCCAGCTCGGCCGCGTGCTCGGCCCCCAGGGCAAGATGCCGAACCCGAAGGTCGGCACCGTCACCGACGACGTCGAGAAGGCGGTCGGGGACTCCAAGTCCGGCAAAGTCGAATACCGGACCGACCGCCAGGCGATCGTCCACATGGCGATCGGCAAGGCCAGCTTCGACGCCAGCCAGCTGCTCGAGAACTACCAGGCCGTGATCGAGGAGATCATTCGCGCCAAGCCCTCCTCGGCCAAGGGCAAATACGTCCTCTCCGCCACCCTGGCGACGACTATGGGCCCGGGCATCCGGGTCGACGCCGGCGCCAAAGCCGACCGCGAGAGCGCGGCCGCCGCGGGGGAGACCGCAGAGGAGCTGGCGACCGCTTAAACTGCGTCGCCGCTAACCGCAGACCACCGGCGGGGCAGTGCCCGGAAGCCCGGTGCAGGTGAGACGATGAACCGCGAGGAAAAGTCAGCAGCCATAAAAGAGATCGTCGCCGAGATCGAAGGATCTGAGGCGATTTTCGCTGTCGACTACCGCGGCATCAGCGTTCCCCAGGCCGCCGAGCTGCGCTCGAAACTGCGCGAAGCCGACGCCAGCTTCCGCATCGTCAAGAACCGCCTGACCAAACGCGCCGCCGACGAGGCCGGCGAGGAGCGGCTGGCGGAGCTGCTGACCGGGCCGACCGCGCTCACCTTCGTCCGCGGCGACACCGCCCAGGCCGCGAAAGCGATCACCACCTTCAACAAAGAGCACGAGGTGCTCACCTACAAGGGCGGCTTCATGGAGGCGACCTCGCTCGACGAACTCGCCTTCAAATCGATCGCCAAACTGCCCGGCCGCGAAGTGCTGAACGGGCAGCTTGCCGGCGTCGTCGCCAGCCCGCTGACCGGCTTGGTCCGCGGGCTCGGCTCGATGATCCAGGGCCTGGCGCTGCAGCTCGGCCAGATCGCCGAGAAAGGACTTGTGTCGGGCGAGGCTCCGGCAGAGGCGGCTCCCGCCGAGGAGCCGAAGGCCGAGGTCGAGGAGGCTCCGGCCGAGAAAGCCGAGGAGGCTCCGGTCGAGGAGGCGCCGACCGAGGCCGCCAGCGGCAACGAGCCGCCCGCCGACCAGGCGGATGCTCCCGACGAGGAGCCGGAGGCCAAGGAAGAGACTTCAGATCAGGATTCAAACGAGGAAGAGGGGTAGCGACTGATGGCAACCAAAACTTCAACCGAGGACTGGATCGAGGAGCTGAAAAGCATCTCGGTGCTCGAGCTCTCCGAGCGGATCAAAGCGCTCGAGGAGGAGTTCGGCGTCTCCGCGACGGCCGTTGCGGCCGCGGCGCCCGCCGCTGCCGGCGGCGGCGGTGGCGGCGAGGAAGGTGGCGGCGAAGAGTCTTCGACCGTCGACGTCATCCTCAAAGAGGTCGGCGGGCAGAAAGTCCCGGTCATCAAGGTGGTCCGCTCGGCGACCGGTCTCGGCCTCAAAGAGGCCAAGGCGCTCGTCGATGAGGCTCCGAAAGCGATCAAAGAGGGTGTCGAGCGCGACGAGGCCGACAAACTCAAAGCCGAGCTCGAGGAGGCTGGGGCCACGGTCGAGCTCGCCTAGGAGCTCAACCGCTCTTCCCAGCCCGCTTGGGGAGCCAAACTTGAAGGCGCCGACGGCGGTGTGTTATTTTCCGCCGTCGCGCGCCGTTTGAGTGCCCCTGCCCATACTTGCGCTGTATCCACGTCCCTCTGACCGTCCGAGGAGTCGCCGACTTTGGCACGTTCCAACGCTGCCCCCGTAACCCGTAGGAGCTTTTCCCGCCTAGACAACCCTCTCGAGGTCCCACACCTGATCGACATCCAGCGTCGTTCCTTCAAGGAACTGACGGATCCGAAATCGGGTGGGCTGCGAGAGACGATCAACGACATATCCCCGATCGAGGACTACACGGGGAACCTCCAGATCGTCTTCGGCGATTTCAAGTTCGAGGAGCCGCCGCACTCGATCGAGGAGTGCCGTGAGAAGGACATGACCTACTCGCGGCCGCTGACCGCGACGGTCGCCTTCCAGAACAAGGAGACCGGCGAGATCCGCGAGCAGGCCGTCTTCATGGGCGACTTCCCGTGGATGACCGAGCGCGGGACCTTCATCATCAACGGCACCGAGCGCGTCGTCGTCACGCAGCTCGTCCGTTCCCCGGGCGCCTACGTGATGGCCCCGAAGGACCCCGAAAAGCAGGTCTTCATCGCCAACCTGATGCCGGCTCGCGGCTCCTGGCTGGAGCTCGAAGTCGACAAAAAAGGCAAAGTCTTCGTCCGCATCGACCGCAAGCGGAAACTGCCGGTCACGGTCCTGCTGCGCGCGATGGGTTACGTCGAGGACCAGCAGCTCCTCGACATGTTCGACAACTCGGTCTACATCCGCCACACGATCGCGGCGGACACCGAAGCGACCAAGACCGAAGAGGGCGCCCTGATCGAGCTGTTCAAAAAGCAGCGCCCGGGCGAGCCGCCGTCGGTCGACGCCGCCAAAGCGCTGCTGGAGCAGCTCTTCTTCGACCCCAAGCGCTACGACCTCACCCGGGTCGGCCGCTACAAGCTCAACGCCCGCCTCGACCTCGACATCGACCTCGAGACCCGCGTCCTCACCCACGACGACATCATCGCCCTCGTCAAGGAGCTGGTCTCGCTGCCGAAGCTGCTCGGGATCCCCGAGGAGATCGACGAGGAGAACCCGATCAAAGACTATGCCGCGGAGGCGATCACCTACCCGCGCGAGCAGGTCTACGACCACCTCGACGAGTACGAGCACTTTGGCAACCGCCGCCTGCGCACGGTCGGCGAGCTGATCCAGGAGGCCTTCCGGATCGGCCTCTACCGGATGGAGCGCGTGGTCCGCGAGCGCCTCACCACCGAGGACTCCGACGCGATCACCCCGCAGACGATCATCAACATCCGCCCGGTCGTGGCGGCGATGAAGGAGTTCTTCGGCTCCTCGCAGCTCTCGCAGTTCATGGACCAGACCAACTCTCTCGCCGGCCTGACCCACAGGCGGCGGCTCTCGGCGCTCGGCGCCGGCGGCCTGACCCGCGAGCGGGCGCCGATCGAGGTCCGCGACGTGCACCCGACCCACTACGGCCGGATGTGCCCGATCGAGACCCCGGAGGGGCCGAACATCGGCCTGATCGGCTCGCTCGCCTCCTACGCGCAGATCTCCGAGCACGGCTTCGTCACCACCCCCTACCGGGTGGTCAAAGACGGCGTCGTCACCGAGGAGATCGTCCACTACGACGCGACCCAGGACGAGGACAAGATCATCGCCCAGGCGAACTCCGAGTTCGACCCCAAGACCGGCAAGCTCAAGGGCCCGCTGGTGCTGGTCCGGGCCGGCGAGCAGGAGTACGCGACCGCCGCCCCTAAAGAAGTCGACCTGATGGACGTCTCGCCGTCCCAGATCTGGTCGGTCGCGACCTCGCTGATCCCCTTCCTCGAGCACGACGACGCCAACCGGGCGCTGATGGGCTCGAACATGCAGCGCCAGGCGGTGCCGCTCCTGAAACCCGACCCGCCGCTGGTCGGCACCGGGATGGAGCGCCGCGCCGCGGTCGACACCGGCGACGTCGTCCTGGCCGAGAACGCCGGCGAGGTCAGCCACGTCGACGCCCAGCGGATCGTCGTCAGCAGCGGCTCGAAGAAAGACGAGTACCCGCTGCACAAGTTCATGCGCTCCAACCAGGGGACGATCATCCACCAGCGGCCGATCGTGAAGAGCGGCCAGCAGGTGAAGGCGGGCGACGTGCTCGCCGACGGCTCCTCCACCGGCGGCGGTGAGATCGCCCTCGGCAAGAACTGCCTGGTCGCCTTCATGTCCTGGGAGGGCTACAACTTCGAGGACGCGATCATCCTCTCCGAGCGCTTGGTCAAGGACGACGAACTCACCTCGATCCACATCGAGGAGTACGAGATCGACGCCCGCACGACCAAGCTCGGCGACGAGGAGATCACCCGCGACATCCCCAACCGCTCCGAGGAGAGTCTGCGCAACCTCGACGAGCGCGGCATCGTCAGGATCGGCGCCGAGGTCGTCTCCGGCGACCTCCTGGTCGGCAAGGTGACGCCGAAGGGCGAGACCGAGCTGACCGCCGAGGAGAAGCTGATCCGCGCGATCTTCAAGGAGAAGGCGCGCGAGGTCCGCGACACCTCGCTGAAAGTGCCTCACGGCGAGGGCGGGGTCGTGATCGACGTCCTCACCTTCAGCCGCGACGAGGGCGATGACCTGGCCCCCGGCGTCAACGACCTGGTCCGCGTCTTCGTCGCGACCAAGCGCAAGATCGCCGAGGGCGACAAGCTCGCCGGCCGCCACGGGAACAAGGGTGTGATCTCGAAGATCGTGCCCGAGGAGGACATGCCTCACCTGGCCGACGGCACGCCCGTCGACGTGATCCTCAACCCGCTCGGCGTCCCGAGCCGGATGAACATCGGCCAGATCCTCGAGACCCACCTCGGGTGGGTCGCGGCCAACGGCTGGTACGACGACGGCTCCGAGGCCTACAAGCAGGCCCACTCCAGCGAGGGCGACGGCCGCGTCTACGTCGCGACCCAGGTCTTCGACGGGGCCACCGTCGAGGACGTCGACAACGCGCTTGTCGCCTGGAACGAGGAGAACGCCGAGCGCGGCGTCGACCTCGGGGTCGACAAGAGCGCCCGCCCGGGCGCTCGCGCCTCCGGCACGGCGCAGCTGTACAACGGCCGCACCGGCGAGCCCTACGAGGGCAAGGTCACGGTCGGCTACATGTACATCCTCAAGCTCCTGCACCTGGTCGACGACAAGATCCACGCCCGCTCGACCGGCCCGTACTCGCTCGTCACCCAGCAGCCGCTGGGCGGCAAGGCGCAGTTCGGCGGCCAGCGCTTCGGCGAGATGGAGGTCTGGGCGCTGGAGGCATACGGCGCCGCCTACACCCTCCAGGAGATGCTCACGGTCAAGTCCGACGACACCGTCGGGCGCGTCAAGGCCTACGAGGCGATCGTCAAGGGCGAGAACATCCCCGAGCCCTCGATCCCGGAGTCCTTCAAAGTGCTGCTGAAGGAGATCCAGAGCCTCTCGCTCGACGCCAACGTGGTCTCCGAGGGGACCGACGTCGAAATCTCCGACGAGGAGGACGACCTGCTGAAAGCCGCCGAGGAGCTCGGCATGGACCTGACCGGCGTTCGCGCCGACTCCTCCAACGGAGCCGCCGACGAGCAGGAGGAGCAGGTGGTCGCCGAGGGCGATGGCGGAACTGATGGTGATGGCGCCGGCAAAGCTGCGGATGCAGCGCCGGCCGAGGTGGAGGACTGATGATCGACATCAACAATTTCGACGCGATCGAGATCGGGCTCGCGTCTTCGAAGAAGATCCGCTCCTGGAGCTGGGGCGAGGTCACGAAGCCCGAGACGATCAACTACCGGACGCTGAAGCCCGAGAAAGACGGCCTCTTCTGCGAGCGCATCTTCGGTCCCACCAAGGACTGGGAGTGCTACTGCGGCAAGTACAAGCGGGTCCGCTACAAGGGCATCGTCTGCGAGCGCTGCGGCGTTGAGGTGACCCGCTCCAAGGTCCGCCGCGAGCGGATGGGGCACGTCGACCTCGCCTCGCCGGTCTCACACATCTGGTTCTTCAAGGGCGTTCCGAGCCGGATCGGCTACCTGATCGACATGGCTCCGAAAGAGCTGGAGAAGGTCCTCTATTTCGCCGCCTCGATGGTCACCTGGGTCGACGAGGAGGCTCGCGACAAGGACGTCGGGAAGCTGGAGAAAGAGGTCAAGAAAGTCGTCGACTCCTACGAGTCCGAAAAACAGAAACGGACCCAGGAGCTGAACGAGTCGCTCGAGCGCCGGATCGCTTACCTGGAGAACGGCGCCCAGGACAAGTTCGACGACGAAGACCACATCTGGGCCGACTCGCTGAAACTGACCGCGGCGCAGCTGCGCAAGCTCAAAGACGACGACCGGGCGAAAATGATCAAAGAACTGCGCAAACAGTTCGACGCCGAGATCTCCGACACCGAGGCCTACCTGGAAGAGGCCGCGGAGCGGATGCAGGAGGTCTGGAAGATCTTCACGGAGATGAAGCCGAAGGACGTCATCAACGACGAGACGGTCTTCCGTGAGCTCAAGGACCGGTTCGGCTCCCCGTTCGGCTGGGGCGAGTACTTCCGCGGCGGCATGGGCGCCGAAGCGGTGCGCGACCTGCTCGAACAGGTCGACCTCGAGGCCGACTGCGAGGAACTGGAGCAGATCATCAACAGCTCCAAAGGCCAGAAACAGGCCCGTGCGGTGAAGCGGCTGAAAGTCGCCTCCGCCTTCCTCAACTCCGACAACAAGCCCGACTGGATGATCCTCGACGCGGTGCCGGTAATCCCGCCGGAGCTGCGCCCGATGGTCCAGCTGGACGGCGGCCGCTTCGCGACCTCCGACCTCAACGACCTCTACCGCCGGGTGATCAACCGCAACAACCGGCTGAAAAGGCTGCTCGACCTCGGCGCCCCCGAGATCATCGTCAACAACGAGAAGCGGATGCTGCAGGAGGCGGTCGACGCGCTGTTCGACAACGGCCGCCGCGGGCGCCCCGTCACGGGCCCCGGCAACCGGCCGCTGAAGTCGCTCTCCGACATGCTGAAGGGGAAGCAGGGTCGCTTCCGCCAGAACCTGCTCGGCAAGCGCGTCGACTACTCCGGCCGCTCGGTGATCGTCTCCGGCCCGAACCTGCGGCTGCACCAGTGCGGGCTGCCGAAGCTGATGGCCCTGGAGCTCTTCAAGCCGTTCATCATGGCCCAGCTGGTCGAGCGCAAAGCGGTCCAGAACATCAAGGCCGCGAAGAAGATGGTCGAGTCGATGATCCCGGAGGTCTGGGACGTGCTGGAGGAAGTCATCCACCAGCACCCGGTCCTGCTCAACCGGGCCCCGACCCTGCACCGTCTCGGCATCCAGGCCTTCGAACCGGTCCTCGTCGAGGGCAAGGCGATCCAGGTTCATCCCCTGGTCTGCCACGCCTTCAACGCCGACTTCGACGGCGACCAGATGGCCGTCCACGTGCCGCTCTCGGCTGAGGCTCAGGCCGAGGCGCGGATCCTCATGCTCTCCGCCAACAACATCCTCTCCCCGGCCCACGGGGCGCCGCTGGCGACCCCGACCCAGGACATGGTGCTCGGCATCTACTACCTGACCTACGGTCCGGAAGCCGAGGAGCTGGCGAAGGTCGACGAGGCGCTGAAGACGGGCAAAGGCGCCAACGGCTCCGGCCCCGGCGTGAAGGTGTTCCGCTCCTCCCAGGAGGCCGAGCTCGTCTACGAGAACGGCGGCTGCAAGCTGCACGACCAGGCCGAGTACCGGCGGGCCGGGCGCGGGCACTTCCTGACCACGGTCGGGCGGATCATCTTCAACGAGAAGATCGAGCGTGCCCTCGCCGACGCCCTCGAAGAGGACTTCGACCCGGACCAGTTCGAGTTCGTCAACTTCTCGCTGAAGAAGAAGGACATCAACCAGATGGTCTCCGACCTGGTCGAGTCCTACGGCGCCCCGGCGGTCTCCCAGGTGCTCGACGCCTTCAAGGACCTCGGCTTCCACTACGCGAGCCAGGCGGGCATCACCGTCTCCAAGAACAACGTCGTGTCCCCGCCGGAGAAGCCGGAAATCCTCGATCGCTACGAGAAGGAGACCGAAGCGATCCAGGCCCAGTACGACGAAGGCTATATCACCGCCGAGGAGCGTCACGAGGCTGTGACGGCGCACTGGAACCGGGCTACCGACGAGGTCGCGCAGGCGATGGAGGACAACCTCGACACCCTGAACCCGATCTTCATGATGGCCAACTCGGGCGCTCGCGGATCGTTCAAACAGATCCGCCAGCTGGCCGGGATGCGCGGCCTGATGGCCAACCCGAAAGGGGAGATCATCGAGCGGCCGATCAAGGCCAACTTCATGGAGGGGCTCTCGGTCCTCGAGTACTTCATCTCCACCCACGGCGCCCGAAAGGGCCTCGCCGACACGGCGCTGAGGACGGCCGACTCCGGTTACCTCACCCGCCGCCTGGTCGACGTCGCCCAGGACGTGATCGTCCGTGAGGAGGACTGCAAGACCAAAGAACACATCGAGATGGTCATCCGCAAGGACGACGGCTCCCTCAACGACAACCTGATCGGTCGCCTGGCGGCGAAGAAGCTCGAGACCAAGCGCGGTCGCGAACTGCTCAAGCGCAACCAGGAGATCACCCAGGCCGACGTCGAGGCGATCGCCGAGGCCTTCGGCGACGAAGACGTCAAGGTCCCGGTCCGCTCGGCGCTCAAGTGCGAGGCCGAATCCGGCGTGTGCCGGTCCTGCTACGGGATCTCGCCGGCGACCGGGTCGACCGTCGACATCGGCGACGCGGTCGGCATCATCGCCGCCCAGTCGATCGGCGAGCCGGGGACCCAGCTGACCATGCGCACCTTCCACACCGGAGGCGTCGCCGGCCAGGACATCACCCAGGGTCTGCCGCGGATCGTCGAGCTCTTCGAGGCGCGTAAACCGAAGGGCCTGGCGCAGATGGCCGAGGCCGCCGGGAAGGTCTCGATCGAAGAAACCGACAAAGCCCTGAAAGTGATCGTCACCGAGTCCAGTGGCGAGGAGCACAGCTACAGCTTCCCGCTCCGCACCCGGCTCCACGTCGCCGACGGCGACCGGGTCGAGGTCGGGCAGCAGCTGAACGAAGGATCGCTCTACCCGGCCGACCTGCTGGCGATCCGCGGGCGCACCGCGACCGAGCTCTACCTCGTCGACGAGGTGCAGAAGGTCTACCGCGCCCAGGGCGTCGACATCAACGACAAGCACATCGAGCTGATCGCCCGCCAGATGCTGAAGAAGGTGAGGATCGAGTCCAAGGGCTCGACCAGCCTCCTTCCCGGGCAGCTGGAGGACCGCGGCAGCCTCAAACGGCTCAACAAGAAGACCAAGGAAGACGGCGGCACGCCGGCCAAAGGCGAGGAGGTCATCCTCGGGATCACCAAGGCCTCGCTGGCGACCGAGTCCTTCCTCTCCGCGGCCTCCTTCCAGGAGACCACCAAGGTGCTCACCGACGCCGCCCTCGAGGGCAAACGGGATCGCCTGGTCGGCCTGAAGGAGAACGTGATCATCGGCAAGCTGATCCCGGCCGCAACCGGCCTCAAGCACTACCGGACGGTCGCGATCGAGCCGGCGGAACCGATCGAGCCGCCGAGCGACGACGACCTGCTCGAAGAAGACGAGCTGGCGGCGGAACTCGGCGTCGACGGGGTCGAGGCTCCGGTCGAGGGCTTCGGCACCTCCTTCGCGGAGGAGCTCGAGGAGCTCGCCCAGGAGATCGAGTCGACGTCGGAAGAGTCGAAGTAGGAGCTGCGGTTTAGTACGGATGTGTCGCGCCCCCAGAAATGGGTAACTAAGAAGTACCCCAAGAACACATCATCTTCTTGCTCTTGAGGTGTTTCATTTCTGATTGACGCCGAAGGCCGGGTCCACCTTTCCCCGGCCTTCGGTGCGTCTGGGACCGGTACGTCACCCGAAACTGGCCGTTTGGCCAGTCCGATAGATTGGGCGGCGATGGAGCACGCGGAGAAGGTCTGCATCATCGGCGCCGGCAGCTCCGGCATCTGCGCCGCGCAGGTGCTCGACGCGCGCGGGATCCCCTTCGACTGCTTCGAGAAGGGGTCGATGATCGGCGGCAACTGGCGCTACGAGAACGACAACGGGATGTCATCGGCCTACCGCTCGCTGCACATCAACACCTCACGCCGGGTGATGGCGTTCAAGTCGCTGCCGATGCCCGAGCACTTCCCCGACTACCCGAACCACTTCCAGATGGCGGCCTACTTCGACGAATTCGCCGATCGCTTCGGGCTGCGGGAGAAGATCAGCTTCCGCACCGAGGTGGTGAACGTGGAGCCGGCCGACGGCGCCTGGGCGGTCACCGTTAAGGGAGAGGGCGGGGGAGAGCGGACCGAGCGCTACCGGGCGGTGATGGTCGCCAACGGCCACCACTGGGACCCGCGCTGGCCCGAACCGGCCTTTCCCGGCTCCGAGGAGTTCGAGGGCGAGCAGCTGCACGCCCACCACTACCGCGAGCCGGATGTCCTCCGCGGCAAGCGGGTGCTGGTGCTGGGGCTCGGCAACTCCGCCACCGACATCGCCGTCGAGTCCTCGCGGATCGCCGAGGCGACCTTCCTCGCCGTCCGCCGCGGCGCCTACGTCCTGCCCAAGTACCTGAACGGCAAGCCGATCGACGAGGCGGTTCACCCGCTGGCCTCCTACCTGCCGCTCTCGGTCCAGCGCTTCTTCGCGATGAAAGGCCTCGAGATCGCCGCCGGGGACATGACCACCTACGGCCTGCCGAAGCCCGACCACAAGCTCTTCGAGGCCCACCCGACCGTCTCCTCGGAGCTGCTGCCGCGGCTCGGCCATGGCGACATCGCCGTCAAGCCGAACATCGACCGCTTCTCCGGCGGCCGCACGGTCCGCTTCGTCGACGGCAGCTCGGAGGAGATCGACCTCGTCGTCTACTGCACCGGCTACAAGATCACCTTCCCCTTCTTCGACCCGAAGGTGGTCTCGGCGCCGGAGAACCGGCTGCCGCTCTACCGCCGCGTCGTCTCGGTCGAGCGGCCGGGTCTCTACTTCGTCGGCTTCATCCAGCCCCTGGGGCCGATCATGCCCCTGGCCGAGGCCCAGTGCGAATGGGTCGCCGACCTGCTCAGCGGCCGGGCGACGCTACCGCCGGCGGGAGAGATGAAGCGGGAGACCGCGCGCGAGGAACGGAAGCAGGCGAAGCGCTTCGTTGCCTCTAAGCGTCATACCGTCGAGGTCGACTTCCACCCTTATCTGCGCGAGATCCGGCGCGAGCGAAAGCGGGCTGCGCAGCCGGCTTGACGACGCGGGTGCGCCCGCCGGGCGGGCAGTCCGGCGCCGGCAGCGCGGCGCCGCCTCCGTGCGGACCGCCGCGACGGGGCCCGCGCGGCAGCCTCGGCTGCGGCCGGCGCTTGGAGCCGCCGCCGTCCTCGTCGGTCACCGCCTCCGGTTCGTCGTGCTGCTTGGCCGCCCAGTAGACGAGCCACATCGAGGCCAAGACCGGGATCTTGAGCACGACGGCGAGGAAGAAGATGGGCCAGAACCCCGTCACCTGAATCAGTGTAGAGAGGTGGCCCAGGCGGTCAGGGCGTCGACATGCCCCTCCTCGAGCCCCAGGTGCGGCTCGGTCGGGACCAGCAGAGTCGGCGCCGGCCGACGCTCGGCCCACTCGAAACAGCTGGCGTCGAAGTTGTCGTCGATCCAGGCGATCGCCCGCTCCCCGGCGAACGCCTCCAGCGCCGCCAGCTTCCAGTGGGCGCCGCCGCTGCGGGGGGCGACGTCGAAGGAGATGTGCGGCAGCTCGGGAAGCCCCAGCAGCTGCGGCAGGTAGAAATTCGCTTTGTCCTCCCACCCGCTCGCCCAGACGAGCTCGAACGCCTCGCTCAGCCGCAGCAGCCGGTCCCCGCAGACCAGCGAGATGCAGTGCGGCACCCCGTCGACCAGCTGCAGCCGCGTACGAGCCGGCCGCTCCTCGAACCCGAAGAGGCTGATGACGCCGTCGATGTCGACTGCCAGCAGCGGCCGGTCAGCCATGGAAGGGAGATCTACCAGCGGTAGTGGGCGAACGCTTTGTTCGCCTGGGCCATGCGGTAGATGTCGTCCTTGCGCTTCCAGGCGCTGCCCTGCTGCTGGTTGGCGTCGAGGATCTCGCCGGCGAGCCGCTCGGCCATCGAGTACTCGCGGCGGGCGCGGGCGAACTGAACCAGCCAGCGGACGGCGAGGGTGCGGGCGCGCCGGGCCGGAACCTCGACCGGAACCTGGTAGGTGGCCCCGCCGACGCGGCGGGAGCGGACCTCGAGGACCGGGGTCAGCGTTTTGATCGCCGACTCCAGGGTCTCGACCGCGTCCTCGCCGGTGCGCTCGCCGATGATCGCGAGGGCGTCGTAGACGATCCGCTCAGCAAGGCTCTTCTTGCCGTCGCTCATCACCTTGTTGATCAGCTGCTGGACGAGGCGATTGCGGTGCCTGGCGTCCGGCTCGATCGGCCGTATCTGTGCGGCGGAGCGGCGCGGCATTACGAAGCTTTGACGCCGTAGCGGGAGCGGGCTTGCTTGCGGTCGGAGACCCCGGCCGCGTCGAGGGTGCCGCGGACGACCTTGTAGCGGACGCCCGGCAGGTCCTTGACGCGACCACCCCTGATCAGGACCACCGAGTGCTCCTGCAGGTTGTGGCCCTCGCCCGGGATGTAGGTGGTGACCTCCATCCCGTTGGTCAGCCGCACACGGGCGATCTTGCGCAGCGCCGAGTTCGGCTTCTTCGGGGTGACCGTGGCGACGCGGGTGCAGACGCCGCGCCGCTGCGGGGCGGCTACGCGCTTCTTGCGACCTTGGCCCGACTTGAGGCCCGGCGTCGTGGTCTTCTTCTTCGGGCGCTTGCGACCCTTCCTGACAAGCTGATTCGTATTCGGCACGGCCGCGCATAGTAGAGGAGTCCGGCCAAAACCATCATCCCGGCCGCGGAAAGCTCGGCGTAGAACCCGTCCTCGAGCACCGCCGAGGTGCCGGCGAAGCGGGCGGCCTGGCCCCCCTTGTCAAGGCCGCTGGGCAGGTCGACGAGCAGGATCACGGCCAGCGAGAGGAGGCCAAGGGCGGCGACGAGCAGGCCCAGTCGCTTGCGCTCCCGCCACAGCGCCAGCGCCCCGATGGCCATGGCCGCCACTCCGACCGGGACCAGCAGGTAGGCGTGGGCGGCGCCGGCGGTCTTTTCGCCGACCGTCGGGACCTTCGCCACCGCGGGCAGGTCGGCGTAGCCCGGCTGGCCGATCTCGACCGCCCGGTAGTCGACGAACTGCGAGACGACGAGCAGCGTGCCGGCGGCGAGGAGGACGAAGGCGGCGGCCCGGGCGGGGGTGATCACGCGGCTGAGCGCGGTCGCCACGCGCACCAGCAGGGTGCAGCCGCGGCGGATCCAGCGCTCGCCGGCCGCCAGGGCCTTGAAGAGCAGGGCCAGCCGCGGTCGCAGCCGCGGCCAGACCCATGCCCAGCCCTGCCGCGCCCAGCGAGCCAGGCGGTGCCGCAGCAGGACGAGCGGCGGATAGGCCCGCTCCAAGCCCCGGTTGGCCGCCCGGTCAACCTGTCTGGACCTACGGCGAAGCGCTGCTATCATCGCCCGTCGCTCAGGCAGTTTTCGCTGTTTCTTCGCAGGACGCTTGGCCGGGCCCTTGGGGGCCTTTTTTTGCGGCTTATCACGACTACTGGACTTAGGACTCATGGCACGCAGCTTTCCACTAGAGAAAACTCGGAACATCGGGATCATGGCGCACATCGACGCCGGTAAGACGACGACGACGGAGCGCATCCTCTACTACACCGGCCGCACTCACAAAATGGGCGAGGTCCACGAGGGCGCCGCGGTCATGGACTGGATGGAACAGGAGCAGGAGCGCGGGATCACGATCACCTCGGCCGCGACCGCCTGCGAGTGGAAGGGCCACCGGATCAACATCATCGACACGCCCGGCCACGTCGACTTCACGGTCGAGGTCGAGCGCAGCCTCCGCGTCCTCGACGGCGCGATCGCCGTCTTCGATGCCGTCGCCGGCGTCGAGCCGCAGTCGGAGACGGTCTGGCGCCAGGCCGACAAGTACGGGGTCCCGCGCTTCGCCTACATCAACAAGATGGACCGCACCGGCGCCGACTTCTTCAACTCGGTGCAGACGATGACCGACCGCCTCGGTGCCAACCCGCTGCCGATCCAGCTGCCGATCGGGGCGGAGGAGAACTTCAAGGGCGTCGTCGACCTGGTGAAGATGAAAGGTCTGATCTGGACCGACGAGCTCGGTGCCGCCTACGAGGAAATCGAGATCCCCGAGGACCTGCAGGACCAGGCCGAGGAATACCGCACCCAGCTGATCGAAGCCTGCGCCGACTACGACGAAGAGCTGATGGAAGCCTTCCTCGGCGAGGAGGAGATCCCGCAGGAGAAGCTGGTCGCCTCGCTCCACCAGGCGACCCTCTCGACCAAGGTCACCCCGGTCCTCTGCGGCACCTCCTTCAAGAACAAGGGGGTCCAGCCGCTGCTCGACTCGATCGTCGAACTTCTGCCCTCGCCGCTCGAGGTGCCGCCGGTCACCGGCGTCATCCCCGCCGGCAAGGGCCAGCCGGAGGACGTCGAGGCCGAGCGCGAAGCCAGCGACAGCGCCCCCTTCTCGGCACTTGCCTTCAAGGTCATGTCCGACCCCTACGTCGGCAAGCTCACCTACTTCCGCGTCTACTCGGGCAAGCTCGAGAAAGGCGGCCGGGTGCTGAACGTGAAAACCGGCAAGACCGAGCGGATCGGCCGCCTGCTGATGATGCACGCGAACAGCCGCGAGGAGATCGACGAGACCTACGCGGGCGACATCTGCGCCGGCGTCGGCCTCAAGGAAACCGGGACCGGCGACACCCTCGCCGCCCCCGACGCCCCGATCGCCCTGGAGAGCATCGAATTCCCCGAGACCGTGATCGCGGTCGCGATCGAGCCGAAAACGAAGGCCGACCAGGAGAAGATGGGCAACGCCCTCCAGCGCCTCGGCGAGGAGGACCCGACCTTCCGGATCGAATCCGACGAGGAAACCGGCCAGACCCTGATCCACGGGATGGGCGAGCTCCACCTCGAGGTGATCGTCGACCGGATGCTGCGCGAGTTCAAAGTCGAGGCCAACGTCGGCAAGCCTCAGGTCGCCTACCGCGAGACGATCCGCAAGCGGGTCGAGAAGGTCGAGGCGCGGTTCGTGCGCCAGACCGGCGGCCGCGGCCAGTTCGGCCACGTCGTCATCAACCTCGAGCCGGCGCCCGAAGAGGGCTTCGTCTTCGACAACAAAATCAAGGGCGGCGTCATCCCCGGCGAATTCATCGGCCCGGCCGAGCAGGGGATGCGCGAGGCGCTGGAGAACGGCGTCAAGGCCGGCTACCCGATGGTCGACGTC
>Ga0207659_10000055_pt1 | contig 74252 bp, 73 predicted proteins | sample KBSM43metaG_FD_184330 | JGI IMG/M metagenome (GOLD analysis project Ga0207659, IMG submission 184330) | Miscanthus rhizosphere microbial communities from Kellogg Biological Station, Michigan, USA - KBS M4-3 metaG (SPAdes) (version 2) | ecosystem: Host-associated > Plants > Roots > Rhizosphere >...
GGGAATTCGGAGAATTGGAACTGGTAATAGGCGCCGGAGGCGCCGCTCCCGGGATCGATCACCGCTTCGAGGGTGGCGTCGGTGGTGGTGACCGCCGAGGCGGTCTCGCTTGTAACCGAGGGGGGGGTTGAAGTGGCCCGGGCGAGCGGCGCGCTCGCGATCAGGGCCAAGCAGGATCCGGCGGTTATCAGTAAAACTCGCCTCATTCCCCAACTATACTTGAGTAATCCCATGTTTCCCAGTCTATAGGTTGAGTTACCGCTCAAGTCGATAAGGTATTTAAGCCTGAACGTTTTCGTCTGTCAAGGGCCCCGTCATCTTGCCCATACGTCGATTCGGTTGTTGTTGTCGTCGACCCAGACGTTGCCGCGTGGGTCGACGGCGATCCCCACTGGGTAGTTCATCTGTTCCACGCCGGAGCCGAAGCCGCCGAACTTGGTTACGTATTCGCCTCTTTCGTTGAAGACCTGGACGCGGTAATTAGCCGCGTCTGGAACCCAGATGTAGCCGTTGGCGTCGACGGCGAGGCGCTTGGGTTCAAAGACCTGGCCAGTGCCGGGACCTCGGGCGACGAAACTCTTGAGGAATTCGCCTTTTTCGTTGTGCTCTTCGATCGCGCCGGTTTCGTTGTCGTTGTCGCTCCAGACGTTGCCGTTGGAATCGACCGCGACCCCGATCGGGTTGGTCCCGGTGGCGAACTGGAGAACGTATTCGCCTTTTTCGTTGAACTTCTGGATCCGTTTGTTCCCACTGTCGGCGACCCAGATATTTCCTTTCGAATCGACAGCCAGGTTCTTCGGAGTCGTGAACTGGCCGTTGCCGGTTCCCAGGCTCCCGAACTGGCTCAGGTATTCCCCTTTTTCGTTGAACTTCTGAACTCGGTTGTTACCGGTATCGAGCACCCAGATGTTGCCGTTGGAATCTACGGCCGCGCCGCGAGGTTGGCTGAGCTGTCCGTTGCCGGTGCCGAAGCTGCCGAACTGCCTCAGGTATGCACCGTTTTCGCTGAAGACCTCGACCCGGTTGTTGCCCTCGTCCGGAACCACGAGGTTGCCGTTGATCGGGTTCACCGCGATGCCGGTCGGTTCTTTGAACTGGCCGTTGCTGCTGCCGGAGCTGCCGAAGTTGCTGACGAAAGTGGGGGGCCACTGACTCGAGAGCTTCCACCGATCGATCCGGTTGTTGTTGTCGTCGATCCAGACGTTGCCGCGTGGGTCTACCGCGATCCCCACCGGGTAGTTCATCTGTTCCGCGCCGGAGCCGAAGCTGCCGAATTTCGTCACGTATTCGCCTTTTTCGTTGAAGACCTCGACTCGGTTGTTGAGGGAGTCGGGAACCCAGACGTAACCGTTGGCGTCGACGGCGAGGCGCTTGGGTTCGCGAACCTGGCCCGCGGCTTCCCCCCGGCTCGCGAAGCTCGTAACGAATTCGCCTTTTTCGTTGTGCTCTTCGATCGCGCCGGTTTCATTGTCGTTGGCGGTCCAGACGTTGCCGTTGGAGTCGACCGCTACCCCGATCGGGTTGGTGCCGGCGGCGAACTGAAGGACGTATTCGCCTTTTTCGTTGAACTTCTGGATGCGTTTGTTCCCACTGTCGGCGACCCAGATATTGCCTTTCGAATCAACAGCGAGGTTCTTCGGAGTCGTGAATTGGCCGTTGCCGGTTCCCAGGCTCCCGAACTGGCTCAGATATTCGCCTTTTTCGTTGAACTTCTGCACTCGGTTGTTCCCGCTGTCGAGCACCCAAATGTTGCCCTTGAGATCGACGGCGGCGGCGCGCGGTTGGCTGAGCTGCCCGTTGCCGGTGCCTTTGACCCCGAACTGGCTTTGGTATTCGCCTTTTTCGTTGAAGAGCTCGACCCGGTTGTTGCCTTCGTCCGGAACTACGAGGTTGCCGTTCAGGGGATTGACCGCGACCCCGGTCGGTTCTTTGAACTGGCCGTTGCCGCTGCCGGAGGTGCCGAAGTTGCTGACGAAGGTGGGGGTGAGGGCCGCGGTGGTGAAGGTCGCGTCTTTGCCGAACGCCGTCCCCTGGATGCTGGTCGCCTTGATCCGGAAGTGATAGGTCGTTTTCGGGAGCAGCTTCGTCAGGAGCACCCCCTTCTGCACCGCGGAGGTTCCCGACCCAGCGCTTTCCCCCGTAACGGGCGCGACGCTTCCATAACTGGTCGTCGGGCCGTATTCGAATTGGGCAGTGGTGGCAAACCCGTTCGGATTCGCCGTCCCGTGAAGGATGGCTTCGGTGGCGGTGACGGCCGTTGCCGATCCGGTGGTGGCGACAGGAGGATTCGAAGTGGTCGTGAAGGTGTGATCTTCGCCGGTCGTCGATCCCGTGCTGTTCGTCTCGACGATCCGGAAGTGATAGGTCGTGTTCGGCGCGAGTTCGCCGATCGTTTTGCTCCCGGCAACGTTGGTTGTTCCGGAGCCGGCACTGATTTCGGCGGTTTTCGAGCCGTAGGCTTTCGTGGTGCCATATTCGAAGAAGTAGGCGGAAGCCAGTTTCTCCGGGTTGACGGTCCCTTTCAACGTCGCTTCCGCCCAGTTGACGCCGCTGGCTGAGCCGGTGACCGCGTAGGCGTGCGGGGGTTCGAGATCGGCTTCGCCGCAGCTATTGAGGTGGTCGTCGTACTGCGTTTGCGCGTAGGCCCCAGACGGTAGTTCGAAATCAGGCCGCAGCTGGCAGATGTCGGAGATCTCCTGACCCAAGGCGTTGATCCAAGATCCGTCGACAAGCGGGTCCGTCGCCGCCTCGGCGTACTCATGGGAGGCGCTCTTGGAGGTCTTGAAGACCGGGTTTTTGCTCGGATTGCCGGTTTCGATGCACCCGTTCGTGCTGTAGGGCGGATCCCCTTGATAGGGCACGAACGAGTAGACGATGCCGCCGGTCACGCCGGTGCCGGCGGTGGTCACTCCATGAAAGGCGCAGCCGGCCAGGGCTCCGTAGGTCGAACCCGGCGCGGTGACGACAAAGACCTGCGCATTGGTTTCGACCGACCACCCATTCAGGCTGACGGCGCTCGAGATCTCTTCTTCCAGCTTCAGCACCGAGACTTTTTCCGGGGCTTTTACTTTTTCGTCGAAGTAGCTAGTCGTCGTCACCGTTGACGAGATGCGACCCGAGGAGTCGAAGTATTGAGTCAGCATCCCTTGGTAGCCCGAGCCCGTCAGGTTCCCGAAGAGGGTCTGCAGCATGTTGCGGACTTCGATCCCTTTTTCGGTCGTGTTGAAGTTCGAACCCCAGAAGACGACGTTCACCCTCGGGTTGTGCTGCACGTGGCCGGTTTCCTTGTAGAGGATCGGCCCACCTTCCCCTTCGAGTTCTTCCAGCCCGTAGGCAGAATCTTCATGCGATTCAGGTTCGAAGTGGACGTCTCGACCTTTCGCCCAGGCGGGCGGGGTCGCCAGCCCCGTTTTCATCTGTTCCGGCGAACAGGGTCCACCACACCCCGCGGAGGCACCTCCCGGCAGAGCAAGTGCAGCAGCGGCCATGAGCGTGACGAGGCCGGCGACGAAGCACAGGACCATTCGCCGGTGGGCAACACCAAGCACATCGGACTGCACCGCTGCGGCGAACAACTCCAAGGTCAACCTCCAGGCTCGTGGGCCTCAGCAGTCGACCATCGCCTGCGCTTATTTACAAGAGGAAAACTGAGTAATTCAATGAACCGCAGTGTCAGTCATGCCCCCGGCTGGATTCGAACCAGCGACCGTCGGATTAGAAGTCCGATGCTCTATCCAGCTGAGCTACGGGGGCAGGGGGGCAAGGTTAGGCGGTGAGCGGGCGGCTCGCCTAGGATCCGGCTATGGCGAAAGTCGAGGTTGCGGGGCGGGAGTTTCACTTTGAGCGCGGGGGCTCCGGGGAGCCGCTGCTGCTGATCCAGGGGATGAGCGGGACGCACGTCGCCTGGGGGCGGCCGTTTCGGGAAGCTCTGGAGGAGAGCTTCGACGTCGTCGCCTTCGACAACCGGGGGATCGGGCTCTCGGGGCCGGTCGAGGGGGCGTTCACGATCGCCGAGATGGCAGAAGACACGGCGGGGCTGCTGGAGGAGCTGGGGGTCGAGAGCGCGCACGTGGTTGGGATCTCGATGGGCGGGATGATCGCCCAGGAGCTGGCCCTGGCCGAGCCGAGGAAGCTGCGCTCGCTGACGCTCGGCTGCACCTACTGCGGCGGGCCCGGCTCGCAGCTGATGCCCCAGGAGAACCTGGAAAAGCTTGCGGCGGGCTTTATCTCCGGCGACCGGGACAAGGCGATCCGGGCCAGCTACGAAGTCAACCTCTCCCCCTCCTTCCGCGCCGGCGAGGACGCCTACGGCGCCTTCCATGAGATGGCAACCTCGGTTCCGGCCCGAAAAGCGACGATCGAACTGCAGGTGCAGGCAATCGCGGGCCACGACACCAGCGGGCGCCTCAGCGAGATCTCGACGCCGACGCTGATCGTCCACGGCACCGAGGACGGCGTCCTCCCCTTTCCCAACGGCGAGCTGATCGACTCGCTGATGCCGGGCGCCCGCTTCGAGCCCCTCGAGGAGGTCGGCCACATGTTCTGGTGGGAGCAGCCGCAGCGCTCCGCCGAGCTGATCCGCGAGCACGCCCTCGCGACGGCCCGCTAGGGGCGGCCTTCCGAACCAGGAGGACGGAAACCCGCCCCGCCGCTATTCGATCGGTTCTTCGCCGACGACTTCCGGGCGCTTTTCCGGCTTGCAGCCCTTCGGGTTGAGCTTGCCGTTCACCTTGAAGACGTAGTCGGGCTGGGGTGAGGCTTTGGTGTCCTTGACGACCAGCTTCACCGCCGGGTCGTTCTTCACCCAGGCGAAGACGGGGAACTGGTACGGGTTGGGGACGCCGGAGTTGTAGGGACCAGTGTCCTGGGTGTACTGGCTCAGCACCAGGTAGTCGTATTCGCCTTCGTTGACGAGGCTGCGCAGGCGCTCGCAGGTGGTCGGCAGGCGATTCGACCCGTGCGGGCCGTGGACGCCGATGTATTCGACGCGGTTGGTCGCGTCGTTGCCGTAGAACCCGTACTGGCCGAAGATGATCTGGCTGGAGCCGATGATCCCGATCCGCTGGTCGTGCAGCCTCTGGGTGAAGGCATAGGCGTAGTTCGGCCCCCCTTCGCCGAGGAAGGGATCCGGATTGACATAGTGCTGGTCGGCGTACTGGACCTCCTGCGCCCGCCCCAGCACCACCGCCAGCAGCAGCAGCGCCACCGTCCCGCCGGCGACCGCGGCGCGGCTGACGCTCCATCGCGTCCGCGCCAGCGAGAGCGCCGCCGGCGCCCAGACCAGACAGAGGGTGAGGAAGACGGTGCCGACGATGTAGGAGGTGAACCAGCGCGGCGTCGTCAGCACCGTGATCGTGAAGACCGCGGTGAGGAAGAGCAGCGTCTGCCAGGCGCGCCGGTCGGGCGCCCGGATCGGCCGTGCCAGCGGCAGCATCGCCATCGCCAGGACCAGCCCCGGGATCAGGTAGCGGGTGTTGGTGAAGAACCCGGTCGGCGACCCCTCCTGCCCCGCCGCGGTCAGCGGCGTGAAGACGTAGACGACCGCGGTCAGCAACGAGGCGACCGCGATCACCTGGAGGATCCGGTTGCGCGAGCGCCAGGCGATGTAGACGGCGGCGCTGACCGCGAGGATCAGGATCAGCGGCCAGAGCGGCCCGAGCGCGTTGTCGAGCTCGGGGAAGAACCAGCGGCGGTAGATGGTCGGGTCGGTGAGGTAGTGGGAGACGGAGAAGCGCGGTCGCGGGTCGAGCGGCATCTGGTCGGGCTTCGGCAGGTTGAGCGGCCCGAACTTGGTGATCGGGATCGGGTTGCCGCCGGTCTTGATCGCCGCCCGCAGGTACCAGTAGCCACCGACGATCAGCATCGGCAGCCCCATCACCCAGGTCGTGGTCCAGCGCCGCCCGCGACCGCTGAAGACGATCACGCCGAGCGTGATCGCCACCACCGGCACCAGGAAGGTCGTCTTCACCGAGGCGGCGAGGCCAGCGGCGATCCCGGCCATCACCAGCGGTCCCTTGTCGAGCAGCGGCGCGTCGCGCTCCGGCGCGTCCTGGACCGCCCCCGCAACCGGCGCCCGGCGCTGGTGCCCGTTGATCAGGAAGGCGGCGAAGGCGAGCAGGAACGCCAGCCCCATGATGTCGTTGCGCGCCTCGCCGGGCTGGGTTTCGATCATCACCCCCGCGTCGAGGACGATCGCCGCCGCGACCAGCGTCGCCGGCCCGACCTTGTACGGGCGCCCCATGCACCAGGCCGCCAGCAACCCGATCGGCAGCCAGATCATGTTCTGCAGCGGCGCCAGCCAGTCGCTCTTGAAGAGGACTATCGTCGAGGCGTTGATCAGCTCGGTGCTGGCGGGGTAGAACCAGGCCGCCAGCCGCAGCGGGTCGGTGTAGTGGAGGTGGACCGTCGAGTGTTCCTGGGCGATGAAGGCCGAGAAGGGCATGTGGTACCAGGTGGTGTCGCCGCCGAACATCCCGAAGTCGAGGCTCGACTGGGTCGGGAAGGTCCACTCGGCGACGACCCAGGAGGTGACCCCGAGGGCAATCAGCAGGGCGATCGTCTCGACCCGCGGCGCCGCCACCTCGCGCCCGCGCCCGCCGGCCTTTGCCCGACCGAGCGCCGCGGCGCCGAGCCCCATGCCGATGCAGAGGAGGACGATCCAGCCGAAGTAGAGGGCGCTGAGCGAGCCGAGGATCTCCAGGCAGACGACGAGCATCGCGACCGCGAGGGTTGCCTCGGCGAGCCGGGCCAGGGCGCCGCTGAACTCCGGCACGATCCAACGCCGCAGCCAGAAGCCGCCGAGGGCGAGCGCGGCGACGATCCCGATCAGGGCGAGGCTGCCGCCGATGTAGGAGCCGAAGGAGGGGGCCACAGAGGCGGAGATGCTATTCGGCGCGTCCCCCGTGCACCGCCACGGTGATCAAGCCCGAAAAAAACGCGGGAAAAACGCCGCTACGCGGCAGCGGGGATGCTGCAGGCGACTCCGGTCCCTTTCAGCCCGCAGTAGCCGTTCGGCACCTTGTGCAGGTACTGCTGGTGGTAGTCCTCGGCGTAGTAGAAGGGGCCGGCGGGCTCGATCTCGGTCGTGATCTCCTCGCGCCCGGCCTCGCGCAGCGAGCGCCCGTAGGCCTCCCGCGCCATCTCCGCCGTCGCCTTCTGGGCGTCGTTGACGAAGTAGATCCCCGAGCGGTACTGGGTGCCGACGTCGTTGCCCTGGCGCATCCCCTGGGTCGGGTCGTGCTCCTCGAAGAAGACCTTGAGCAGGTCGCCATAGGAGACCACCCGCGGGTCGAAGGCGACCATCACCGCCTCGGCATGACCCGTCTTCGCCGAGCAGACCTCCTCGTAGGTCGGATTCGGGGTCGTCCCGTTCTGGTAGCCGACCGCCGTCGTGTAGACGCCGTCGAGCTCCCAGAACAGCCGCTCCGCCCCCCAGAAGCAGCCGAGCGCGAAGTAGGCGACCTCGATCCCGTCTGGGAACGGCGGCTCCAGCGGGGTGCCCAGCACCGCGTGGGTGGCGGGCACGTCGAAGGGCCGCTCGCTGCGCCCGGGCAGCGCCTCCTCCCGGCTGACCATCCTCGTCTTCTCCGGGTGCATCATCGTCATCAGCTTTCCGAGTCTGTTCATCGTTTGACCTCCTATGTAGAAGGTAGCGTCTGCGCATGGGCTGCCTGCTCGTCTTGCTCGCTTTCCTCTCGCCGCGGCTGGCGTTGTTCGCGATCTTCCTCTTCTCCGATCTCCTCAGCCGCGCCTTCGACAGCTGGTTCGTCCCCCTGCTCGGGTTCTTCCTGCTGCCGTGGACGACGCTCGCCTATGCCGTCATGTGGTCGACCAGCACCAACGAGGTCGCAGGCTTCGAGTGGTTCATCGTCATTCTCGCCTTCCTCGTCGACCTCGGCTCCTACGCGAGCCGCGGCCGGGCGCGGCGGGGCTAGCGTCGCCTTTGTTCGGCTCTCCCGAACAAAGCGACACGCCTACTGCTCGATTGGGTAGGCGAGACGAATCTGGCGCTTGGAGAGGACGAGGAACGGCACGTGGGTGACTTTGCCGTCGGTGAGCGACGTGACCTGCGCGTTGGTCAACGGCACGAATTCGAACTCGCCCCGGTTGAGCGAGTCCGAGAAGCGGCTCTGATAGCCGGCCGGCGGCAAAGTCAGGTCGCCTTCGATCAGCTGCCGGTCGGTTTCGAAGACGGCACGCTCGACTCGGCGCCGCTCCCGCGACTCCGTCGGATCCTCCACCTGGCTGCCGAATAGCTCTTCCATCTAGAGACTTCTCGACGGAATCAAGCCAGAACTTGATCCAAGCAAGATCCGACAGCCTTGGGAAGTGCTTTACTGCAGACAATGACTTCCGGAAATGAACTGGAGGGTCTATTCGCGGGACTCGCTTGGACTGCTGTCCCGGAGGAGCTCCTGTTTTCGATTGACGACGAGTGGGATCTCGAAGACGCCGCGGACCTCGACTAGCGCGCTACTGCGCCGCGTGTTCGGCGGCTTTCTCGCGCGCTTCGGACTTCTCCTCGAGCGTCATCGCGCCGGGGTGGCCGTCGCCGGGCCAGGGCGAGAGGACCATCAGCAGGCGCGCGTCAGAACGGGCGACGACGGTCCGCCGCTCGCCGGGGTCGAATTCGAAGAGGTGACCCTCGCTCACCGAGTCGGAGCCGCCGTCGACACTAACCTCGACCTCGCCGTCGACGACGAGCACCCGCGCCCGCTCGTGCACCTCGTGCTCCTGCAGCTCCTCCCCCGCGGGCAAGTGCAGGAGGATCGTCCGCGCGTCGTCAGCCGAAGCGAGGATCCGCGGCTGATGCGCCTCCACCTCGACCGTCTTCAGATCCCAACTCTCCATTCACAGCCTCCTTCCCGAGAACATCCTGCAGCTTCCTCTACCCGCTTGAGTGATGATCACCCCGAGCACTCGCATCAGGGCTGGAATGAGTACCGATCGGACGCTACGCTGTCGCTCAGTAAACACGAATGTCGGGAGGCAGGGACATGAGAGCAGAGGGATTCCGAGGTTGGGGCCTTTGCGCAGCGGCGGCGATGGCCATGCTGGTGCTGGCGCTTGCACCGGCGCACTCGCGGGCAGCCTCACCGGTGCTTGAATTCCACAGCCCGTCCTCGCCTCTGCCCGTCAGCCTCACGGCCGACGGCGGGGAAGTGACCGCCGCGCTGGCAAACTTCGCCACGGTCGTGCACTGCGCCGACTCTGCGGGCGAGGGCGAAATCGTCGCCGCCCGCGCGGCTCTCTCGGCATGGGTTTTCACGGGGTGCAAGGCACAGGGCGGCGGCGAAGACGGCGCCCAGTGCCAGTCCGAAGGTGCGAACGCGGAAGAAATCAGGACCGGAACGATCGAAGCCGAGCTGGTCTTCATCGATCAGGCCAAACATGAGGTGGGGATGCTCCTCAATCCGGGGGGCGGCGTCTACATGAACTTCAAATGCGGAGGGGAATCCGTCAAAGCACGCGGCTCCTTCATCTCCCCCGTCGGCGCGATCAACCAGCTGACGACCGCGTTCACGGCAACCCTCAGCCGCTCCGGGCCGACGCAGACCCCCAGCGAATACGAAAACGCGCTCGGCGAAAAGCGGCAGGCGATCCCGGTGGGCGAAAGGGGAGCCGACCCCCCGGCCACGACTGGGGTGGAGCTGAGCTTCGCCATTCAGACGAGCGCCCCGCTGGAAATCAAGGCGATCACCGGCGCAGAAATCGAAGCCAAGCAGCACGAGGAAGAGGCAGCGGCGGCAAAGAAGCGCGAAGACGAGGAAGCCGCGGCAGCCGCGGCAGCAAGGTGGCGCCAGGAAGAAGAAGCCAAGGCCGTGCAGCTTCGACGCGCCCGCCTACGCTCCCAGGCCCTGACCCGGTGCAGGAAGAAGCCCTCGAAGCAGAAGCGCGTGCGCTGCGAAAAACGGGTCAAGAAGAAGTACCGCGCCCAAGCCTAGGCAGGATTCGGACCGAAGATCGGGGTGCCCGGATTCGAACCGGGGACCTCCGCCACCCAAAGGCGGCGCGCTACCAGGCTGCGCCACACCCCGTCTGAGGCAAGTGTAGGTTCTGGGGGCGATGGCGGAGGTGCTTCCTTTCAAGGCGCTGCACTACGACCTCGGGAAGGTCGGCTCGCTGGATGCCGTCGCGGCGCCCCCGTATGACGTGATCGACGCGGCACAGCGGAGGGCGCTGCTGGAGCGCTCGCCTTACAACGCCGTCGCGATCGACCTGCCGAAACCGTTCGACCCCGCCGATCCGGACAGTGACCCGAGCGGCGATCCCTATGCGGAGGCTGCGGCGCGGATCGAGAGCTGGCGCGCCGACGGCGCGCTGGTCCAGGACGAGGAGCCCTCGCTGTGGGCGCTGACCCAGGATTACGTCGCCCCCGACGGCAACAGCTACAGCCGCAACGGGATCCTCGCGCGGGTCCGGGTCGAGGACTACGAGAGCGGCACGGTGCGCCCCCACGAGCGCACCCATCCGGGGCCGCTGCTCGACCGCCTGCAGCTGACCCGCGCCACCGGCTACAACCTCTCCTCGATCTTCTCGCTCAGCACCGAGGACGCCTGGCCGCTGGTCGAGCCGACGCTCCCCGACCAACCTTGGGGCGAAGCGCGCGACGAAGACGGCACCGTCAACCGGCTCTGGAAGGTCGAGGACCCTGCCGTGCATGCCGCCGTGACCGAGTGTCTGGCCTCCGCCCAGCTGCTGATCGCCGACGGCCACCACCGCTACGAGACCGCCCGCGCCTTCCGCGACGAGGTCGGTGGCGAGGGACCGCATAACTACACCTTGATGTCGCTGACCGGCCTCGACGATCCCGGCCTCCTCGTCTTCCCCACCCACCGCCTGCTCTCCGGCTTCGCAGGAGACAGTGAGAAGCAGGGGCGCCTCGGCAACGGGCTGCGCGAGCTCTTCGACGTCACCGAGGTCTCCCGCGAGGAGATCGACCCCGCGGGCGAGGACGGCGTCGGCGTCTTCGGCCTCTACGACTCCTTCCACAAGAAGGCTTTCCGGTTGCGGCTCAAAGACCTCGGCGAGGTCGACCGCCGCTTGCAGGGCAAGCCCGAGTCCTACCGCCGGCTCGACTCGGCGATTCTCGAGACGCTGGTGCTGAAGGACCTGGCCGGGATGAACGACCACGACATCGACGAGCGCGACGGCCTCGAATACGCGAAGAGCGTCGAAGCCGCCCTGGCGATGGTTGACGAGGGCGAATACGACGTCGCCTTCATCCAGCGGGGAGTCCCGGTCGAGCAGGTGAAGGACATCTGCAACACCGACGCGGTGATGCCGCCGAAGTCAACCTTCTTCTTCCCCAAGGTGATGACCGGGTACGCCTTCAACCCGGTGCGCTGACGTGGTCAAGATCTACACCAAGAAGGGCGACGACGGGACCACCTCCCTCTGGTACGGCGGCCGAGTACCGAAGAGTCATCCAAGAACCCATGCCTACGGAGCCCTCGACGAGGCCTGCTCGCTGCTTGGCGTCGCCCGCGCCCTCTGCGGCTCCGAGCAGGGGGAACTGGGCGCCGACATCCTCCGCCTCCAAAACGACCTCTTCGTCGCCGGGGCCGAGCTGGCGACCGCGCCGGAGGCGGCGGAGCGGCTCGAAGACGGCGTCAGCCGCACCACCGAGGAGATGGTCCGCGAGCTGGAGGAGCTGATTGACCGCTACATGGAGAGGGTCGAGCTCCCGCCGAAGTTCGTCATCCCCGGCGGCAACCAGCTCTCCGCCCAGCTCGATGTCGCCCGTACCGTGGTGCGCCGGGCTGAGCGCCACATCGCTTCGCTCAACGAGGCGGGGATGCTAGGCAGCGAGGAGACCGTGATCCACTTCGTCAACCGCGCCTCCGACGCCGTCTACGCGATGGCCCGGTTCGCCGATGTCGACGACCCCGCCCTGTTCGAGGGCCGCGGCAAGGGCTGAGCGTGCGGATCGTCGCCCGCCGGGTCGAGGGCTACGCCCACGAGGTCGAGCTCGACGGCAAGCACGACCTGCGGGTCGACGAGCCGCCGGAGGCGGGCGGCACCGACAGCGGCCCCCGCCCCACCGAGCTGCTCGGGGCCAGCCTCGCCGGCTGCATCGCGATCACGGTCGAGATGTACGCCGACCGCAAAGGCTGGGACGTAGGCGAGCTCGAGGTCGACGTCGAGATGGGCTACGAGGGGCCGGTGCCGACCAGCTTCGAGGTCGGCGTGAAGCTGCCGGGGGACCTCGACGACGAGCAGCGCCGCCGGCTGCTGGTCGTCGCCGGCAAATGCCCCGTCCACAAGGTCCTCGCCGGTGAGACCGACGTCAACGTCGTCGAGCGCCTGGAGCCCGCCTGATGAATCTCGGCCTCAGCGGCCGCGCCTGCGTCGTCACCGGCGCCAGCAGCGGCATCGGCCGCGAGGCGGCCCTGCAGCTCTGCGCCGAGGGCGCGAAGGTGCTGCTGGTCGCGCGCGGCGAGGAGCGGCTGGCGGCGGCGACCGAGGAGGCGGCACGGGCAGCGGAGCCCGCGGGCGGCGCGGCCGCCTCCCTCAGCCTCGACGTCACCGCCGAGGACGCCGGCGCGCGGATGCTCGCCACCTGCGAGGAGCGCTTCGGCGCCCTCGACGTCCTCGTCAACAACGCCGGCGCCGCCAAGTGGCGCGACCTCGACGACGTCCCCGACGAGGACTGGCGCGCCCAGTACGAGCTGAACGTGATGGCGCCGCTGCAGGCGATGCGGGCGGCGATCCCGCCGATGGCCGAGCGCGGCTGGGGGCGGGTCGTCAACGTCTGCTCGACCGCCGGCAAGCGACCCTCGGCGGCGATGGCCGAGTACTCGGTCGCGAAGGCGGCCGAGCTCTCGCTCTCGCGCCTTTTCGCCGACCGCTACGCGAAGACCGGCGTCCTCGTCAACGCCGTCGCCCCCGGCCCGGTCGAGGCGGAGATGTGGATGGAACCGGGCGGCCTGCTCGACCAGTCACGCGATCTCAGCGGAGCAGGCAGTCGCGAGGAGGCGCTGGCCGAAGCGGGCTCGAAGCGCCCGATCGGCCGCCTCGCCCGGCCCGAGGAGATCGCCGCGACGATCGTCTTCCTCTGCTCCGAGCGCGCCTCCTACGTCGCCGGCGCCGCCTGGTCCGTGGACGGCGGCACCGTCCAGGTGATCATCTGATCGGCCGCTCGGTAGAGGCGGCGGTGCTCCTGCCCCTCTACGGCTGGCCGGACGATCCCGGCCTCGTCTTCACCGAGCGCCGCGCCGACCTGCGGCGACACGCCGGCGAGATCTCCTTCCCCGGGGGCCGCCGCGACGAGGGCGACGCCGACCTGCGGGCGACGGCGCTGCGCGAGGCCGAGGAGGAGATCGGCCTCGACCCGGCGCAGGTGGAGGCCGGCGAGGCGCTGCCGGCGATAAAGACCTTCGTCACCAACTACCTCGTCCACCCCTTCGTCGGCTACGTCCCCCACCCCAGTGAGCTCGACCTGCGGCCGAACCCGACCGAGGTCGAGACCGTCCTCACCTTCTCTCTGGAGCTGCTGCGCGAGGGCTACGAGATGCGCCGCCTGGTCCGGCGCGGCGTCCCCATCCACACCCCGACCTACGAGGTCGAAGGGCACCTCATCTGGGGAGCAACCGCCCGGATCCTGGCGGACCTACTGGAGCGTCTCTGGTGAGGCGCTTTGCGCCTCAGCGTTTTTAGCTCTTCGACTTCTCCGGCTGCGGGACGATGCGAATGTATGGCTTCGGCGACTCCCAGCCCTCGGGCCAGAGTTCCTTCGCCTCGTCCTCTTTGACGGAGCCGGAGATGATCACGTCGTCGCCCTGCTGCCACTGGGCCGGCGTCGCCACTTTGTGGTTTTCGGTCAGCTGCAGCGAGTCGATCACCCGCAGCACCTCGTCGAAGTTGCGGCCGGTGGTCATCGGGTAGACGAGGATGAGTTTGATCTTCTTGTCGGGGCCGATGACGAAGACATTGCGGACCGTCTGGTTGTCGGCGGGGGTCCGCTCCCCGACGTCGCCGGAGACGTCGGCCGCCAGCATCCCGTAGGCCTTGGCGATCGCGAAGTCGGAGTCGCTGATGATCGGGTACTCGACCTTCGCGCCCTGCGTCTCCTCGATGTCGTTCGCCCACTCCTCGTGGCGGTCGAGCGGGTCGATCGAGAGACCGGCGATCTTGACGCCGCGCTTCTCGAACTCGGGCTCGATCCGCGCCATGTAGCCGAGCTCGGTCGTGCAGACCGGGGTGAAGTCCTTCGGGTGGGAGAACAGGACCGCCCACGAGCCGTCGATCCAGTCGTGGAACTTGATCCGGCCCTGGGTGGTATCGGCCTCGAAATCGGGTGCTACGTCACCGAGCTGTAGAGCCATTTTCCCGCTCCTCTCGCGTTCCTGGTCTATTACCTGAATTCTTATCGGAGTTTAGCTATTTGAGGTCATCGGCCGGCGAGGAGCCCTTCGACCAGCGCCGCGGGATCCTCCCTTTCGCCGACCACCCGAACCGGGATGCGCCAGGTGCGCTCCGCCGCACGGACGATCTCCGCCCCCTCCTCGGTTCCCTCGTAGACGACGCCCCTAACCGGAGTTTCGACCAGGTGTTCCAGCAGCCGCTCGAGACGCGGACCGTGGATCGCAGCCAGCTCCTCCTCGCTGCCATGGCAGCCGCCGAGCAGGAGGACGAGGACGGCGACGTCGCCGACCAGCTCGAGGATCGTCCCCGGCCGGTCGGGGTCGGCCGTGGCCGACTCGATCCCCGCCGCCGCGATCGCCGCCAGCCCCTCCTCCCGGCGACTGGTCCCGCGCACCGCCCAGCCGTCGGCCAGCAGCCTCCCCCCGAGCTCCCGGCCGCGGCAGCCGCAGCCGACGATCAGCGCCCGTGCCACAGGGACACTCAGCTCGCCTCGAAGGGCCCGCGGCCGCGCAGGCGCAGCTTCTCGTCCTCGGCCACGCCCCGGTGCAGGTCCTCTTCGGTCATCTCCGGGGCCCCGCGCCGCCGCCGCATCTCGTTCTGCGCCTCCAGCATCTGGCGCACGTCGTCGATCTCGTTCTGCGCCTCCACCTCGGGCGAGCGGGTCGGGACCCAGTCGACGAGGCTCGCCGAGCTGCCGGGGTAGAAGTGCCCGACGACCAGCAGCACGCCGACCATGAAGGCCAGCAACCCCAGGGTTCCGAGGATGAAGAGCACGCGAGAAGGATACGGTTCGTGGCCGTGCCCGAGGCCTACCTGATCGAACCCCTGCGCACCCCGATGGGCGCCTACCGCGGCGCCCTCTCCGGGGTCCGGCCCGACGACATGGCCGCCCACGTGATCGCCGCCGTGGTCGAGCGCAGCGGCGTCGACCCGGAGCGGATCACCGACGTCTACTTCGGCGCCGCCAACCAGTCCGGCGAGGACAACCGCGACGTCGCCCGGATGGCGGCGCTGCTGGCGGGGCTGCCGCAGAGCGTGCCCGGGGCGACCGTCAACCGCCTCTGCGCCTCCGGCCTCGAGGCGATCAACAGCGCCGCCCGCGCGGTAAAAGCCGGCGAGGGCGACTTCTACCTGGCCGGCGGGGTCGAGTCGATGAGCCGGGCGCCCTGGGTGGTCGAGAAGCCCGAGCGGGGCCTGCCCCGCGGGCCGCAGACGATGCACGACACGACGCTGGGCTGGCGGATGATCAACCCGCGGATGGCCGAGCTCGGCGTCTCCACCGAAGCGATGGGCGAGACCGGCGAGAACGTCGCCGAGCGCTACGGCGTCAGCCGCGAGGACCAGGACGCCTTCGCCCTGCGCAGCCACCGGCGCGCGGTCGCCGCGGCCGAGGCCGGCAAGCTGGCCGAGGAGATCGTCCCGATCGAGGCGCCGCGGGGACGCGAGAAAGTCCTGGTCGAGACCGACGAGGGGCCGCGCCCCGACGCCTCACTCGAGAAGCTCGCCAAGCTGCGGCCGGTCTTCCGCGAGGGCGGCACCGTCACCGCCGGCAACGCCTCGACCCTCAACGATGGCGCCGCCTGCCTGCTCGTCGCCTCAGAGAGGGGTGCCCAAGAGCTCGGCGCGGAGCCGCTGGCGCGGGTCGTCGCCATCGGCGTCGCCGGCGTCGACCCGGCCTTCATGGGCGTCGGCCCGGTCAAGGCGGTCCCGCGGGCACTGGAGAACGCCGGCCTGACGATCGACCAGATCGACCTCGTCGAGCTGAACGAGGCCTTCGCCTCCCAGGTCCTCGCCAGCGCGCGGGAGCTCGGGATCGACGAGGAGCGGCTCAACGTCAACGGCGGCGCAATCGCCCTCGGCCACCCGCTCGGCTGCTCCGGCGCCCGCCTCACCGGCACCCTGGTCCGTGAGCTGAAGCGCCGCGGCGGCAAGTTCGGCGTCGCCACCCTCTGCGTCGGCGTCGGCCAAGGTTTGTCCACTGTCTTTGAAGCGATCTGAACGCTTAATTAGGGTGTTGACGATGCAGATGCAGGGGCGACGACTGCTGACGATCCTCGGCGGCGCGATTTTCGCGCTGGCGATGGCCCTGCCGGCGACGGCTGCGGCCTCGGGTGGGGCGCATGTCTCGGTGATCGGGGGCAGCCCGGCGTCGATCGCTCAGTTCCCCGCACTCGCCTACATCGAGGCCGGCAACGAACGCCACGGGTTCGCCTGTAGCGGCACCGTGGTCGCCCCGCGGGTCGTTCTCACCGCCGCCCACTGCGCCGAGGACGTCGAAACCGGCGGCTTCACCCGGCCCGGCGAATACGCGGTCGCTACCAACATCGCCAACCCGAAGCAGGCCAGCGCCGAAAACGTCTTCGACGTCAGCGGCGTCCACGTCTTCCCCTCCTTCGACCCCGGCGTGATCCACGGCGACGCCGCGGTGCTGATCCTCTCTCGGCCGACCAGCGCGACGCCCCTCGCGCTCGCCGGACCCGAGGACGCGGCGCTCTACGAAGGCGGCGCCGCGGTGACGGTCGCCGGCTGGGGCCTGACCCGGGCCCAGAACCGGCAGGCGCCGGCGAACCTGCGCTCGGCGACGATGGCGATCCAGAAGCCGACCACCTGCCAACGCAAGACCCGCGGCTTCTACAAGGAGTTTTCCCCCGCGGTCCAGCTCTGCCTGCTGAGCCCGCCGGCGAACAGATCGGGCACCTGCTTCGGCGACAGCGGCGGCCCGGCGATCGGCCAGCGCGCCGACGGCACTCCGGTGGAGCTCGGGGTGATCAGCATCGTCGGCCCGCTCTGCACCCCGCAGGCGCCGAACGTGCTGACCCGCGTCGACTACGTCTCCGCCTGGGTGGCGGAATGGATCGCCGCGACCGAAAGCGGCGCTCCGGAACCGCTCGTCGACCCCGCGACTGCATTGCCGACGATGAAGAAATCGGTCGCCGAGGAGTTCGCGGTCTACACCCTCTTCAACGCCTTCGGCAAGCGCTTCGCCGACCTCAGCCGGCTCTCCGGGAGCTGCCGCAAAGCAAGCCGCACCCGCTACCGCTGCGGAATCGCCTGGATCAGCCACCACACCTTCTACGCCGGCATCGTCTCCCCCTTCTACGTCCGCCGCCAGCAGACCAATAGCTGGGACAGCCACTTCCAGGTCCGCTGGGCGCCGCAGCGCTGCGTCACCGGCGACCGCCTCGGCAAGCCCGGCTGCCGGATCCACAGCAAGCACGGTTGACCCGATAGCCTCGCCCGCGTGAGCGCAAGCTTCGAAGAGCTGGCGAGCGTCGACGGGAAGATCGGCGCCACCGCCGAGGCGACGATCGGCCTCCAGGACGACGGCCTCTACCGCGGCGACGGCGCCTTCGAGGTGATCCGCCTCTACCAGGGCAAGCCCTTCGCCCTCGTCGACCACCTCGACCGGCTGGAGCGCTCGGCCGGCTCGATCGAGCTCCGCTTCGACCGCGGCGCGCTGGAGAAGGAGATCGAGGCGCTGCTGCAGCGGGCCGGATCGGTCGAAGGCCAGCTGCGGCTGATCGTCACCCGCGGCGGCCGCCGCATCGCCGCCACCGAGCCGATCCCCGAGCACCCGGAGACGCTCAGCCTTGCCACCGTCACCTACAACCCGACGATCATCCTCAACGGCGTCAAGTCCCTCTCCTACGCGGCGAACATGCAGGCGACCCGCCTGGCGAAAGCGCACGGCGCCGACGAGGCCTGCCTGGTCCGGCCGGACGGGACCGTGCTCGAGCCGCCGACGTCCTCGGTCTTCTGGGTCTCCCCCGAAGGAGAGCTGCGGACGCCGGCGCTGACCGACGGGGTCCTGGAGTCGATCACCCGCGACCGGATGATCAAGGCGCTCCACGTCGAACAGGGGAGCTGGAACGTCGACGACCTGCACAGCGCCTCCGAGGCCTTCCTCGCCTCGACCACGCGGGAGATCCAGGCTGTCTCCTCGGTCGACGGCCGAGCTCTCCCCGCCTCCCCCGGCCCGCGCACCCGGGAAGCCCAGGATGCCTTCGCCGAGACCCTCGGCAGGGAGCTGCAGGAGCTCTGAGATGGACTTCCAGCTGAGCGACGAGCAGAAGCTGATCCGCGAAGCGGCGCGGGAATTCGCCGAGCGCGAGATCCTCCCGAACATCCGCGACAACGACCGCGAGGCCCGCTTCGACCGCGAGCTGGCGCGAAAGCTCGGCCAGATCGGCTTCCTCGGGGCGCCGGTGGCAGAAGAGTACGGCGGCCGCGGCCTCGACTACGTCAGCTACGGGCTGATCGCCGAGGAAATCGGCCGGGCGGACTCCTCCGCCCGCACCGTCGTCTCCGTCTGCACCTCGCTGGTCGCCGGCCCGATCGAGAAATGGGGCACCGAGGAGCAGAAGAAGAAGTGGCTGCCGCGGCTCTGCTCGGGCGAGGGGCTCGGCTGCTTCGGACTGACCGAGCCCGATACCGGCTCCGACGCCGCCAACCTCCGCACCCGCGCCAGGAAGACCGACGGCGGCTGGTCGATCAGCGGCCAGAAGATGTGGATCTCCCTCGGCAACGTCTCCGACTTCGCCCTGATCTTCGCCCAGACCGACCCGGCGCTGAAGCACCGCGGCCTCGCCGCCTTCATCGTCCCCACCGACTCCGCCGGCTTCACCACCCAGGAGATCCACGGCAAGCTCGGCCTGCGCTCCTCCGACACCGCCGAAATCTCGCTCGACGAGGTCGAGGTCGGCGAGGACGCGATGCTCGGCGAGGTCGGCGACGGCTTCAAGGTGGCGATGAGCGCGCTCGAAAACGGCCGCTACAGCGTCGCCGCCGGCTGCGTCGGCATCTGCGAAGGCTGCGTCCAGAGCTCGGTCGAGTACGCGAAGGAGCGCAAGCAGTTCGGGGTGCCCCTGGCCCGCTTCCAGCTGGTCCAGGAGATGATCGCCGAGATGATCCTCAAGCGGGACGCGAGCCGGATGCTTGTCCTGCGCGCGGGGCTGCTGAAGGACGAAAAGAAGCCGAACGCGACCGAGACCTCGGTCGCGAAGCTCTACGCGACCGAGGCGGCGGTCGAGTGCGCGAACCTGGCGATCCAGGTCCACGGCGGCTCCGGCTACGTCGACGACTACCCGGTCGAGCGCTACCTGCGCGACGCCCGTGTCACCACCCTCTACGAGGGCACCTCGCAGATCCAGAAGCTGATCATCGGCCGCGCCGCGACCGGGATCAACGCGATGCTCCCCCTGCAGGAGTCCTGAGTGCCCGGCCTCGTCGAGGTCTCCGTCGACGAGTTCCACGTCGCCCTGCTGCGGCTGAACCGGCCCGAGGCGCGAAACGCGCTCTCGCAGGAGATGCGAAATGAGATCGCGGAGACGCTGGAGCGGCTCGACGCCGACCCCGAGGTGCGCTGCATCGTCCTCGCCGGCCACGACGAGTTCTTCGCCGCCGGCGCCGACATCCGGACGATGGCCGAGCGGCCGGTGGACGCCCCGCCCGACCCGAAGGGGATCGAGTTCTGGACGCGGCTGACCGCGATCGGGACGCCGACGATCGCCGCCGTCTCCGGCTACGCCTTTGGCGGCGGCTGCGAGCTGGCGCTGGCCTGCGACATGATCGTCTGCGACGAAGCCACCCGCTTCGGCCAGCCGGAGATCACGCTCGGGATCATCCCCGGGGGCGGTGGCACCCAGCGACTGGCGCGGGCGATCGGCAAGCAGCGGGCGATGGAGTACGTCCTCACCGGCCGCCGCTGGGATGCAAAGACGGCGCAGCGCTGGGGCCTCGTCAACCAGGTGGTCGGCAAAGGCAAATGGCTGACCGAGGCAATCGAGCTGGCGCGGCTCGTCGCCGAGCGGCCGCCGCTGGCGGTGCGACTCGCCAAACGGGCGGTGCTGGCGGCGCAGGAGACGAGCCTGGCCGAGGGCCTGCGCGAGGAGCGCGCCCTCTTCGACGAGGCGATGGCGAGCGAGGACCGGGTCGAGGGGATGACCGCCTTCCTCGAGAAACGCGAGCCCCGCTTCCAGGGCCGGTGAGCGTCTCCCGGGTCGGCGTCGTCGGCGCCGGGACGATGGGCCGCGGGATCGCCCAGATCGCCGCCCTCGGCGGCTACGAGACGGTCCTCTACGACGTCTCTGCCGGGTTGGCCGAAGCGGGCGCGGCGGGCCTGCGGGAAGCGCTCGACAAGGGCGCCGAGCGCGGTCGCTGGAGCGTCGACGACGCGGCGGCCGCGGCCAGCCGGGTCGAGACGACGGCGGAGCTCGATGGCCTCGCCGGCTGCGACCTCGTGGTCGAGGCGGCGCCGGAGAAGCTCGAATTGAAGCGGCAGATCTTCACCGGCCTGGCCGAGGCGCTGGGACCGGAGCCGGTCTTCGCCAGCAACACTTCCTCCCTGCGCGTCTTTGAGATCGCCGAAGGCGTACCGCAGCCCGAGCGCCTCGTCGGCATGCACTTCTTCAACCCGCCGGCGCTGATGAAGCTGGTCGAGGTGGTCGCCGCCGAGCGCTCCTCCGAGGCGGCGCTGGCGGCGGCGACCGAGGTCGCCGAGCGGATGGGCCGGACCCCGATCCGGGCCAAGGACAGCCCCGGCTTCGTCGCCAATCGGCTCGCCCGCCCCTTCACCCTGGAGTCGCTGCGGATCCTCGGCGACGGTGTCGCCGACGCGGCGACGATCGACCGCATCGTCCGGCTCGGCGGCGGCTTCCGCATGGGCCCGTTCGAGCTGCTCGACCTGATCGGCCTCGACGTCAACCTCGAAATCGCCCGCTCCTTCTTCGCCCAGGGCGGCGAGCCCGAGCGCTGGCGCCCCAGCCCGATCCAGGAGCAGCTGGTCGCCGAAGGCCGCCTCGGCCGCAAGAGCGGGCACGGCTACCACGACTACGGCGAGGCAGCCGAGCGCGAGCCGGACCCGGACCTAGGGGTCGATGCCCCCACCCTCGACCCGGCCCAGCTCGCCCAGATCGACCCCGCCGCCGAGGAGGTCCTCACCCGCCTCTGCGCCCAGATCGCCAACGAGGCCGCCTTCGCCCTGGAAGAGGAGATCGCCTCCCCCGCCGACATGGACACCGCGATGAAGCTCGGCTTCAACTGGCCCCTCGGACCGCTCGGTTTCGCCACGCTGATCGGCCCCGACCGCGCCGCCGAGCTGCTCGAGCGGCTACAGGCGGAGAAAGGCGCGGCCTACACGCCCGCGCCTTTCTTGGATCGCCTTGCACATAAGAAAGCTCGGCTGCCGTAGCCGTAAAGTCATCAGTTGGGTTGACTGGTGGGGAGCGAAAACTGCCCTATCCTGAGCCAGTCAGTCCCTGACCTGTCTACGGGACACCCTGCGGTTGCAAGCCTCTCTGCAAGCTCATGCCGCTTCTCGGCACTTCCATCAAAACGAAGAACATGCCGACCAGCCAAATCGCTCGCCGCCCGAACATCGCCGAACTCCAGCAGGATCGTTTTCTGCGGGAACTGCCCAAACGCTAGCCCAGCCTCGAAGAACACGTTGGGCCGGGCCTGGGCTTCGAACTCATCGGTTTCGCTCTCATCTCTCAGGCGCTCGGTCAAACGTACTTCGTCATCCGGGGTGAAAAGGACCAGGGCAGCTTGTGCAACCTCAAAAGCGCGTTCAAGAACCCGGCCGATATATGGCGTCCCCTCCTTCGCAAGAGATACCAATTGAGACCACTCAAGAGGCGAAAGCCCGAGAGCACGCAGAAGGTTGAAAGTGTCATCTCGAATCGCCAAATTCCGCCCGTGGACAACCATCACCGTTCGGGGATCTACAGCCTCGTTGAGAGCGGGTTCAGTCGACTCCTTATCACCCTCTATCTGGCGCGAACCGTCTGGGGACGAGGCTTGCTTCTTCTGACTCCCGAATGGCTGACTTATGAAGTCGTCCGTGACATCCGTGCCTCTCGGGACCACCCAGTTCCATTTTTCCCGATCGCCCCCACCTATCGAAACCCTGTCGCCCTCGTAGATACTCGCCATCCAATGCCCAGGATTGAACTGTCGCCCCTTTACTACGATCGCTTGGCCCATTAGCCAGGGACGGACCACTCGCTCTTCGACCTTCTCTTTGTCCAGGTCGAACATGTAGCCGAAGATAGACCTAGGCCAGTGGATCTTGACGTGGTACGCCACAATTTTGAGCTAATCAGAAAGCGGCGACGCTACGAGCCGCTGAGGCGCATCATCAGCTCGTCGACGTAGCACCAACTCCAGTCTTCGTTGGGCTCGGCCGAGCGGATGATCGGGTGGCCGGTGTCCTGGTGGTGGGCGGTGGCGTGCTTGCCGATCGAGTTATCGCAGCAGCCGACGTGGCCGCAGGTCTGGCACATCCGCAGGTGGACCCACTGCATCCCCATCGCCAGGCACTCCTCGCAACCCTTGACCTCGTCGGGGAGGTCGAGGTAGTTGACCGAGTCGAGATGGGTGCACTCAGCCACTGCCGGTGGCGATCTCCGCCGGCTCGCCGCCGGGCATCCAGTGGGCCTCGACCGGGACGTCGGCGTCGCGCAGGTAGCGCTCGGCGTCGAGCGCGCCCATGCAGCCGGTTCCGGCCGCGGTCACGGCCTGTCGGTAGGTGTGGTCGACGACGTCGCCGACGGCGAAGACGCCGCCGAGGTTGGTCCGGGTCGAACCGGACTCGGTGACGATGTAGCCGTCCTCGTCGGTCTCGACCTGGCTGGCGACGATCTCCGATTTCGGCACGTGGCCGATTGCGACGAAGGCGCCGTCGGTCTCGATCTCCTCCTGCTCGCCGGTCTCCGAATTGCGCAGGCGGACCTTCTCGAGCTTGCCGCTCTCGCCGGCGAGGAACTCCTCGGCGACGAAGGGCGTCTTCAGGTTGATGTTCTCCTTGTCCCGGGCCCGCTCGAACATGATCTTCGAGGCGCGGAACTCCTCGCGGCGGTTGACGATCGTCAGGTTCTTGGCGAACTTGGAGATGAAGATCGAGTCCTCCATCGCCGAGTCGCCGCCGCCGATCACGATCACCTTCTGGCCTTTGAAGAAGGCCCCGTCGCAGACGCCGCAGGTGGAGACGCCGCGGCCGCCGAGCTCCATCTCGCCGGGCACGCCGAGCCGTTTCGGCTCCGCCCCCATCGCCAGGATCACCGTCTTCGCCCGGTGCTCCTCGTCGCCGAGGAAGACCTTGTGGACGCCGCCGTCGGAGAGCTCGACCCGGTCGACGTCGTCGGTGACGAACCGCGTCCCGAAGCGCTCGGCCTGGGCGCGGAACTGGGACATCATCTCCGGCCCCATGATCCCGTCCGGGTAGCCGGGGTAGTTCTCGACCTCGGTGGTGTTCTGCAGCTGGCCGCCCCACTGGAAGCCCTCGAAGACGAGCGGCTCGAGGTTGGCGCGGGCGGTGTAGAGCGCAGCCGTGTAGCCGGCGGGCCCGCCGCCGACGATGATTACGTTCTCGACCTTCTTCTGCTCAGTCATATCTGCCGCCTGGAGTCTAATACTTTACTTTTTATAGTACGCCTCGCTACGGCTGGATTCAAGCCCATCGGCACCTTCGAGCGGCCCCGCCCCAGGCTCCAGATCCGAGGTCGCGCGGCCGCCGCGGTCGATCGGCAGCCCCTCCTCTTCCCAGCGGTGAACGGTGTGGCGGAGCTGGAAGAAGGCGAAGATGCCGGGCGGAATCGGCATCCAGAAGGCGACGAGGCGGAAGATCAGGACCGCCGGGAAGACGGTCTCCTCGGGGATCCCGAAGAGGACGAAGGCGCCGATCATGCCGGCGTCAACCGCCCCCACCCCGGCCGGCGCCAGCGGGAAGAGGTTGGCGACCATGCCGAGGAAGAAGCCCTGGACGACGACCGCGAGCGGGACGTGGACGCCGAAGGCGTGGAAGGAGGCCCAGAGGACGCCGATGCTGAAGGCCCAGAAACCGGCCGCCCCCAGCACGGCGAGGCCGCCCTTCGAAGGGTGGGCGAAGAGGCCGAAGGCGAAGCGGAAGCCCTCCCCCAGGGTGGCCGGGACCTTGCCGAGGCTCTCGAGGAGGTGGCGCGATCGCTCGCTGTGGGCGAAGCGGGCGAGCCGGCGCTCGGCGTCGGGCGGGATCAGCGTCACCAGGATCCCGATCACCAGCAGCGCCCCGGCCACCGCGGCGGGGATGATCGTCAGCTCGACCGAGCTCTTTCCGTTCATCACCCCGGTCCGCAGGAGGATGCCGAAGACGATCAGGGCGATCGGGTAGAAGATGTAGTGGAGGGAGACGAAGGCGACCATCCGCCGGGCGACGTCCCGCCGCCCCATCCCGGCTTTGCGCAGCGCCCAGTAGGTGATCGCGATGCCGCCGGCGCCGCCGGCCGAGAAGAGCAGGGTGCCGGCGACCCCGGCCATGTTGATCTCGTAGGTCTCGCCCCAGGTCAGGCGCAGCGCGTCGCCCCCCACCACCGCTTTGAATAGGGCGATGTAGGTCGCGTAGGCGAGGACGTTGAAGCCGATCGCGATGCCGATCCAGACCGGATCGGCATCGTCTAGGCGGTCGAGGGCGTTGCCGAGGCCGACCAGCTTCGGGACGAGGAAGTAGATCGCGCCGAGCAGCAGGAAGACGGCGACGATCGTCTGGACCAGCCGCCGGGTCGTGAAAATCGGCATTTCGGCGAAGCGGCCGCTGCCGTTCGCCGGGTCTTCCGGAGACACGCCAGGGAAATTACCCGTTGGCGATCCTCTCCAGACGCTGCAGCCCTCCGTTTACCCTGCGTATAAGGGGTTCCGCCAGCGGCTCGCCCTTCCGCACCGCGAACACCAGGAGCCCTCCGGCGAGTAGATCGGTGACGTAGTGCTCGCCGAGGTAGACGAGGGCGAAGCCGAGCGTGCCGGCGTATCCCCAGCCCAGCGCGCCCTCGACCTTGCCCGCTTCGGAGAGCGAGAACGCCGCCTGCAGCGAGGTGGCGAAGTGCAGCGAGGGCATCGCCGCCCAGGGATTGCCGCCGAGCGCGTCGTACATCCGCTCCCAGGCACGGCCCCAAGTCGGTTCTCCGACCTCGACCATGATCCGCCGCACCTCTTCCCCGGTAAGCCCCTGCTCGGAGGACCACCAAGGCGGCGCGGTCGGGACCGCGAAGTAGACGGCGCAGCCGAGGTCGAAGACGGCGGCCATCTGGCGCGCGGAGCGAGGGAAGCGCTCGTTGTGGCGGACGAGGATGAGGGCGAGGGAAAGATAGGGCTCGATGAACCAGAGCCAGTGGGTCCAGGTGAGGGCCTTGTTCAGAGCGCCGACGCCCGGCATCCCCGCGAATGCGCGCTGGAGGCGGGCGTTGGGAAGGCGGCCGGCTCCGATCAGCTTGTCGGTGCGGATCGGGTAGCGCGCCCGGAGCCGGGCCCGCAGGCGCTCGGGGTCGTCGTAGGGAAGCTCGTGGGCGACCGTGAAAGCCCACATCTGCAGGGCGAAGAGGGCGACGTCGCGGCGTTTCGAGCGCGGCTGCAGGATCGCCAGGGCCAGCGGCGCGGCGGCGACGCCGGCGACCGTGACGGGGGTCGGGATCCGCAACCGGCGGCGCAGGAGGGGGACGGCGGCCGCGGCCGCGATCGCCCCGACGCCACCGGCGCGGACCGCAAGGCGAAGCGCATTCGATGGCCGGGAGCGCCTCCGCATGAGGAGCGCGAGTATAGGTCCGCGGCCGGGAGGCGGAGCGGGAAACCGCGGCGCCGCCTCGCCTGAATAGAATGGCCGCGCTTTGGCCGCCCATTCCCCTGGCACCGACCAGATCGACACCCTGCTTTGGATTGGCACCGTCGCCGCCGCGATCCTGATCATCGCGCTCGTCGGCGCGCTGCTCTACGTCGTCCGCCGTTACCGCGGTGAGCGGGGGGCCGAGCCGCGCCAGCTGCTCAGCGGCCGCGGCCTCCAGTTCCGGGTCGCCGGCGTCCTCACCGTCTTCGCCGCCATCCTCTTCATCCTCGGCGTCGTCTTCACCGGCAACGCCCGCGAACGGCCCAGCACCGGCGATGCCGGTCTCGCCTCGCTGAAGGGCGAAGCGCTGAAGATCAAGGCGACCGGCCAGCAGTGGCTGTGGCGCTACGACTACCCCAACGGCGCCTTCTCCTACTACAAGCTGGTCGTCCCCGAGGACACCGCGATCGAGCTCGAAGTGGTCTCCACCGACGTCGTCCACACCTGGAACGTCGAAGAGCTGGCGCGCAAGGCCGACGCCGTGCCGGGCAAGACGAACAAGGTCCTCTTCGTCGCCGACGAACCGGGCGTCTACGACGGCGATTCGGCCACCCTCTCCGGCCAGGCCTACGCGGCGATGCGGACCGAGGTCGAAGTCGTCTCCTCCGAGGAATACGAAGAATTCATCGAAACGCAGGGCGAAGAGATCGACGCGGCCGAGGAACGGGTCGTCGGCCTGATCGAAAATGGAGAAACCCCATGAGCCCCAGCCCGCGCCCCGAGCTCGTCGCCGACGGCTACAGCGCCGGCCGCCCCCGCTGGGTGCAGCTGGCGACCAGCGCCGACCACAAGGACGTCGGCCAGATCCTCCTCACCGGCGCCCTCGGCTTCCTCTTCATCGCCCTGGTCGAGCTGGTGCTGATGCGGATCCAGCTGCTGGTCCCGGAGAACACCTTCCTCTCCCCGGTCGGCTTCAACCGCATGCTCTCGCTCTACGGGGCCAGCGCGATCTTCTTCTTCGCCCTGCCGCTCGTCTTCGGGCTCTTCTACTACGTGGCCCCGCTGCAGATCGGCGCCCGCGGGACGGCGCTGCCGCGCCTCGGGCAGGTCGGCCTCGCCCTCTGGGTCGCCGGCGCGACGGTGCTCTACGCAGGCTTCCTCTTCACGCCGTCGGAGGCCGGCGTCAACCCGCTGGCGCCTCTCAGCGAGGTCGCCTTCCTCTCCAACAACGGCGTCGACGCCTGGGCGACGGCGACCGGGTTGGCAACCCTCGGCTTCGTCCTCCTCTCGATCAACCTGGTCGCGACGCTGAGGACGATGCGGGCGCCGGGGATGGCCTGGCGCCGGGTCCCGGTCTTCGCCTGGTCCGCCGCCGTCGGCTCCTGGCTGATGATCGTGGTCGGATCGGTGCTGCTGGCGGCGCTGACGATGCTGATGATCGACCGCAACTACGACGGCATCTTCTTCGCCGACGGCTCCGGCGGCGCGCCGCTCCTCTGGCAGCACTTGAGCTGGATCTTCTACACCGGCGCCTACATGCTGATCCTGATCTTCGCCTTCGGCGCGATTGCCGAAATCGCCGCCACCTTCTCCCGCAAACCGCTCTTCAACCGCAACGTCGTCATGGCCTGCCTGGCGGCGATCGCGGTGATCGGCACCCTGGCCTGGATGCAGAACATGCTCACGGCCCCGATCGGGATCGGCTGGATGTACTACGCGATGCTGATGTCGCTGGCGCTGATCGTCCCCTTCGGCCTCGTCTTCTTCAACCTGATCGCGACCCTCGCGGGGGGCACCCTGCGGATGCGGGCGCCATTGCTGTTCGCAATCGGGGCGATCTTCGCGATCGGGGTCGGCCTCGCCTCCGAGCTCTGCCACTCGCTGGTGGCGGCCGCCTGGCACCTGAAGAACACCACTGACTCGACCGCGGCGACCCACTTCGCGCTGATCGGCGGCTCCGTCTTCGGCGGCTTCGCCGCGCTGCACTACTGGTTCCCGAAGATGACCGGGCGGACGATGGGCGAGAGCCTCGCCAGGATCTCCTTCTGGACGATCATGGCGGGACTGCTGCTGGGCTTCGTGCCGCTCTTCTTCGCCGGCGCCGAGCAGGGCCAGGTCGTCGACGCCTACAAGTACTTCGCCGGGACCGGCGTCACCGCCTACAACGTGATCGCCTCGATCGGCGTCTTCGTCCTCTTCGTCGGGATCCTGCTGACGGTCCTCAACGCGATCTTCAGCCGCACCAACGGGCCGGAGGCCGGCCATGACCCATGGGCCGGCGACACGCTCGAGTGGTTCACCCTCTCGCCGCCGGAGCCGCACAACTTCGACGTCCTGCCCGACGTCCGCAGCCCCCGGCCGCTGCGCGACATCCGCGTCGCGATCGGCCACCGCACCCGCCGCTCCGAGCAGGCGGCCGCGCGTGAATCGCAGCCGGTAGCCTGAGCCTCATGCAGACCGGTGCCGGCGCGCAGACCGCGCCCAACCCGACGACGGCCACCCGCTCGCTCCTCCCCACCGTCGTCCGCGATTACCTGACGCTGACGAAGCCGAAGGTGCAGTCGCTGCTGCTCTTCACCACGGTGACGACGATGTACGTGGCCGGGGACCCGTCGCCGGGGCTGATCTTCCTCACCTGCCTCGGCGGCGCCCTCTCCGCCGGGGGCGCCGGCGCGATCAACCACGCCGTCGACCGCGACATCGACCGCACGATGGCCCGTACCGCCGACCGCCCCGTAGCCTCGGGGCGGGTCTCGGCCCGGGCGGCGGCGACCTTCGGGCTGGCCCTTGGCACCGCCTCCTTCCTGCTGCTTTCGGTGACCGTGAACCCGCTGGCGGCGACGCTCTCGCTGAGCGGCTTCGTCGGCTACGTCGGCGTCTACACGCTGTGGCTGAAGCGGCGGACCCCGCAGAACATCGTCATCGGCGGTGCCGCCGGCGCTGTGCCACCGCTGGTCGCCTGGGCAGCCGTCACCGGCGAGCTCAGCGGCATGGCCTTCTTCATGTTCGCGATCGTCTTCTTCTGGACCCCGCCGCACTTCTGGGCGCTCTCGCTGCTGATGAAGGACGAGTACGCGAAGGCGGGGATCCCGATGCTCCCGGTCGTCCGCGGCGAGGAGGAGACCCGCCGCCAGATCCTCCTCTACACCGTCCTCCTCTACGCGATAACCCAGCTGCCCTTCTGCGCCGGCGGACTCGGCGTCGCCTACGTCGTCCCCTCGATGCTGCTCGGCGGCGCCTTCATCTACTTCGCCGCCCGCCTCTACCGCGCCCGCGACCGCCGCTGGGCCCTGAAGACCTACCTCTTCTCCCTCGCCTACCTCGCCCTGCTCTTCCTCTCGATGGCCGTCGCAGCCAACGTCTAGACCGCCTTCCCTGATAGAAATCCCGCCAATGGACCGTGAGACCGCACGCCGGCAGATGCGCGCAGGGCTTATCGCCGGAGGCGTCGCCGCCGGCATCTTCGCCCTCAGCTTCGTCGCCGCCTTCCTCTACATCGCCCAGTAGGAACGATGGCCGAGCACCGACACGTCCCCGAGCCCGGCGAGACGATCTACCTGCCGCGCCCCTCCTGGGGCCCCGTCTTCTTCGCCATCGGCGCCGTCGGCCTTGTCTGCGGCACCTTTGCCGGCGGCTTCATCTTCAAGCCGCTGATCTGGGCGATCATCGGCGCGATCTTCCTGCTCTTCGCCTTCCGCAGCATCGTCCGCGGCTCCGTCCGCGACTACTACCGCCTCCCCCGCCGCCAGGAAACGCGCGGCGCCGCACTGCCGGTAGAAACGATCTCGCAGCCTCCGCAGCCCTAGCCGGGCAGCTGCATCTCTGACGTAGCCCCGTCGCTGGTCCAGCAGCGGACGATGTCTCGCATCGAGAGGACGCCGACCGGGTCGCCGCCGTCGAAGACGACGAGATGGCGGACGCCGCGCCGGGACATCTCGGAGGCAGCGCGCTCGAGGCTCCATTCTGGGGCGGCGGAGAGCACCCCCTCGCTCATGTGGTCGCAGACCCGCTCGCTCGCCGGATCCTGGCCACGGGCGACGGAGATCAGCAGGTCGCGCTCGGTGACGATCGAGGGTGCCGGCAGCTCGGCGTCGATCACAAGGGCCGCCCCGGTCCCCTTCTCGACCATCTTCGCGGCCGCCTCGCGCAGCGTGTGGGACGGGCCCACGGTCAGGGTGATCTCCGACATCCCGTCCTTCACCTGCATCTGCGACCTCCCATCGTTCGCGATTTCAAGCTAGTGCGAATCGCCTCAAGATTAGCCCACCGGGCGTGCCCGACGACACGCTTCCCGGGGGCGCCGACATATAGACTTCCGCCCGCATCCCGCCCCATGGCTCGCGCTTCGAAACCCATCGCCCCGCTGCTCGCCCTCGTGGCCCTGATCGCCCTCTCGGCGGTCGCTTCCGGCTGCGGGACGACGAACGCCGACCCACAGCGGGGTCGCACCCTTTTCGTCCAGAAATGCGGCGAATGCCACACGCTCGCGCAGGCCGGGTCCTCCGGGGTCCAGGGCCCCAACCTCGACCAGGCCTTCGCCGCGGCCCGGGCCGAAGGGAACGACTCGGACACGATCGAGGGGGTCGTCAAGGCGCAGGTCGAGTACCCACGCGAGAGCAACGGCAATCCCGCCGTCTCGATGCCGGCCGACCTCGTCACCGGCCAGGACCTCGATGACGTCGCCGCCTACGTCGGCGAATGGGCCGGAGTGCCCGGGGCAGCTCCGCCCAAGGTGCCGGGCGGGCCCGGCGCCCAGGTCTTCGCCAGCAACGGCTGCGGCACCTGTCACACCTTCGCCGCCGCGGAAGCGGGCGGGGTCACGGGACCCAACCTCGATGAAGAACTCCCCGGCGAAAGCCAGGCGGCGGTCGAAGAAATGATCAAGGACCCGAACGCCGAGATCGTCAAGGGCTACCCGCCCAACGTGATGCCGCAGACCTACGAGCAGATGATCTCCCAGAAGGAAATCGAAGATCTCGTCAAGTACCTGCTGGAAAACGCCGGTGGCGGCTCCGGCAAATCCAAAGGCTGAGCAGATGCGGCCCTCCGGCCGCTGCCATCATTGCCGGTAGATGCGGGACCGCAAAAAACGCCTCGAGATCTCGCCCGAGCGCTACGCGCAGGTCACCCTCGTCGCCCTCGCGGCGCTCTCGCTGATCGTCCTCACGGGGGCCGGCGTTCGGCTCACCGGCTCCGGCCTCGGCTGCCCGGACTGGCCGCGATGCTACGGCGGCAACACGCCGCCGCTCGAATCGCACGCGGTGATCGAGTACGGGAATCGGCTTCTGACCGGATTCGTCGGGTTTGCGGTGATCGCCGCCAGCGTCCTCGCCTGGTTCCGCCGTCCCTACCGCTGGCACCTCGCCCTCTTCGGCGCCCTGCTGCCGCTCGGCGTGATCGGCCAGGCGATCCTCGGCGCCCTCGTGGTCAAGTACCACCTGGCGCCGGGGCTGGTGATGTCCCACTTCATCCTCTCGATGATGCTGCTGGACGCCGCCTTCGCGCTCGCCTGGTGCTCGCGCTACGAACCATGGGAGCGGCGCCGCTCGCGTGACCGGCTCAGCGTCTGGGCGGTGCGGGCGCTGATCCCGCTGGGACAGCTGACGATCCTCGCCGGCACGATCGCCACCGCCTCCGGCCCCCACGCCGGCGCCCACGAAGGGCAGCTGGTGCACCGCTTCGACTTCGAGGGCACCGCGACGCTGGAATGGGTGGTGCAGCGCCATGCGGCGATCGCCGCGCTCTACGGCTTCGCGGCGATCGGCGTCTGGTTCCTCCTGCGGCGCCCGGGCGCCGACAGCCGCGCCCTGAACCCGCTGACGGCGGTGATCGGCCTCCTTGCCCTCCAGGGAGCCATCGGAGGCGTCCAGTGGGCGCTGGAACTGCCCGCCGGCATCGTCTGGGTCCACGTCGCCATCGCCACGGGGAACTGGCTGGCGATGCTGTGGACGGTCGCCTCGGCGGGCCGGCTCGAGCCTCGAGGAGGGCCTTCTGCGACGAAGCCGGGGGAAGCCGAGCACCAGGTCCCGGCCGCCGCCGGTCACGCCTGAGGCTTGCTCCCCTTCTGGCTCTCGATCGGCGCCCTCAGCCTCGCCCAGGCCGCCCTCGTAGCCGCGCCCAAGGCTCCTGCGACGGGACTGCTCATGCGGCTCCAGAGCAGGTGGTGGGCGCTCGTCCTGCCGCTCTCGATCGTCGTCGTGATCTTCGCGGTCGCGCTCGAATCGGCAAGTGCCCGCTTCCTCACCTACCTCGCCCTGGTGGCGGTGCCGCCGCTGGCCGCGGCGGCGCTGGGATGGCTGCTGCACGGGGCGAGGATCTGGCTCGCCCTGCTGGCGATCCCTCTCTTCGCCCTCGCCTGGGCCGCCGCGGGCTCGCTGAGCGGCGAGACCGCCGCCCTTGCCCTCTCCGCCCTCGCCTGCGTCACCCTCGGCTGGCTGGTCGCCTGCGTGGTGCCGCCGCGCTGGACGGCGCTGGGGATCTACGTGATGGCGGCGGTCGACGCCTGGCTGGTCTTCTCGAACCTCTTACAGGAGCCCAACTCCGTCCTCAACGCCGCCACCCCCGCCGCGAACCTCCCCCGCCTCCAGCTCGCATCCTTCGGCTCCGCCGTGATGGGCTTCGGCGACCTCTTCGTCGCCGCCGCCCTCGGCGCACTCCTCGCAAGCGATCGCCGCCTGCAGCTGCAGGGCGCCGCCCTCGCCGCCCTCATCTGCCCAGCCTTCGACCTGCTCTTCTTCTTCGTCGACCAGACCCCGGCAACGGTCCCGATCGCGCTGACGCTGGGCTGCTTGGAGTTGATCAACCGCGCTAGCTCTGAATCACCAGGGCGATGAGTCCCGCAACAAAGGCAGAAGACATGCTGATAGCGGCAAAGACGATGGCGTTTCGCATCGATTCAATCGCGTCGCCGATCCGGTCGAGTTGCTTGTCGACCTGCTCGAAGCGCCTATCGACTCCGCCGAATCGACGATCCACCTCGCCGAATCCCTGCCTCATCTCACTCCGCAGGTCATCGAAGCGTTCGTCGACCCGGTCGAAGCGTTCGTCCATCCGCTTCCCGAATTCGTCCAACCTCTCGTCAGTCCAGTTCTCTCTCACGGCAACGTGCATGTTGCCAGCCTACCGAGATAGATGCAACTTTTTGTCGTAGAAGCAAAAACTCTGTGCCAGTTCAGCGCCATCTCTCCCGCGCCCACCGGTAGGCATAGACGCCACCCGCGATTACGAACACCAGACCCAGCAGCGACCCCACCAGCGGCCTGGTCAGCAAGGTCACGGCTACGACCAGAACCGCCACGACCCCGACGATCACGACCCATTTGAAGACCGCCGCCTCGTTGAATTTCATCCCCTGATCTCCTATCCGAAGTTCGAATGGCCGCGAAAACCAAGCAGGTCGTGGGACGCAGGGAGGTTGGTGAGGGGAGCGCACTGTTGGTGCGTGACCCGATCCAACCGACCGAGGACCGCGAGATGCGCCGGTTTGCAGCGGCCGCTAAAGGATGTACACGGTCACGTAAACGATGATCCACATGACGTCGACGAAGTGCCAGTAGATCCCCGGCACCTCGACGCCGAGGTGGTCTTTCTCGGCGGGGCCGAAGTGGCCGCGGAAGGCGCGGATCGTCGCGAACGAGAGCAGCATCAGGCCGACGAAGACGTGGGCTCCGTGGAGGCCGGTGAGGCAGTAGAAGATCGAGCCGAAGCTGAGGTCGCGGGCGCTGAAGCCGAGGTGCACGTACTCGTTGATCTGGATGAAGAGGAAGGTCGCGCCAAGCAGCCAGGTGGCGACGAGACCCAGTTTCAGCCCGGTGCGGTTGCCACGGCGGATCGACTCCAGGGCGTAGTGGATCGTGAAGCTCGAGGAGATCAGGATCGCCGTGTTCATCCCCGCCACGCCCTTCGGCAGTACGTACGGTTCCGGCGGCCAGCTTGACGGGTCGACGACGACCCGGAGGAAGAAGTAGGAGGCGAAGAACGCCCCGAACAACATCACCTCGGAGACGATGAAGAGGAGGATGCCGAGGGTCTGGCGGTCGATCCGCGAGCTCTGGTTGGCCTCGGGCGGGCCGTGGTGGTGATCGGCGTGGCCGTGACCGACGGCTACGGTGGCGCTCTCCATCAGCCTGCCTCCCCCTCGGCGACGGCGGCGGCGACGGCGGTCGCGGGCCGCCCGACCTCGATGTGCTCGACGGACTTCTCGGTGATCTCCCGCACCCGGCCGATCAGGTCCTCCTCCAGCCACTTCGAGCGCTCGCCGGCGAAGGTGGAGATGAGGATGTCGTCAATCCGGTAGTGCTCGACGGCATTCTTGACGGCGTGGAAGGGATCCGGGCTCATCGGCTGTCCGGTGGCGTCGATCTCGGAGCGGTAGAGCTCGGCCAGGGTGGAGGCGAGGTCGCGCACGACCTGGCCCTCGCTCACGTCCTCCGCCCGCGGGCAGATGATCGTGAAGCGGTGGGGACGGATCTGGGCGCGCTCCTTCAGCCGGTTGACGAGGTCGGGCGCCGCGACGGTCTTGGTCGCGACAACTAGGGTGTGATTGAGGTCCCAGCGGATCGCGTCGTCCTCGATCCGGACCGGGATGTGGGTCAGCTTCACCTCGGGCTCGACCCGCTCGCGCGCCCACTCGACGAGGTCGCGGCGCATGAAGCCGAAGCGCGTGTCGGCCAGGCAGGAGAGCAGGACCTCGCCGGGGCGGTGGGCGCGGACGGCGTCGTCCAGCGCCAGCGAGGACTCCGGGTCCATCACCTCGCCGACCGAGGGGATCCCGAACTCGCTCAGCACCGCCATCGTCACCTCGACCCGGGCTCGGGCGGCTTCCCGCACCTCGCTGCTGTCGATCAGCTGGCCGACCGAAGGCTGGTTCTGGGGCGCTGCGACGACGACCCCGGAGGTCTGGTCCTGGCGCTCGCGCACCGCCTGCAGCAGCTTGCGGCCACCGGCCACCTCGTTGAGGAAGACCAGCAGCGGCTTGCGCTCGTCAGCCTGCTCGACGCTCATGAGGAGCTGCCCACCACGCTTTTCTCGCCGGCGGGCACCTCGGCGCCTTCGCCGGCCATGATCGCGTGCTTCGCCCCCGGGATCCCGAACTCGTAAGGACCGCCGACCACGCGCGGGATCTCGTCGAAGTTGAAGATCGGCGGCGGCGAGGAGACCTGCCACTCGATCGAGTTGGCGCGCCAGGGGTTGCCGTCGGCCTTGGGCCCGAAGCGCCAGCTGACGATCATGTTGTAGACGAAGACGAGCTGGATCGCGCCGAGCATGAAGGCGAAGCAGCTGATCAGCAGGTTCCAGTTGCCGAACTGCTCGGCGTAGTCGGCGACCCGTCGCGGCATCCCGTCCATCCCCACCCAGTGCATCGGGATGAAGGTGCCCCAGGTGCCGATCAGGGTGCCCCAGAAGTGGACGCGACCGAGTTTCTCGTCGTACATCCGCCCCGTCATCTTCGGGAACCAGTGGTAGACGCCGGCGAAGATCGTGAAGACCGAACCGCCGAAGAGCACGAAGTGGATGTGGGCGACGATGAAGTAGGTGTCGGAGACGTGGATGTCGATCGGCACCATGCCGAGCATGACGCCGCTGATCCCGCCGATCGTGAAGGTGACGATGAAGGCGAGCGCGAACAGCATCGCCGTCGAATAGGTGTGGATCTTGCCGAAGTAGAGCGTGCCCAGCCAGGAGAAGATCTTGATCCCGGTCGGCACCGCGATCAGCAGGGTGGTGAGCATCATCGGCACCCGCAGCCAGGAGAACATCCCGGCGACGAACATGTGGTGGGCCCAGACCGAGTAGCTGAGGACGACGATCCCGATCAGCGCCAAGGCCATCAGGCGGTAGCCGAAGATCGGCTTGCGGGCATGGGTCGATATGACCTCGGAGACGATCCCGAACCCGGGCAGCATCATGATGTAGACGGCCGGGTGGGAGTAGAACCAGAAGATGTGCTGGTAGCTGATCACGTCGCCGCCGGCAGCGAAGTCGAAGAAGTTGGTGTGAAGGGCGCGGTCGAAGAGGACCATGAACTGGACGCCGGCGATGAACGGGGTGGCGGCGACGACCAGCAGCGAGGTAGAGAGGTTCGCCCAGACCAGCAGCGGCATCCGCCAGAAGGTCATCCCGGGCGCCCGCATGGTGATGATCGTGACCAGGAAGTTGAGTGCGGTGGCGATCGAGGAGGCGCCGGCGAACTGGACGCCGAGGTTGAAGAAGGACTGGCCGAGCGGCGCTCCGGTCGAGAGCGGCGCGTAGCCGGTCCAGCCGGCGTCGAAGGCGCCGCCGGGGCAGAGGAAGCTGCCGATGAAGAGGAGCCCGGCCAGCGGCAGCATCCAGAAGCTGAGCGCGTTGAGGCGCGGGAAGGCCATGTCCGGGGCGCCGATCATCAGCGGCAGGACGTAGTTCGCGAGCCCGGCGAAGACCGGGATCACGAAGACGAAGATCATCAGCACCGCGTGGGTCGAGAAGAGGCTGTTGTAGGTCGAGGCTTCGACGATCTGGGTGCCCGGCTGCGCGAGCTCGGCCCGGATCAGCATCGCCATCAGGCCGCCGATGAAGAAGAAGATGAAGGTCGTGACGACGTACTGGACACCGATCACCTTGTGGTCGGTGTTGAATTTGAAGTAGTCCCTCCAGCTCTTGGCGCCGTGCTGGGAATGGTCGTCGGGGATAGTCGGCATCCCGGCTGCCCAGCGCAGCCAGTAGTCGAAGCAGCCGAAGCCCGCCAGGAAGCCGAGTGGAGCGGTGATCGCGGGCACGATCACGTGCGGGTAGCCGGTCTGTTCGGTCTGGTAGGGGTCCAGCCCGGAGATCTTCCGGAGGATGAGGACGAGGCCGAAGCCGAAGGCGCCGAAGGCAATGGCCCCGAGCAGCCCACGCCACCAGCCGGGTCTCTTGATCGCGTCAACCATCGAGTCTCTCCATTATGCCGTCTACGCCCCGCCGGCTCCGAGGTCGGGAGCGTTGGTGGCGCTCCCTTCCTTGAGCACGTCCATGAGGGGTTCGGGCAGTTCCTGGTCGAGGCCTTCGACCCATTTTTCGAACTTGCTTTTGGGCTCGACGACCACTTTCGCCCGCATCGTCGCGTGGCCGAAGCCGCAAAGCTCGGTGCAGACCAGCTGGTAGGTCCCGACCTTGTCGGGGGTGACGACCGCCGTGGTCGTGATCCCGGGGACGTTGTCTTTCTTGATCCGCCACTCAGGCACCCAGAACGAGTGGATCACGTCCATCGCATGCATCTTGAACTGGATCTGCTCGCCGACCGGGACGTGCAGCTCCCCCTGGGAGTAGGCGTAGCCCTTGCCCGGGTAGGCGAAGCTCCAGGCGTACTGCTGTGAGAAGACCGAGACCGTCAGATGGTGCGGGTCCTTCTGTTCGAGGTCGTCGAGCACCTTCCAGCTGTAGCCGCCGGCGAAGAGGACGATGATCGTCGGGATCAGGGTCCAGGCGATCTCGAGGCGGGTGTTGCCGTGAATCGGCTCCCCGTCGGATTCGTCCCCCGGCTTCGCTTTGAATTTCCAGAGGGCGTAGAAGAGCATCACGACCACCAGCGAGAAGACGAACGACGAGAGGACGATCATCACGTTCAGCAGGTGATCGATCTTCGGGGCGGCCGTGGAGGCACCCTGGCCGTTCCAGTTGATCGGGACCATCACCGCCGAGATGACCGCCGTCGAGGCGATCGTCACCAGCAGCATCTTCACTATGGGCAGGCGGCCGTACATTGGGGCGGCGGGCATTCTATTGAAGCGGCGGCGGGAGGCTTTGCGGCCTCAGGTGACGCTCCGCACTAGCTGCCCGGACGCGGTAGGTCATCCAGTTCCCCGGCGGCCGCGGCGAGGACCCCGCGCGCCACTCCCTCCCAGCTCCAGAGCCGGGCGACGGTTGCGACCAGGCTCTCGCGAGCCTCCCGCCGCTCCGCCTCGGGGAGGGCGAGCCAGCGGACGATCCGGGCGGCGATCGCCTCCACCGCGCCCTCCTCGACCGGAAATGAGGTGAGCGCTCCGACCTCCTCCGGCAGGTCCGCGCTCAACTGCCGGGAGACCTCGAGCATCCCCGAGTGAGCAGCCGAGATCGGCAGGGTCCCGCAGGCCGCGGCCTCGACCGCGACCATCCCGAAGGCCTCGGGGAAGGTGCTCGGCATCACCATCGCCTCGGCGCGGGGAAAGAAGGAGGCCACCTCGCGGTGCTCGAGCCGGCCGACGAACTCGACCGAGCCGGCGGCTGCCCGGGCCTGCCCGGCATACCCGGCGGGCGGGTCGGCGAGGAAGGCCGAGAGGATCGGCAGCGGCCGCTCCTCCCCTCCCTCCAGGCCCCAGCCGCGACGGGCGACCTGGCGGGCCGTACCGAGGTCGCCGCGATCGAGCGCGTCCAGCAGCCGCCGCAGCCCCTCCTCGTAGGCGCCGTAGCCGGCGATCTCGAGCCGCGCTCGCGGATGGGCGGCCCAGACCAGCGGCCAGGCCGCGAGCAGGAGGTCGACGCCCTTGGAGACGATCAGCTTGCCGACGTAGGCGACCAGCGGCTCGCGCTCGCCGCGGGGCCGGAACTCCTCGACGTCGACCCCCGGCGGCCCGAGCCGGGTCTTCTCCCGCAGGCCGGGCACCTCGGGCAGCGCCGCCCAGAGCGACTCGCCGGTGTGGCCGGAGCCGACGAGAACGCCGCGGGCGGCTTCCACTCCCTCGCGGGCGAAGGGCAGGAAGCGCGGGTGCGGTTTCACCGTGTACTCGAGGGCGGAGCCGTGGATCTTGGCGGCAAAGGGGGCGACGCCGGCGCGGGCGAGGATCGCCGGCCCCATCACCAGGTGGTTGGCGAGGGCGAGGTCGATCCCGCCGGCGTCCGCGGCGACCTCCCGCACCGCGGCGACGTTGGCGTCGATGTAGCGATCCAGCTCCGCCTCACTCAGCTCCGGGAACGCCTTCACCTCGAAGCCCTCGTAGGGGTCCTTGACGTAGACGGGCAGAAGGCCTCCTATGTCGGGGTTGTGGATCTGCACCCCCTCGATCCGGACCTCGCGGTCCTGGCAGAGCAGATGGACCTCATGCCCGAGCCGGGCCAGAGCCCGCGCCAGGTTGACGTTGTAGATGTTGCTGCCGGTGCCCCGCAGCATGTAGCCGTGAAAGACGAGAACGCGCATCGGAGCCGCCGAAGTTAATAGTCTTCCCGGCGATGAACGAGAAGCAGCTCTACCGCATGCGCGCCGCCGCCTCCGGCCGCGAGGCCCTCGCCCCCACCGAGGCCGGCTCGGTCTACGTCGACCGCGAGACCGGCGAGGAGATGACGCCCGTCGCCAAGGTCCTGCCCCTGGCCCCCTCGGCGTCCTCGCTGCCGCGCAGCCCCGAGAACCTCCGCGCCTGCCGCCGCTGCGACCAGCTGATCGGCTTGGACGTCAGCGACTGCCCTTACTGCGGTCTGCGTCAAGAAGCGCTTTAGACCTCTTTCTGGCGATCTGCCGAATCCCCCTCCTGGCGTGGTCGCCCGCGAAAGCAGCGTAAAGCGGGAGATAGGCGAGACCATTGGTCGCTTCCGCCGCAAAGAAAACCAGGATCGTGAGCACTCCGATCACGCCTACGAGCCATCGCTCATCATCTTCGATCTTTCGGACAAAAGCTTTCATAGGTTCGATACTAGCTGGTCGACCAGAGCTAAGACGTAGAAACCGAACCCAAGACAGAAGCCGACTAAGGTTCCGACGCTGACAAACTGCTCTCGCCTCTGTGGCCACCCGACCGCGCTCGCGACGCCCCCAAGCACACCGCCTGCCCCCGCGAGGCTCACGAGATAGTTAAGGCCGATCTTCTCTGGAATCGGATCTTCCACCCCAGGAAGACCCAGAGCCTGGCCAAGGAGAAACGCGAAGAGCAGCACGCCGCCGATGCTGCCGAGCAGGGGCGCACGCGTGGTGCGCGGAAGGCAAATTCTCAGCGCCTAAAGGGTTACGGTTTCTTGACGAGCGTGGCCGTGTACAGCAGCCGCGCGTCGGAGTAGTAGCAGCCGTAGGTCTTGGTCTTGCCGACGCCCTGCTGGGGGTGGCCGCCCTGGACGTCCTCCCTGGAGATGCAGTGATCGGGGAGGCGGCTGCCGCGCCAGGTGTTTTCGCCGGAGAGGTTGAGGGCGAACATCGGCGCCCAGGTGGGGACGGTCAGCGCCACGACCTGTCCCTTGAGGACGGTCAGCGGGTGGTCGAGGGCGAAGATCGGGGTGCTGCCGAAGTAGGGGTTGAGGACCTCGATCGGGCTCTGCCGGACCAGCTTGTACTGGGGCGGCTTGGTCCCCTCGACCGGGCGCAGGACCCCGATCCGGGCCTCGGCGGGAGTGCCGAAGAAGTCGTTGAAGAAGCCCACCTCGTCGGTGGTCGTTTTCGTTTCCCTGGTCGAGGGCTTCGAGAGGGAGATCGACCAGGCGACGATTTTCCCTTCGAAGGGGGCCTCGTAGGGACGGGCCACCCCGTCGGCGATCGACTGGAAGCCGGTGACGTGGCCCTCCACCCGGCATTCGACAAGCGGGGTGCCGCTGGCGTCGGTTTTGCCGGGACAGGAGGGGGACGGCACGTTCGGCGTCTGGCCGAGGACGACGACCCGCAGGGGCGCCGACTCGGCCTGCCGCGGCACGATCGCGACCAGCGCCGCCAGCAGGACGGCAGCGCCGAACAGCGCAAGGAGGCGGCGGGAGGTCGTCTTGGTCTCTGCGTGGTTCATCGTTGAGGCAAACACCGGGCCAGGGGCCCAGTTGCGGCGCCAATCTTGCCGTCCGCTGCGGCGGGATGCGGCGCTGCGGGGGCGTCTGCACGATCCCGGCCAAGTGCCCAGGTAGGGTTCGGCGCCAATGGAGGCTTCCGATCGCAGCGACGATTTCATCCCGGCGGGCCTGGCCGCGTACGGGATCGAGGCCGATGAGATCGAGCTGGCCGTGATCGGCGCCGCCCACCAGACGTTCTGGCCGCCGATCCTCGAGCTGCTGCAGCTCGACACCAGCCAGGTGCCGGCCGAGCGCGACCCCGACCTCTCGCAGGCGCCGCCGAGTCGATGAGCGAGCCGCTCGACCTGAGCCTGCGGGAGCAGGCGGCGGCGATCGCCGGCGGCGAAGTGGACGCCGGCGATCTGCTGGAGGCCTGCCTGAAGCGGATCGAGGAGCGGAATCCGGCCCTGAACGCGGTCATCGAGACCTTCCCCGACCGCTCGCGGGAGATGCTCGCCGCAGCACCGGCCGGCCCCCTCCACGGGGTCCCGATCGTGATCAAGGACGAGTGGCCGCTGCCCTGGCGGGCGCAGCGGTTCGGCGCCGCCGAGATGCTGGCGGAAACCGCGCCGGGCGAGTCGGGCCCCTACCGTGCCCTGCGCGACGCCGGCGCAGTGGTCGTCGGGGTCGGCAACATGCACGAGCTCGGGGCGAGCAGCACCGGCAACATCTCCGTCTACGGCCCCGCCCGCAACCCCTGGAACCCCGAGCGCTGCCCGGGCGGCTCCTCCAGCGGCCCGGCGGCAGCTGTGGCGGGGCGGCTCGTCGCCGGCGCCGTCGGTGCCGACGGGGTCGGCTCGATCCGCTACCCCGCCGCCTACTGCGGCCTCACCGGCCTGAAGCCGACCTTCGGCCGCTCGGCGATGGCCGGCCACCACATGGCCGAGATCTCGACCACGATCGTCTCCGGCGCCCTCTGCGCCGACGCCGCCGACTGCCGCTTGCTCGACTCGGTCCTCTTCGGCGAGGACCTGCAAGCGGGCAGACCCGAAGGCCTGCGGATCGGCGTCCTCCGCGGCGAGGTCTCCGAGGACGTGGCGCCGCCGGTGCGCGGGGCCTGCGATGAGGCGATCGAGGAGTTGCGGCGCGAGAGCGGCGGCGAGGTGCGGGAGATCGAGCTGCCGGAGCTGGCGGCGGCGACGCTGGCGACGGTCCTGATCGCCAACAGCGAGAGCCTCGGCGGCGTCACCGTCGAGAAGCTCAACGATCTCGACCCAGAGCTGAGCCCGATCGGCCGCGGCCTGCTCAAGTACCGGGTGCTGCTGCCGGCGATCGCGACGATCAAGGCCGCGCAGGTGCGGACGATGGCCCGCCGCACCCTGGCGAAGGTCTTCGAGGAGGTCGACGTGATCGCCTGCCCGACCGTGCCGGCGGTGGCACCGCCGCTAGAGGCGCCGCTGGTCGAGCTGCCGAGCGGCACCCTCACCGCCGACGAAGCGAACGTCCGCGGCGGCGCCCTCGCCAACCTGACCGGCATCCCGGCGATCAGCGTCCCGGTCGGCTCCTCCGAGGGTCTGCCGATCGGCCTGCAGTTGCAGGCGGCCTGGGGACGGGACGAGCTGCTGCTCGACGCGGCGGAGGCGCTCGAGCGGGCCAACGGCCGCCGCTGGGTCGAGGCGCTGCCGCCGAGCGCGCGCGGCGCCGAGCCGCTGGAGGCCTGAGATGCCGGCGATCGAGGTCGAGGGGCTCGAGCGCGCCTTCGGCGAGGTCCTGGCCGTGCGGGGGATCGACCTGCGGGTCGAGGAGGGAGAGATCTACGGCTTCCTCGGCCCCAACGGCGCCGGCAAGACGACGACGGTGCGGATGCTGACGACGCTGCTGCTGCCGAGCGGCGGCCGCGCCAGCGTCGCCGGTCACGACGTCGTCGCCGAGGCCCGGCAGGTGCGGGCCTCGATCGGCGTCGCCCTGCAGGAAGCGGCGCTCGACCCGCTGATGACCGGCCGCGAGCTGATCCGCCTGCAGGCGACGCTGCAGGGCCTGCCGCCGGCGGCGGGGCGCGAGCGCGCCGACGCGCTGCTCGATCGGGTCGGCCTCCCCGCCGCCGCCGACCGCCGCGTCGGCGGCTACTCGGGCGGGATGAAGCGGCGTCTCGACCTCGCCGCCGCCCTCGTCCACGAACCGAGCGTCCTCTTCCTCGACGAGCCGACCACCGGCCTCGATCCCGTCAGCCGGAAGACGATCTGGGAGGAGGTGCGGGCGCTGAACGAAGACGGGACCACCGTCTTCCTCACCACCCAGTACCTGGAGGAGGCCGATCAGCTGGCCGACAACGTCGGGATCATCGACAGCGGCCGGATCGTCGCCGAGGGGACGCCGGAGACGCTGAAGGCAGAGGTCGGGAACCCACACGTCGAGCTGCTGGTCGCCGAGGGGGCGGTTGCCGCCGCCGAGCGCGCCTGCGCCGAGCTGGGCAGGCTGCTGCCGCCGAAGGACGGCAGGCGCGTCCTGGTCGAGGTCGAGGAAGGGGCAGCCGCGATCCCCCGCGTCGTCCGCGCCCTCGACGAGGCCGGGGTCGCTGTCGAGTCGCTGGAGCTGGTGCGCCCGACCCTCGACGACGTCTTCGTCGATAAGACCGGCCACCACCTCGAAAAGGAGGAGGGCGGCAGCGACGAGGAGCCGGTGCCGGCGTGAGCGAGCTGGCGCGGAGCGCGCGGGTGGTGCGGGCCCTCGGCGCCCGCTCGATCCGCCAGACCTTCCGCCGGCCGCAGCTGATCAGCCCGATCGTCGTCTTCCCGACCCTGCTGCTGGCGGTCCAGACCGGCGGCGCCGGCGCGGGGATCGAACTGCCCGGCTTCCCCCCGGTCCAGAGCTTCCTCCAGTTCATGCTGGCCGGCTCGATGATGCAGTCGATGATGCTGGCCGGCAACAGCGGCGGCATCGCCTTCGCGGTGGACATCGAGATGGGGTTCACCGACCGCCTCTTCGCCGCCCCGATCCCCCGTTTCGCGATCGTCCTCGGGCGGCTGGCGGGGACGGCCGCGCTGGGCCTCTTCGCGTCGCTTTGGTTCCTGGCGATCGGCCTGATCTTCGGCGCCGAGATCGCGGGCGGGGTACCCGGCGCCCTGCTGGCGATCCTGCTCGTCACCGCCTCGGCCCTGGCGGTCGGCGGGATCGGCGCCGCGATCGCCCTGCGCACCGGCAGCGCCAGCGTCGTCCAGGGCCTCTTCCCCCTCGTCCTCGTCGTCCTCTTCCTCTCCTCGGCCTTCTTCCCCCAGGAGCTGATGATCGAGCCGGCGAAGACGATCGCCGAGTACAACCCGCTCAGCTTCATCGTCGAAGGCGTGCGCGAGCCGATCATCTCCGGCATCGACGCCACCCAGACCCTGGAGGCCGTGGCGGCGATCGCCGGCATCGTCATCCTCGGGCTCGTGCTCAGCGCCCGTGCCCTGCGGCACCGGCTGCGGGTCGGCTGATGGAGGCGGCGAGCGTCACTGCGGCTGTGCCCGGCTGGCGGATCAACCTGGCGACGATCCTCGCCCTGGTCACGAGGGCGAAGAACGAGCTGGTGCGGGTGCCCGGAGCGGCGATTCCCGGCGTGCTGGCGCCGACGATCTTCTTCCTCGGCTTGAACGGCGTCTTCGGCGGCCTGATCCACCTCAGCGGCTTCGACACCGACTCCTACGAGAGCTTCATCGTCCCGGTCAGCATGCTGCAGGGGGCGGGCTTCACCGGCGCCGCCGCGGGGGTCAACCTCGCCCGCGACTACGAGCAGGGGTGGGTCGACCGCCTCCTCGTCTCCCCCGCCCCGCGCTGGGTCCTGCTCACCGGCAACGTCCTCGCCGCCAGCCTCCGCGCCTTCGTCCCCGCCACCTTCGTGCTGGCGATCGCCTTCCTCATCGGCGCCCGCTGGCCGGGCCTCGACGGGCTCCTCGTCTGCTACCTGATGGTCGCGGCGATGGCCGCCGTCGCCGCCTGTTGGGGCTCGATGCTGGCCCTCCACTACAAGAGCCAGTCGGCGGCGCCATTGATGCAGGCGGGGATGATGGGGCTGGTCCTGCTGACGCCCGCCTACGCGCCGCTGGAACTGCTGCAGCCCTGGCTGCAGAAGGTCGCCGAAGTCAATCCCGTCACCCAGGTGATCGAAGCGGCTCGCCAGGGCTTCGTCGGCAGCGTCACCTGGAGCGACACCTGGCCGGGGCTGCTGGCGCTGGCGGCGCTGCTGGCCGTGCTCGGGGCGCTGGCGCTGCGCGAAATGCGCCGCACGAATGTTTGACGTCCTCGCCGAGACCGAGCGGGTCCTGCGGCAGAACTGGGTCACGGGCCGCCGCGGCGAGACCCCCTTCAGCTACACCGAGCCGAGCCCGGGGCGCTATCCCTGGCAATGGTACTGGGACTCCTGCTTCGCGGCGATCGTCTGGCGCCGGTTCGAGCCGGCGCGGGCTCGGCTGGAGCTGGAGAGCCTGCTGGCGGCGCAGCGGCCGGACGGCTTCGTCGGCCACACGATCTTCTGGCGCAGCCACGTCTCCGGTGCGCGGCTCCTCTTCTACAACGTCCGCAACCGCAGCGCGCGAGAGACCGAGACCATCCAGCCGCCGCTGCTCGCCTGGGCCTGGCGGATCGCCGTCGGCGACCCGGCCGCGGAGCCGCGGATCGCCCGCCACGTCGACTGGCTGCGACGGAACCGCGACCTCGAGGGGGACGGGCTGCTCTGGATCGTCCAGCCCGACGAGTCCGGGCTCGACGCCTCGCCGAAGTTCGAAGAGGTCTGGGGCTGGCGGGCGAACGGACGGATCGGCTTCCCGCTGCTGGTCCATCGCAACCGCGGGTTCGACTGGAACGCGCGGCGGCTCCGCGACGCCGGCCACCCGGTCCTCTGCGAGGTACTCGTCAACACCCTCTGGTCGCTGTCGCTGCAGGCGCTGGGGAGGCCCTCGGCGACGCCGGCCCTGGTCGACCGGCTCTGGGACGAGCGGCGCGGGCTCTTCGTCGACGAAGCCCAGCCGGGCGGGGTGCGGCCGCAGGCGCTGACCTGGGCCTCGCTGGCGCCGCTGGCCCTGCCCGACCTGCCCGAGGAGATCGGCCGCCGCCTGGTCGAGGAGCACCTGCTGAGCGAGCGCGAGTTCCTCACCCCGGTGGCACCGCCCTCGGTCGCGGTCGGCGAGCGCGGCTACGAACCCGACGGCGGCCACGGCCCGATCCGTCGCTACTGGCGCGGACCCACCTGGATTAACTCCGCCTGGCTCGTCTGGCTCGGCCTGCGGCGGCTCGGCTACGGGGCCGAGGCCGAGCGGCTGGCGAGCGGCGTGATCGGAGCCGTCGCCCGCGAAGGCCTGCGCGAGTACTACGACCCGCGAAACGGCAATGGTCTGGGCGCCAAGGACTTCGCCTGGTCAGCCTTAGTCGCCGAGCTGGCGGACCCGAAACCGCTCTGAAAGTCGCTTATTTGTACCTGTAGGTGATACGGCCTCTGTCGAGGTCGTAGGGGGAGAGCTCGATCTTCACGCGGTCGCCGGGGAGGATGCGGATGTAGTGGCGGCGCATCTTTCCCGAGATGTGGCCGAGCACGTCGTGCCCGTTGTCCAGTTTGACCCGGAACATCGTGTTGGGGAGAGCCTCGGTGATCTCCCCCTCCATTTCGATCTTTTCCTCTTTGGCCATGCGCGCGGAGCGTATCTAACGGCGCAGGTGTCGGAGGGCGCCCTCCCGGTCAGTGACTTCTCCTGCAAATTGCGCTGCCTCCAGCTCGGCGACGGCATTGCCGAGCTCGGGCCCCGGCTCGATCCCCAGCGCGTCCGCGATCTCGTCGCCACGCAGCAACGGCGCAGGCGCCCCCTCGCGGCGCCAGTCGAGGCCGGCGGCGATCATCTCCCGCGCCAGTTGCAGGTGGGCGGCGACCATCTCTGGGCTGGCGATCGGTCCCTTTCCGCGGGCGGAAAGGCGGTCGGCGACGGTGAGCAGGGTGACGTCGACAGTGACCGGATCGGTCGCCCGCAGGTAGGCGTGGACCCGGCGCCGCGTCAGCGGCATCTCCGGGATCAGGAAACCGAGCCGCAGGTGGTGCCGGGCCATCCCCTGCAGGTGCTGGGTGAGGCGGCGGCTGGCGCGCAGGCGCCGGCAAACCTCGCCGATCACCTCCGCCCCCACCTCGTCGTGACCTTTGAAGCCGACGAAGCCGTCGCGTTCGGCCTTCGTCGCCGGCTTGGCGATGTCGTGGAAGAGCGCCCCGAAGCGCAGGGCGGTGCGGCGGGTCATCTCGTCGGCGAGCGGCTCGTCGAGCAGGACGGCGACCTCGGCGGCCCGATCGCCGGCGAAGCGCTCCAAGTCGCCCTCGACCTCGAGCGTGTGCTCGAGCACCGCGATCGTGTGGTCGTAGACGTCGAGGTGATGGTTCGGCCCCTGCTCGACCCCGCGCAGGGTCTCCAGCTCCGGCAGGACTACGCCGGTGAGGCCAAGCTCGTCGAGCAGGCGCAGGCCGCGCAGGGGATCGGGGCTACCGACGAGCTGGCGCAGCTCGGCCAGTTGCCGCTCCCCCGCCGGGTCGGCGGCGCGCGCGGCGCAGGCACGGGCGAGCTCCAGCGTCTCCGGCTCGATCTCGAGGTCCAGCTCGGCGGCGAGTCGCGCCGCCCGCAGCAGCCGCAGCGGGTCGCTCGCGAAGCTGTCGGCCCCGACGGCGCGCAGGCGTTTGGCCGCCAGGTCGGCGAGGCCGCCGTAGGGATCGATCGGCTCCTCCCCCCCGAGCGGCACGGCGACGGCACCGACCGTGAAGTCGCGCGCGGCCAGGTCTTCCTCGATGCCGCTGCCGCGCAGGGCGGTGACGTCGATCTGCCAGCCGTGCTTCTGCGCCGCCAGCCGCCAGGTCCCGAACTCGGCCGAAAGCTCGAAGGCGTGCACGCCGAACTCGTCGGCGATCGCCTTCGCAACCGCTCCGGGGTCCCCGGCCGCGGCGAGATCGAGGTCGGCGACCTCGCGCCCGAGCGCCGCGTCGCGGACGGCGCCGCCGACGATCCAGATGCCCTCGGCGCCCTTCAGCGCGCGCCGCGCCGCCACCACGACGGGGGCTTCATCCAGCCGCGAGGCCTTTTTGTCAACCATGGGGATACAAAAGCGCCGCCGTCAAGCCGGCACCCGCGGCACCCGTTGCGAGATCCCGCACGTGACCTCGTAGTTGATCGTCTCCAGGCGGGCGGCGAGCTCCTCGGCGCGAATCTCCTCTTCGCCCTGGCGCCCGATCAGGACCGCCTCCTCGCCCGGTTCGACGCCGGTCTCGGGGCCGAGGTCGATCGTGATGTTGTCCATCGAGACGGTGCCGACGAGCGGGTGGCGGCGGCCGGCGACGAGGACGTCGGCGTTGTTGGTGAGGGCGCGGCGGACGCCGTCGCCGTAGCCGAGCGGGACCACGCCGACCCAGGTGTCGACCGCGGCCGTCCACCTGCGGCCGTAACCGGCGCTCGCCCCGGCGGGGAAGCGCTTGACGTCGGCGACGTGGGAATGGAGCGAAAGCGCGGGCCGCAGGCCCTGCTCACCCGGGTCGCGCTGGAAGGGGTCGAGGCCGTAGATGGCGACGCCGCAGCGGGCCATCCCGTAGTGGGAGCGCTTGTCGCGGAGGACGGCGGCGCTGTTGGCGGCGTGGACGAGGACGTCGGGGTGCTCGGCCCGGACCGCGGCGACGACCTCGTCGAAGCGGTCCAGCTGCTCGTCGAAGTAGGGCGAGTCGAGCTCGTCGGCGGTGGCGAGGTGGGTCCAGATCCCCGCCAACTCGAGGTCTGGATCCTCCGAGCAGGCCCGGACCAGCGCCAGCACCTCGGCCTGGTCGCGGTTGCCGAGCCGGCCCATGCCGCTGTCGTACTTGACGTGGACGCGGGCGCGGCGGCCGTGAGCGCGAGCCCGGTCGGCGATCAGGTGGCGGGAATCCTCGCGCCAGACCGAGAGCTCCGAACCGGCGGAGAAAGCCACGTCAATCTCCTCGGCGCTCAGCGCCCCCATCGTCAGCAGCGGCACGTGCTGGAAGCGGCGGCCCACCTGCTCCGCCTCCCCCGCCGTCGCCACCGCGAGGCGGGTGGCGCCGCCCTCGAGGGCGGCGCTGGCGCAGCCATCGGCCCCGTGGCCGTAGCCGTCGGCCTTGACGACGGCGCAGAGCTCCGCCCCGCCGGTCAGCTCGGACTTCAGCCGCGCGCAGTTGGCGCGGACCGCCCCGAAGTCGATCCGGGCGACCGCCCGCTCCATGGCTCTAGTCGCCGTCGACCAGGGCGGCGAGCGCGTCGGCCCTGGTGACCATGCCGGCCAGGTAGCCGTCGGCGTCCACGACCGGCAGGTGGTTGTGGTGCTTGTCGGCGATCTTCTTCGCCACCCGGTCGGCCGCCTCGTAGTCGTGGGCGACGACCGGGTCGGCGGTCATCAGCTCGGAGACCTCGGTGGCGAAGGCTTTTTCCAGCCGCTCCTCGAACCCCTTCATCGAGCCGACGAAGACGATCCCGCCCATGATGTTGAGGTAGTGCGGCAGGTGCAGGTCCGACTCCTCCTCGCTGAGGATGAGGTCCGACTCGCTGACGATCCCGACCAGCTTGTTGTCGTTGTCGACGACCGGGATCGCGCCGAGATCGCTTTTCGAGAGCAGGTCGATCGCGGTGCGGGCATCGTCGCTGGGATGGACGCTGGGGACGTCGCGGGTCATGATCTCTCCGGCGGTCTTCATGGGCGCGAGGTTATTCGACCGGCCCGTCGGGCCGCAGCGCCAGCGGGACCGAGTCGATGACGTCGGTGGCGATCACCGACTCGGCGGCGCCGATCCGGACGGCGGCGTCGCGGCCGGCGCGGGCGTGCGCGAGCACCGCCGCGCAGGCAGCGGCGAACGGGTCGTCCATGCGGGCGAGGAGGCCGGCGGCGATGCCGGAGAGGACGTCGCCGCTGCCGGCGGTGGCAAGAGCCGGTGCCGAGAGCGCGTTGACGGCGACGCGGGTGCCGTCGGTGACGATCGTGTCGTCGCCCTTGAGGATGACGATCGCGCCGGCGGCGTCGGCCGCCTCGCAGGCGCTGGCGAGCCGGTGGGCGTCGACCTCGGCGGAATCTCGTTCGAGCAGCCGGCCGAGCTCGCCGGCGTGCGGGGTGAGGACCGTCGGCGCCTGCCGTCCCCGCAGCTCGCCAAGGCGCCCGGCGAAGGCATTGAGACCGTCGGCGTCGAGGACGAGGGGCGCCTCGATCTTGGGGACGACCGAGCGGGCCAGCTCGAAGGAGCCCGGATCCTTTCCGAGCCCGGGACCGAAGATGCCGGCGGCGGCCCGCTCGAAGGTTCGCATCACCGCCTTCTCCGAAGCGGGTACGAGGCAACCGTCGCCGCCGGGGCAGCCGACCGACATCACCTCCGGCTGGGCCAGCTCGAAGACCATCTCCAAGTCGGCCGGCACTGCCACGGTCGCGTACCCGGCCCCGGCCCGGATCGCCGCCAGCGAAGCCATCCTCACCGCCCCGGTCAACCCGCGCGAGGCCCCGGCGACGGCCACCTGCCCGGAGCTGAACTTGGTCGAATGCGGCCCGCGGCGGGGTGCCAGCTCCAGCACGGAAGCGTCGATCACACCGGCGACGGGCTCGCCCGACGCGCCGTCCGGAATCCCGATAGCCGCCACCCGCAACTCCCCGCTGTGCCACTTCCCCGGAGCGACCCGCTGCCCGACCTTGGCCGCATGGAAGCTCACCGTCACATCCGCTTCGACCGCCTCCCCCGCCACCTCGCCGCTGGAGGCATCGACCCCCGAAGCGATATCGCAGGCCACCACCGCCGCCCGGCACCCATTGATCGCCCGGATCGCCGCGGCGGCCGGCTCCCGCGGCACCCCTTCGAAGCCGGTCCCGAAGATCGCATCGACCACCACGCCCGATCCCTCTAGTCGAGCGGCGATGTCACCCTCCACCAGCTCCCCACCAAAGCGCTCGTAATTCACAGCTGCGTCCCCCCGCAACTCCTCCCCCGGCCACAACAGCAGCGCCTCCACCTCGAACCCCATCTCCCGCAGCAGCCGAGCCGCCACGAACCCATCGCCAGCGTTATTTCCCTTGCCGCAGACGATCCGGATGGGTCCCTGCGGCGCCATCTGGGCCACCGCCTCCGCCACAGCCCGACCAGCAGCCTCCATCAACTCCAGCGAAGGCACTCCCTTCTCCTCAATCGCCCACCGATCGACTGCTCGCATCCCTTCCGCGTCGTACAGGGGCTTGAGCCACGACTCCATAAGCGTCACCCTAGCCCCGCAGGGCCGCGGCAATTACTTGACGCCGACGATCAGCTTGGCCGTTGCCAGATCGCCCGACGCTTCGGACCCCAACGCCAGGTAATCGATCTTCTGCAGGTACGGCTTCGCTTCCTCGAATTCTTCGTCGCCCGGAGGCATCAGCGCCGTCGCCAGCTTCAGCGCCGACCCACCGTCGACGTAGACGGAGATCGGGGTGCCGCCGAGGGCTTCGGTGGCTTCCTTGTAAGTCGCCGAGTCGGCAAGGGTCTTGCCGGATTCCTGGAAGCTCGAGAGCGTCGTCGCGAGGCCGTAGCCGATCGCGATGCGGCTGCCCTTGGCGACGACGACGACCGGCTGGCGGCCCAGTTCGGGGCTGCGGATCGAGAAGCCGCTGGCGCCTTCGCTGATCTTGGTGATCCCCGGGGTTCCGGTGGAGCGGAGGAAGAGGCCGAGGTTGGAGACGGTGTTCTTCGCTTTTTCCTCGTCTTCGGCTTCGAGAATCATCGCCCCGCCGAGGCTGCTTTTGCTGTTGCCGGTGAGGTAGACGCCGACGTCGCCGATCGAGGCGGCGATCGATTCGAGGTCGACCCCCGCTTCCTTCAGGGTCTTCTTCAGCTTGTGCGGCGGAATCCCCTCGCTCTGGATCCCCTCCGCGTCGATGCGGTCGATCCCTTCGTTGAAGCGGTCGCCGAATTCCGGTGAGGCGAAGGCGGCGACCGAAGTGGCCGGCAGCGAGCCGAGCAGCTCGGAGGCGTCGCCGCCGGGCGGGTTGTCGCCGCTGACGTTCGAGCTGAGGTCGATCTCGACCTGATCGGAGCCGGGGACGAGGCTGGCGACCGCGGTCGCTTCCTTCGGTTCGATCCCGACGCTGTCGAGGAAGAGTTCGGTTTCGGAATCGATTTCGTTGCCCGCTTCTTCGATCAGTCCGCCGATGTCGACGAAGACGTCCGCGGCGCTGTCGCCGGGCAAGTTCGAGACGGCGTTGGTGTAGGCGACCTGATCGCCGAGGTTGTCACCGTTGGAAGCGTCGACCATCGATTTGAAGATCGCTTCGTCTTCGGCGATGACGACGAGGCCGTCAAAGACGCCGATCGCCGTTTCGTCGTCCTGAACTTTGAAGTCGACGCCGTCGTAGGAGCGGTCCCCGATCGATTCGTCTTCAGATTCGACCTGCTTGTTGACGAACTGGCGGGCTTCGTCTTCGTCCGAAGTCTGGATCGCGGCGCCGTAGCCTTCGAAGTCTTCTTCTTCGTAGTCCTGCAGAAACAGGCCGGCCTCCTCTCCGAGCCAGGGTTCGACTTCCTTTTCGAAGTCGAATTCTTCGCCGTCTTCGCTCGCCGAGCTCTCGAGTTCTTCGACGATCAGGCCGCCGAGGTCGTCGATCCCGGCGATCTTCTGCGCCAGCGCCTCGATGTTCTGCTTCGTTTCGCCTTCGGGCTGGAGCGTGAAGTCGATGAAGACCGGAGACTGGGCCGGCGCGACGCTGGCCGGATCGGTTCCGCCGCTGTCGCTGCTGCCGCCCCCGCCGCAGCCGGCGACGAGCAGGGCGGCCAGGGCCGCGAGGAGGACTGGAAGGACGAGACGGTGCTTCACGGAGGCGGGCACTCTAGCGAGCGTTTTGGACAACTTCATCCGACCGGGGAGTCCCGGCGGGCTCGTCACTCGACGGTGACGGTCTTCGCCAGGTTGCGGGGCTGGTCGACGTTGAGGCCGCGGTTGCGGGCGATGGCGTAGGCAAGCAGCTGCAGCGGCAGGATCGCGACGATCGGCTGCAGGATCCAGTCGGTGGCGGCGACCTCGATCGTCTCGTCGGCCACCTCGGCCACCCGCGAGTCCCCGGCGGTGGAGATCCCGATCGTCTGCGCTCCCCGCGCCCGCACCTCCTCGACGTTGGAGAGGACCTTCTCCAGGACCGGGCTCTCGGTGGCGATGCAGATCACCGGGGTCGACTCGTCGAGCAGGGCGATCGGGCCGTGCTTCATCTCGCCGGCGGCGTAGGCGTCGGTCGGGATGTAGCTGATCTCCTTCAGCTTCAGCGCCCCCTCGAGGCAGACCGGGAGGCCGATGTGGCGGCCGAGGTAGAGGAAGAATTCCTGGTCGCTGTGGCGGGTGGCGACCTCGCGGGCCGGCGCCTCGGTAATCGCCAGCGTCTCCTCCATCTTCGAAGGCAGCCGCTTCATCTCCCCCACCAGCTCGGCGAGGCGCTCGGGCGGCAGCGTCCCGCGCAGCTCGGCCAGCCGCAGCCCCAGCAGGTACATCGCCGCCACCTGGGCGACGAAGGTCTTGGTCGCGGCGACGCTGATCTCCATTCCGGCGCGGATGTAGAGGACGGCGTCGGCGTCGCGGGTGGCCTGGCTGCCCATGATGTTGGTGATCGCCAGCACCGTGGCGCCGGCCTCGCGGGCGAGGCGCATCGCCGCCAGGGTGTCGGCAGTCTCGCCGGACTGGGTCATCCCAATCACGAGGTCGTCGGGCCCCACCACCGGGTTGCGGTAGCGGTACTCGGAGGCGATGTCCATTTCCACCGGCACCCGCGCCCACTCCTCGATCGCGTAGCGCCCGACCAGACCGGCGTGGTAGGAGGTGCCGCAGGCGACGATCACTATCCGCCGCACTCCGCGCAGGAACTCGTCGGAGAGCTCGACGTCGGAGAGCTCGACCCCGGCGGTCCCGGGCAGGCGGTCGGTGATCGTCTCGGCGACCGCGTCGGCCTGTTCGTGGATCTCCTTCAGCATGAAGGTCTCGTAGCCGCCCTTCTCGGCGGCGTCGGCGTCCCAGGTCACCTCTTCGGCCTCGCGGGCGACCGGGGCTCCCTCGGTGTCGGTGATCCGCACCGCGCCGGCTTCGATTTCGACGATCTCGCCGTTTTCGATCGGCATCGCGGTGCGGGTGTCGGCGAGAAAGGCCGGGATCGCGGAGGCGAGGAAGGTCTCCCCCTCGCCGACGCCGGCGACCAGCGGGCACTCCTTGCGGGCGCCGAGCAGCCGCTGGGGCTCGTCGGCGTGCATGGCGACGAAGGCGTAGTGGCCGCGCAGCTCGGCGCAGGCGGCGCGGACGGCGGCGGCGAGGTCGCCGTCGTAGTGGGCGGCGATCAGGTGGGCGACTACCTCGGCGTCGGTCTCGGAGGTGAAGGTCTGGCCCTGCTCCTGGAGGCGGCGGCGCAGCTCCGAGTGGTTCTCGACGATCCCGTTGAGGACGATGTGGACACGGCCGGAGCTGTCGTCGTGGGGATGGGCGTTCTCCTCGGTGACGCGGCCGTGGGTCGCCCAGCGGGTGTGGGCGATCCCGGTCGCCGACGGCGGCAGCGGCCCGGCGCCGTTCTCGGCGCGGGCGTCGACGGCGGCCCGCAGGTTGGCGAGGTTGCCGACCGCGTGCACGCTCTCGACCTCGCCGTCGGCGAGCACGGAGAGACCGGCCGAGTCATAGCCCCGGTATTCGAGCTTTTCCAGGCCAGAGAGCAGCAGCTCCTCGCAGGGCCTGGAGCCCACGTATCCGACAATGCCGCACATAAGAGGCGAGTAAGGGTAGAGGGCGGGAGCCGGAACGCCGGTCAGGCGAGCTCTTGGCGCACGAGTCCGGCCAGGCGCTCGGCGGTCGCCTCGGCCTCCTCGGCCGTGGGCGCCTCGACCATCACCCGGACCAGCGGCTCGGTCCCGGAGGGCCGCAGCAGCACGCGGCCGCGACCGTCGAGAGCCTCGTGCTCGCGCTCAACCGCCTCCCAGACCGCGGCGGCGTCCTTCACCGCCTCGCGGTTTGCGACCTTCACGTTGACGAGGGTCTGGGGCAGCTTTTCCATCGGCACCGCGTCCTCGAGCCGGCGGCCGCCCAGCTCCCGCATCGTCATCAGCGCGGCGGCGATCCCGTCGCCGGTGGAGACGAAGTCAGAGCAGATGATGTGGCCGGACTGCTCGCCACCGAGCGGCCAGCTGCGCTTGCGCATCTCGTCGATCACGTAGCGGTCGCCGACCTGGGTCACCGCGACCTCGATCCCGTCCGCGGCCATCGCCTGGTGGAAGCCGTAGTTGCTCATCACGGTGACGACCACGCCCCCGTTCAGCTCCCCCCGCCCCGCCATCCCGCGGGCGGCGAGGGCGATCAGCTCGTCGCCGTCGTGGACCCTGCCGTCGCCGTCGGCGGCGAGGACGCGGTCGCCGTCGCCGTCGAAGGCGAAGCCGATCTCGGCCTCGGAGGCGGCGACGCGGCCGGCCAGCGCCTCGACGTGGGTCGACCCGCAGCCGGCGTTGATGTTGCGGCCGTCCGGCTCGACCCCGATCGTCTCGACCTCGGCGCCGAGGCGCTCGAAGATCGCCGGGGCGGCGCGGTAGGTGGCGCCGTTGGCGCAGTCGAGCAGGACCTTGCGGCCGGCGAGGTCGAGCGGGAAGGCGGCCTGCAGCTCCCGCAGGTAGTCCTCGAGACCGCCGTTCAGCTCCCGCACATGGCCGGCGTGCTCGGCGGCGGGGGGCTCCTCGATCAGCGCCTCGATCCGGGCCTCGACCTCGTCGGCGAGCTTGACGCCGTTGCCGTCGAAGAACTTGATCCCGTTGTCGTGGAAGGGGTTGTGGGAGGCGGAGACGACGGCGGCGAGGTCGAGCCCGAGGCGGCGGACGAGGATCGCGGCAGCGGGAGTTGGCAGAACCCCGGCCAGGAGCGCATCTCCCCCGGCGGCGGCGATGCCGGCGGCCAGTGCCGCCTCCAACATCGGCCCGGACTCGCGGGTGTCGCGGACGATCAGGACCTGCGGCCGCTCGGCCTCCAGCGAGGCCGTCGTGGCCCGCCCCAGCGCGGTCGCCAACTCGGCGCTGAGGAAGGTGCCGGCCTCCCCCCGGACCCCGTCGGTTCCGAAGAGCTTGCGCGCGGTCTTCACCCGGTCCAAATCAGCGCTTGGAGAACTGCGGGCGCTTACGGGCCTTCTTGAGACCGGCCTTGCGGCGCTCCTTGACGCGGGCGTCGCGGGTGAGGAAGCCGCGGCGCTTGAGGTCGCCGCGAAGCTCGGCGTCGATCTCGGTCAGGGCCCGGGCGACGCCGTGCCGGACCGCGCCGGCCTGGCCGCTGATGCCGCCGCCGTGGACGCGGACCCGGACGTCGACGTTGCCCTCGTAGCCGGAGACCGCGAGCGGCTGCTTGACCATCGTCTGGTGCAGGGGCCGCGGGAAGAACTCCTCGAGGTCACGCTTGTTGATCGTGATCTTGCCGTCGCCGGGAAGCAGGGTGACGCGGGCGATCGAGCTCTTGCGTTTGCCGGTGGCGAGGAAGCGGGCGTCTTTGTCCATCTTCGCCGGAGCACGGCTGGCGGCGGCGGAGTCGGTCTCCTCGGCGGCGGCGAGCTCGGCTTCGCGGCGGGCTTTCTCTTCTTCCTCGGCTTCGAGCCGCGCTTTCTCCTCGGCGCTGAGCTCGGGTTTGTCCGGCTCGACCAGGATCGGCTCCAGGTCGGCCCCCGGAATGACGTCTTTCTTCTCCTCCTTCGCCTTCGGCTCCTCGGCGGGCTTCTCAGCGGCGGGGGTCTCCTCGGCCTCCTCGACGACCTCCTGGTCGGCCTCGGGCGCGGTGACCTCCTCGGCTACCGGCTCCTCGTTGACCTGCCCCTCGGTGGTCTCGTCGTTCTCGGGCTGTTTCTGCTCGTCGTCCATCAAGCTCAGTTCGTCTCCATCGGTTTCGGCTGCTGCGCCGCGTGCGGGTGGTCCGGCCCCGCGTACACCTTCAGCTTGGTCAGCTGTTGGCGGGCGAGGCGGTTGCGCGGCAGCATCCCCTTCACGGCCTTGCGGATCACTTCCTCGGGCTTGCGCTCGAGCATCTCGCCGAGCGTCCGGGACTTGATCCCGCCCGGGTAGCCGCTGTGGCGGTAGTAGGTCTTCTGCGCCAGCTTGTCGCCGGTGACGCGGATCTTCTCCGCGTTGACGACGACGACGAAGTCGCCGGTGTCGATGTGCGGGGTGTACTCCGGCTTGCGCTTGCCCCGCAGCGTGTCGGCGATTTGCGTCGCCAGCCGGCCCAGGGTCTTGCCCTCGGCATCGACGACGTACCAGTCGCGCTGGCGGTTGGCGGGAGTGGCTACAAAGGTCTTCATCGCGCAAAAACCGCGCGGTCCTTCCCACGCGGCCGGGGGATGATAGCCGCATCGCGGCCCGCGAGGGTCTCCGGACGGTTGCTTATACTGCCGCCCGAGCAATAGCCGAATCCCGTGCAGGCCACTGTGCGGGAGCGGAGGAACCGAAGGGGCCATGCAGGTCCCAGGGGCGAATCGGACGAACACCGTCCGTAGCGCGACTCTTTCAGCGCGAGCCCGTCAGCTAACTCCGCAGGCGATGGAAAGAGAGGGCTAGCGGTTTGAACAAAGGGTTCGTCCGACCACGCACGGTCGGCCAAATTGGCGTCATAGCCGTAATCGTGCTGCTCGCGTGCCTCCTCGGCAGCGCGACTGCGAGCACCGGCGGCGCCGCCACCCCCGGCTCGGCCCCGAGCGTCAAGGGCAGCCCCTCCGGGACCCCGGCCGCCTCGCCGAGCGCCGGCGCCCTCACCCTCGTGGCCGGGAAGACGACCCCGCGCAAGTCCTTCTACTTCGGCTACCGCTACCCCCGGCTCAGCTACACGATCGGCAGCACCCAGCCGGAAAACGACCTGCGGATCGACGTCGTCGACGCCTCCGGCGCCGTGATCAAGACCTTCTACCGCGAAAACGTCGCCCCCGACGTCGAAAGCAAGGTCCGCTGGGACGGGACGACGAACGAAGGCCGACCCGCCCGCAACGGCCGCTACGCGTTCCGGATCAGCCCCCAGTCGGCGACCGCCACCGCGCCCGCCGCGCGCAAGGCGACCAGCTCCACGGCCCTCAGCCTCGGCTTCGCCTTCTACGGCTACGCCTTCCCCGTCCTCGGGGCGCACGAATTCGGGATGAGCGCGGGTCGCTTCGGCGCCGCCCGCTCCGGCCACACCCACCAGGGCCAGGACGTGATGGCCGCCTGCGGGACGCCGCTCGTCGCCGCCCGCGGCGGCCGCGTGCAGATGTCGACCTGGGACGACGCCGCCGGCAATTACCTCGTGATCGACGGCAAGGGGACCGGCAACGACTTCATGTACGCGCACCTGGCCGAACCCTCGCCGCTGCACGAGGGCGACACGGTCCGCACCGGCCAGCCGATCGGGATCGTCGGCGACACCGGCGACGCCCAGGGCTGCCACCTCCACTTCGAGATCTGGAGCGCCCCCGGCTGGTACGAGGGCGGATCCCCCTTCGACCCGCTTCCCCTATTGCAGAAGTGGGACGCATACAGCTGAGCGCGCACCAGCTCAGTAAGTAGGTGAGAACGAGTCTCATTTTCATGTAGGCTCTTACCCGTGACCTGGGGCGAGCGGGCATCGAGGCGGTTCGACGAGGCGGGGTTCCGGAGCGGCGCCGCGCGGCGGCAGGTGATCGAGCTGCTGGAGGGAGAGCACTGCGCTCTGACGGCGCTGGAGATCGACCGGCGGCTGCCGAAGGTCGGCAGGGCGAGCGTCTACCGGACGCTGGAGCAGCTCGAGGAGCTGGAGCTCGTCTACCGCGTCGACGTCGGCGGCGACACCGTCGCCTACGAGCGCAACGATCCGACCGGGCACCATCACCACCTCGTCTGTGTCCGCTGCGGACGCCTCGCGCCCTTCGAGGACGAGGCTCTGGAGAAGGCGATCCACCTGGTCGCCGAGCGGGCCGAGTTCGAGGTCAGCGCCCACGACGTCCTCCTGCGCGGCACCTGCCCGCGCTGCCAGAGGCAGAACTGATGTCGATCGCGATCCCGCTGGCGGGGCTGACCGTCTTCGCGACCCTGCTCGGAGGCCGGATCGGGCTCCGCTTCTCCGACCGCCTGCCGACCCTGCTGGCGCTGACCGGCGGCGTCGTCGTCGCGGTCGCCCTGCTCGACGTCCTGCCCGAGGGGATCGAAGCGGTCGACGACGTCGACCTCGCGACCGCCCTCGTCGCCGCCGGCTTCCTCGGCTTCTTCTTCGCCGAGCGGATGCTGGTCCTCCACGACCGCGAGGAGGCGATGGAGACGCTGGCCGGCGGCCGGGTCGGCATCCTCGGCGCCGCCGGCCTTTCCGCCCACAGCTTCATCGACGGCCTCGGGATCGGCTTCGCCTTCGGGGTCGACTCGGCCACCGGCTTCCTCGTCTTCGCCGCGGTGATCAGCCACGACTTCGCCGACGGCCTCAACACGGTCAGCTATGTGCTGCGCCGCTCCGGCGACCGGAGCGCCGCGGTGAGGTGGCTGACGGTCGACGCCCTCGCGCCGCTGCTGGGGGCGATTGTCGGCTCACAGGTGGCGATCTCCGACCGCTCCCTTGGTTACGTGCTCTGCGTCTATTGCGGGATCTTCCTCTATATCGGCGCCAGTGACCTGCTGCCGGAGGCGCACTCCCACCCCTCCTGGGGCCGAGTTGTCCTAACCGCTTCCGGCTTCGCGGCAATCTTCGCGATCTCGCGCCTGGCCGGGGTTTGAGGCGAACTACCGAAAGCCTTCTGTTGTCTTTACAGCGGGGTTCTCTGGATTGCAATTGCTGAATGATCTATACATGTAAAGCGGATGACGAACGTCGCGGTATCCACCCCGATATGTCAGGAGCCGATCATGAAGGAGCCATTTCCAGACCCCATCGACCAGCGCCTGGTCAGGTCTCTCGCCCATCCCCTGCGGATCCAGATCCTCGAGCTTCTGACCGATCGCGTCGCCAGCCCGAACCTGATCGCCAACGAGCTCGAATCCGGCCTCAGCGACGTCGCCTACCACACGCGCGCGCTCGATCGCTACGGGGCGCTCGAGCTCGTCGACACCGCCCAGCGCCGCGGCGCCACCGAGCACTTCTACAAGGCGACGCCCGGCGCCTTCGTCGGCGGGCCGCCGTGGCGGAAAGTCCCCCGCACGATCCGTGGCGGTATCTCGGCCGCGACTCTGCAGACCTTCCTCGACAAGGCGATCGCGGCGCTCGAAGCCGGCACCCTCGACGGACGCGACGACACCATCTTCCGCTGGATGCCGCTCCACCTCGACGAGCAGGGCTGGCGCGAGGTCGTCGCGATCAATGAAGAGGCGACGAAGCTGATGCTGGCCGCGCACCTCCGCAGCCAGGACCGGCTGCGCGAGAGCGGTGGCGAGGACTGCGTCTCGACCGTGGTCGGTATGGCGGCCTTCGAGACCGCCGGCTCCCTGGAAGCGGACTAGGAAGACCCGAGGCTGCTTCGCCCCGAAACGCCTACTCCCACTCGATAGTCGCCGGCGGCTTCGAGGAGATGTCGAGGGCCACGCGGTTGACGTCGCGGATCTCGTTGATGATCCGGTTGGACACGCGCTCGAGCAGGTCGTAGGGGAGCCGCGCCCAGTCGGCGGTCATCGCGTCGTCGGAGGTGACGGCGCGGATCACGATCGGGTAGGCATAGGTGCGGCCGTCGCCCTGGACCCCGACCGAGCGCACGACCGGGAGCACGCAGAAGGACTGCCAGAGCTGCCGGTAGAGCTCGGCTGCGCGGATCTCCTCCTGCAGGATCGCGTCGGCCGCACGGAGGATGTCGAGGCGCTCTTTGTTGACCTCGCCGCCGACGATCCTGATCCCGAGGCCGGGGCCGGGGAAGGGCTGGCGCCAGACCATCCGCTCCGGCAAGCCGAGCTCGGCACCGACCGCCCGCACCTCGTCCTTGAACAGCATCCGCAGCGGCTCGACCAGCTCGAACTCGAGGTCGTCGGGAAGGCCGCCGACGTTGTGGTGGGACTTGATCGTCGCCGCGTGGTCGGAGCCGCCGGACTCGATCACGTCCGAGTAGAGGGTGCCCTGGACGAGGTAGCTGACGTCCTCGAGCTTCGCCGCCTCCTCCTCGAAGACGCGGATGAACTCGGCGCCGATGATCTTCCGCTTCGCCTCCGGGTCCTCGACTCCGGCCAGCTTCGCGAGGAAGCGCTCTTCGGCGTCGACGTGGACGAGCGGGATCCCGAACTGGCCGAAGGCCTCGACCACCTGCTGGGCCTCGTTCATCCGCATCAGGCCGTGGTCGACGAATACGCAGGTGAGCTTGTCGCCGACCGCTTTGTGGACGAGAAGGGCGGCGACGGAGGAGTCGACGCCGCCGGAGAGGCCGCAGATCACCTTTCCGTCCCCCACCTGGGCCTGGATCTTCTCCACCTGCTCGGCGATCACCGACTGCGGCGACCACTGCTCCTCGCAGCCGGCGACGTCGCGGAGGAAGCGGGTGAGGATCTCGGTTCCGTAAGGGGTGTGGACGACCTCGGGGTGGAACTGGATCCCGTAGAGGCCGCGGTCGGGAAGCTCGTAGGCGGCGACCGGGGAGCTCGGGCTCGAGGCCAGGGCGGTGAACCCCTCGGGCGCCTCGAAGACGGCGTCGCGGTGGCTCATCCAGCAGCTCTGCTCCTCGGGAAGGCCGCCGAGCAGCCTGCCGCCGCCGTCGCGGAGGACGAGGTCGGTGCGGCCGAACTCGCCCGTCTCCGCCGACTCGACGCGGCCGCCGAGGGCCAGGGCCATCGCCTGCATCCCGTAACAGATGCCCAGCATCGGAACGTCGAGATCGAGCAGCTGCGTCGGGAACTTCGGCGCTTCGGGGTCGTAAACCGAAGCCGGCCCTCCGGAGAGAACCAAGGCCTTCGGCTTCCGCTCCCGGATCTTCTCCACCGAGACATTCGCCGGCAGCATCTCGGCGAACACCCCGCATTCCCGGATCCGGCGGGCGATCAGCTGGGAGTACTGCCCGCCGAAGTCGAGGACAAGGACCTCCTCGACCGCCCGCGCGGCGTCCGCGAGCGGCTGCTCGCGGACGTCTGCGACGGACTGCTCAGTCATCCGAGACGGCTACCCCAGTCGAGACCGCGGCCCGCCCATTCGAGCCCATGCCTACCGACTGCTCGTTCTGGAGCTTCTTGCCCTCGCTCATCAGGGCGGGAGCAACCATCACCTCTGCTCGCTGGAAGGAGCGGATGTCCTCGTAGCCGCAGGTGGCCATCGAGGTTTTCAGCGCCCCCATCAGGTTGAAGGTGCCGTCGTTCTCCTTGGCCGGACCAAGGAGGATCTCCTCCAGGGTCCCGTCCTGCTTGGTCGAGACGCGGGTGCCGCGCGGCAAGGAGGGGTGGAAGGTCGCCATTCCCCAGTGGAAGCCGCGGCCGGGAGCCTCTTTGGCGCGGGCCAGCGGCGAGCCGATCATCACCGAGTCGGCACCGCAGGCGATCGCCTTGGAGACGTCGCCGCCGGTCCGCATGCCGCCGTCGGCGATCACGTTGACGTACTCCCCGGTCTCCAGCATGTGCTGGGCGCGGGCGGCCGCCACGTCGGCGATCGCGGTCGCCTGGGGGACGCCGATCCCGAGGACGCCGCGGGTGGTGCAGGCGGCGCCGGGACCGACCCCGACGAGGACGCCGACGGCGCCGGTCCGCATCAGGTGCAGCCCGGTCGAGTAGGAAGCGCAGCCGCCGACCACGGTCGGCACCGGGACCTCGGCGATGAACTCCTTCAGGTTCAGCGGCTCGACCGTGGTCGAGACGTGTTCGGCGGAGATCACCGTGCCCTGGATGACGAGGATGTCCAGCCCCGCCTCGACCGCGACCTCGTAGTACTCGCGGACTTTCTGCGGCGTCAGGGAGCCGCAGACGACGGCGCCGCGGGCCTTGATTTCCGCGACTCGCTTGGCGATCAGCTCGGCCTTCACCGGCTCGGTGTAGATCTGCTGCATCAGCCGCGTCGCTTCGTGCTTGGGAGCGGCGGCAATCGCCTCCAGCCTCTCCTCGGCGTCCTCGAAGCGCGACCAGATCCCCTCCAGGTTGAGGACCCCGAGGCCGCCGAGCTCGTTGGTGAGGACGGCGGTCTCGGGTGAGACGACCCCGTCCATCGCCGAGGCGACGAGCGGCAGCTCGAAGCGGTAGGGACCCAGGGTCCAGCTGATGTCGATGTCGTCGGGATCGCGAGTCCGGCGGGAAGGAACGATCGCGATGTCGTCGAATCCGTAAGCGCGGCGGCCCTTCTTGCCGCGGCCGATTTCGATTTCCAAGTTAGTCCTCCAAGGGCTGCTGGCGGTGAATCAGTCAGCCTACACTTCGGCGGGGACCTCCAAGTCGTGCACGGAGACCTCGCCCAGCAGGCGCTCGACCTGGTTGCGGTCGACGGTGCCGGCGCCGAAGTGCTGGGTCGACTCGGCCCCGCAGGCGACGCCGTAGGCGAGGCAGTCCTCAAGCGAGCGGCCCTCGTAGCGGGCGGCGACGTAGCCGGCGAGGAAGGCGTCCCCGGAGCCGACGGTGGAGACCGGCTCCAGCGGCTCGGTGTGGACTTCGAGCAGGCGCCGCGTGTTGCCGGTCCCGACCGCGGCGACGCAGCCCTCGGGGCGGGTGATCGCCGCCTCCCGCGCCCCCAGGCGCACCAGCTCCAGCAGCCCTTGGGCGAGGTCGCCGCGGTCGGCGAACTCCTGCCCGACCAGCTCCTCGGCCTCGGCCTCGTTCGGGGTGACCATCGCGGCGCCGGCGCGGACTCCCTCCAGCATCGCCTCGCCCTCGGCGTCGAGGACGACGGCGACGCCGCGGCGGGAGAGGTCGTCGATCAGCCGCGCGTAGAGGTCGTCGCCGGCGCCAGGCGGGACCGAGCCGGCGAGGACGCAGATCTTCGCCCCGCTGGCCAGGTAGCCGATGCGGTCGAAGAGCCGCTTCACCTCCTCGGCGCTGACCGCGGGGCCGCGCTCGTTGATCTCGGTCTGCTCGCCCGAGGTGGGATCGATCACCGCCAGGTTGATCCGGGTCTCGGCGGCGATCCGGCTGAAGTCGGTGAGGACCGATTCGGAGTGCAGCTGTTCGAGCACCTGGGTGCCGGTGGGGCCGCCGACGAACCCGGTCGCGATCACCGGCCGGCCGAGCAGGCTCAGCGCCCGGGCGACGTTGATGCCCTTGCCGCCGGCGACGGTGCGGCTCTCGACCGCGCGGTGGCGGCGCCCGAGCCGGAAGTTCGGCACGGCGACGGTGCGGTCTATCGCCGCGTTCAAGGTGACGGTGAGGATCACTGTGGCTCCACCCGATTCAACTCCTACCCTCGTTTCCACGGGTCAGCCGGCGCAGCAGGATGACCGCGAAAATGAGTATCACGAACGCCGCGATTCCGATAGGGATCTTGTTGTCAGCGACGGCGCCGCGGGCGCGGTCGAAGAGGCTCGCCTCCGGGACCGAGCGGCCTGCCCGCAGGGGCACCGAACCGACCCTGCGGCCGGCGACGAAGACGGTCGCCTCGCCGAGGCGGGCACCGCGGCGCAGCGGCCCCTCGACCTCCTCCGGCGCCCGCACGCGGATGTCGACCCGCTGCCCGCGGCGCACCCCCACCTGCAGTGGCCGCGCCGCCCGCAGCGGCAGCTCGCCGCCGGAGTAGCGGATCGCGGGGTCGGCCAGGTCCTGGCCGCGGCGGATCGGCAGCCGCCGCCGGTACTGCGAGAAGCCCCATTCGAGCAGGGCGAGGCTGTCGTCGAAGCGTTCTTCGTCGGTCCAGGTCCCGACCACCGTCGAGATCAGGCTGACGCCGTCGCGCTGGCCGGAGCCGACGAGCACGTAGAGGGCGCCGAAGGTGTGGCCCGTCTTCACGCCCGTAACCCAGGGCGCCATCAGCAGCAGCTCGTTGATCGTCGCGATCCGGCGCTGCGGCCGGACGCTGCGCAGGGTCGCGCTGCGCGAGTCGGCGATCTTCGCGAAGGCCGGTTTCCGCAGCAGGCGCCGGGTCAGCGTCATCAGGTCGAAGGCGCTCGAGTAGTTGCCCTTCTGGTCGAGGCCGACCGGGTTGGCGTAGTGCGTGTGGGAGAGCCCGAGCGCGGCGGCGTAGCGGTTCATCTCGGCGACGAAGCGGCGCTCGGAGCCGGCGGCGGCGATCGCCAGGGTGTGGGCGGCGTCGTTGCCGCTGCGCAGGATCAGGCCGTAGAGGAGGTCGCGGACGCTGATCCGCTCGCCCGTCCGCAGGCCCATCAGGGACTCGCCGTATTCCGCTTGGTAGGGCTGGGCGCGGACGATCCTGTCGAGGGGGAGGTCGCTCATCGCCACGTAGGCGGTCATCAGCTTCGTGGTGCTGGCGATGGGCAGCTCGCGGTTGCCGGCGTGGGAGGTGAGGACGTCGCCGCTGCGGGCGTCGACCACGCCCCAGGAGCGCGCCGCCAGCTGCGGCCCCGGCTGCTCCTGCTCGGCGGGCGACTTCGGCGCCGCCGCGGCGAGCGACGGCAGCAGCAGGCAGGCCAGCGCCGCGAGCAGCAGCACGCCTCGAAGGCGGCCGCTCACTTGAGCTTCAGCGTCTGCCCGGCGATCAGGATCTGGGGGTCGACTTCGGGGTTCAGCGCCAGGAGTTCGGCGACCGGAACCCCGGTCTTGTGGGCGATCGCGGTCAGGGTGTCGCCCGATTCCACCGTGTAGCTCTTGGCCTTCGTCCGGGGCTTCTTCTGCTTCTGGGCGTGGGGCTGGCTGTGGTGGCGGCTGGAGGAGGAGTCGTTGCTCAGCATCGCGCTGGCGACGACGACGCAGGCGAGCACCGCGGCCACGAGGGCGAGGGCGGCGGCGATGCGAGCGGCGGCGCTGGAGCGTTTTTCCATCGGTCTGGGCGAGATGAGTCGGTCGGGGCGGGCTGATCGTAGTCGCGCGGGGCGTTCTCAGGCGGTTGATACGTCCCAGACGACCTGCCGCAGGCGCTCGGCGGCGGCGGCGGGGTCAGGGTCGGCGGCAATCCCGCGGGAGGCGGCGACGAGCCCGGCGGCGCGGCCGGCTGCGAAGGCGGCGCCGAGCAGCTCGGGCTTGCCGCCCTGGGCACCGACGCCTGGGATGAGGAAGATCGCCCGCGGCATCAGCTCTCGCATGCGGCTGAAGTGGCGGGGCTCGGTGGCGCCGAGGACGGCGCCCATGCCGCTGAGGCCGGACTCTCCGAGCAGGCGCCCGGAGAGCTGGTCGACGATGCCGGCGAGTCGCTCGTGCAGAGGCGCCTCGGGGGCGGGCAGATCCTGGAGGTCGGCGGCGCCGGGGTTGCTGGTGCGAACGAGGGCGAAGATCCCGGACCCCGCTGCCGCGGCGGCCTCGACGAGGGGCTCGAGGGCGTCGCGCCCGAGCAGCGGGTTGGCGGTGAAGGCATCGGCGCCGAGGCCCGGGACGGGCCCCCACGGGGTCGGCGTCTCGCCGACCAGCGCCTGCGCGTAGGCGGCGGCGGTGACCGGCACGTCGCCGCGCTTGCCGTCGGCGACGACCAGCAGCCCCGCTTCCCGGGCGGAGGCGCAAACCTCTTCGAGGGCGAACCAGCCGGGCGCCCCCAGCCGCTCGAAGCAGGCGAGCTGCGGCTTCACGGCGACGCAGTGAGGGCCGGCCTGCTCGATCAGGTCGCGGCAGTGCTTGGCGACCGCGACCGCCGCCAGCTCGGCCGGCGGCGCTTCGGGATCGCCCGCGCTCGCCCCCTCCCCGGCCAGCTTGGCCGGGTCGGGGTCGAGGCCGAGGCAGATCTGGCTGCGGCGCTCCTCGACGAGCGCCGCCAGCCGATCGGAAAAGCCAGTCAGCGAATCAGCCGCCCTTGACCTTGGTCTTCAGGGCCGAGCCGGCGGAGAAGCGCGGAACCTTGCCGCCCGGGATGGTGATCCTTTCGCCGGTGCGCGGATTGACGCCCTGGCGCGGGCCGCGCTCGGCGACGTGGAATTTGCCGAATCCGGTGAAGGCGACCTCCTCGCCGCTGCTCAGAGCACCGGTGATCGCGTCGAGAACGGCGTCGACGGCATCGCTGGCAGCTTTTTTGCTGCCCAGTCGCTCGTCGCCAGCAAGTTGGTCCAGAAATTCAGCCTTGGTCACGTCGTAGATCCTCCTCGGGGTTTGAGATCGGCGGCAATCTAACAGCGCCCACGGCGTAAGAACTCGCGGCCTGGAGCCAGATGTCACGAGCTAGGCAAACAGGCCTTCGCCGATGAATCCCCCCGGCTCGATTCCCGGAGGACAGGCGAAGATCGCACTGGCCGTGTGGAGGGTGTGATGGTTGAGCGCGTCGGAGGCCGCGAGCCGCCGTTGGATCGGGACAAATTGGCGTCCCGGATCACGCTGAAAGCAGATGAAGAAGAGGCCGCCGTCGATCTGGCCGGAACCCGGTTCGGTGGGTTCGGAATAGGAGTAGCCGCGCCTGAGGATGCGCTGGCGGTGGTTTTCGTCAGGGCTTGCGACGCGGATATGAGCGTCGGTGGGGATGACCGGCTCCCCGCCGCTCTTCGCGTCTAGGTCGACAGGGTCGTACTCGTCTTCCTCGCCGAGCGGGGCGCCGCTCAGCTTGTGGCGTCCGATCACCCGCTCCTGGCCTTCGAGCGTGGTCCCGTCCCAAACGTCGAAGAGCATCTGGATGCGTCGCGCAATCAGGTAGCTGCCTCCGGCCATCCATGCGGTCCCGTCGGAGGGCTGCGCCCAGACGAACTCCTCCATCGCCTCCTCGTCCTCGGCGCGGATGTTGTTCGTGCCGTCCTTGAAGCCCATCAGGTTCCGTGGCGTCGGCTGGTCTCGGCTGGTGCTCGAGGTGCGGCCAAACCCCTGCTGCCTCCACCGCAGGGTCGCCGCCCCGCTCGCCAGGTGCGTGAAGACGTGGATCGCGTGGAAGGCGACCTGAGGATCGTCGGCGCAGGCCTGGACGCAAAGATCTCCATCTGAGCGATGCGAATCGAGACTCTCGCCCCGAAATGGCGGCAGCTGCATCAGCTTGGATGGTCGCCGTGAAGCCAGGCCGAAACGGTCCTCTCCATTGGCGCCGAACAGGCTCGGGCCAAAGCCGACGGTGACGGTCAGGCGCGAGGGCTTGATTCCAACGGCCTCGCCGGTATCGGTCGGCACTTCGCCCCGGCCGACCGGATGCGGTTCAAAAGGCTCGCCGGCCGCCAGCGCAGTCGCAGCTGCGGTCCAAGTTTGGAGAAGCGCACGCAGATCATCCGCAGAGGGGCTGTTGACATCGAAGGCCGCGAAGTCGAGGAATTCCTGAGCCGGCGTCGCAATACCCGACTGATGGGCGCCGTGAAAAGCAACGACATCGCGTTCGGCATTCGCTGAATGAGCGGGATCGCCACCAGAGGAGCAAAGAAGACGATCGATCCCCGCACCGACGCCGAGGGCTGCCGCCCCGGCCAGAACGCCGCGCCTCGTAACCCCTGATTGGCCTTCGGTCTCCATCACCAGCGATCGTCAGCCCTGTCTATGACCGGCACGTCTGGCCATAACCAGTTGCATAACGACAGCGGCGATAAGCACAGCGCCCGCCACGACAGGAAGCCACTCCCCTAGGAGCAACCCGGCATTGATGGAGACCACGCCGCCAAAGGACCCAAACGCCATAGCACCACTTGATGGTGAACCCACACTCGCATCGGATTGTCCGCTCCGATACAGCCGCATGCTCCGAGCCACCTCGTCCCGCTTGATCAGCAAGACCGCCCCTACCATGACGAAGCCGATGGCCAGTCCGATTCCAATCGCGACGCCTTCACTCACTTTGCATCATCCTCTCTGGACCCATATCTCACCACGACAGCACAACAATCTGTACCGATCCCCAGTTTCATTCAGACGGCTGATGCGACGCCCAATTCCTCACATAGCCCAGAGGGAGGGTCATCAGCCATCTTGCCCTGCTCCGGAGTTCGCTACCGTCGGACATCCAACCTTTTACGAGCTCTTCACCCTGCACACGGCTAACGTGATGGCCACCGCTTAGCTAAACGAGCCCCATTGAGAACCGCGAAGAAGTAGACGGCAGCGACCGCCAAAACGATTGGGAACATCCAGATCGAGGCGCCATTTACAACCTGGGCCACCAGCGCAACTATCAAGACAATTGGAACTGCCGTTTGTCGGCGCAGACAATCAAAGGTCTCCATGGCTGGATTTTCGTTATCGCAGGGGTCCATGAGCAATCGAGGGGTATTTACCCCCTCCGGGCGCTCCTTCAAGGATCAGCCGGCTGACCTTCATCATCAAGCGCCTGATGGCGTCGCACACGCAAAGTCAGACTAATGCTCTCCTCAAGTCCGATCACGATTCCCACTCCGATGAGGATCATGGGAGCTAAAGAAGCGTGAACCGCCACCAAGACGATCATTAGAACGACAGCCAACAGAGTCGACAGGAGCACCCAACAACGCAACCACTGGAGGGCAGCGGAGCGTGAATCGTCGGAGCTGGGCGGCCGTATTCTCATGTTAATTCTTCGTTGATTCTATCGTTGCGTATACCCCGCCGATGGTGGCGATGGTACCCATGGATGCGCCCTTTATGCACTCGGGAGTCGCGAGTCCGTCACTGCCAACCACACAGGCAGTCAAGCCCACGACAGTGACAGTTCCGATCGCCACAGTGACAGTTCCGATGACCGCAGTATCCCAATTCTTCTCTGCAAAATGACCAACGCTACTTAGGACACCGGGGGCTTCACTAACCCAATCTCCAATCTGATTTGCCAAATCTTCAATCGGCTCAAAGGGATTCGGAACACAGACGAAGCATTCACCGGTCGGGTCCGTGAATGCGAGCGGGTCACCAGCGACATACCCGTAGAGGTTGGTGCCGCTTCCTTCGAAACCAGCCGGGTCTTGACTGATGAAGCGTCCAGCGCCAAAGTCGTAGTAGCGGGCGCGGTTGTACTGGAGGCCGGTTCCGTCGTTTTCGCGCCCGGTGAACTGGTAGGGGTTATCGCTGGGTTCGCCGGCGGCAGTGGGCTGGCCGAAGGGCTCGTAAGTGTAGCTGGTGGTCACTTCGCCCGATTCGTTAGCGAGTGCGATCGTGCTGCCCAGGCGGTCGGTCAGGTAGCTGTCGGTGACTGATCCCGTAGCTCGTGCGAAGAGCTGGTCGGCCTGAAGCCCGGCGAGGGCCACGGCTGAGATTTCCCCTTCCTGGGCTTCGAGGGCGACGTTGGCTCCGTCGAACAGCATTTCGGTGGTGGTGCCCTCGAGCGTCTTGGAAGTGCGGCGCCCGAACGGGTCGTATCCGAAGGAGGCGGTGGATTCGCCGCTGATGCCGGTCAATTGCCCCCTCGCGTTCCAGGTGTATTCGTTGGCGCCGTCGGAGAGCAGGTTGCCGTTTTTGTCGTAGCTTGCTTTGACGCCTCCGTGTTTCACCAGTTGATTATCGGCATCGTATTCAGCGGCATTGAGCGCTTCGGGCAGGGCCAGACGCGCGTAGCTCCCCCACATCGCTTCCTCGCGGCCGTTGGCGTCATAGGCGTAGTCGATCTCGCCGAGGGTCGCGGCACCGTCCTTGTAGGCGATGGAGGTCGTCTGGCCGGCCGCGTCGTAGCCGTATTGCTGTTCGATGCTGTTCGGCAGGCTGATTCCCGTCTTGCGCCCAGCTTTGTCGTAAGCGAGGGCAACAGACTCCGAGCCCCGGGAGAGACCGGTCAACTGATCGGCGGCGTCGTAGCTGTAATAGAGCGGTTCCAGGCCAGACACGAGCATCGCTTCGCGCCGCCCCGCCGCGTCGTAGGCATAGGACACCGTTCCGGTGGGGACTTCGAGGCTTTCGATCCGGCCGAAGGGATCGCGGTCGAAGACGTATTCGCCGCTGGCGCTGTCGGTGACCCCGGTGACGCGGTTGTCGAGGTCGAATTCATAGCCGATGCTGCTCTCGGCGGTGAGGCCCGCCACCCCGTAGCGGGCGCTGGTCATGCGCCGCAGCTGGTCGTAGGAGAAGGTCGCCACCTTGCCGTTGCGATCGATCGCTTCGACGACGTCCCCCGCTTTGTCGTAGCTCCATTCCGCCGTGCGTTCGAGAGCGTCGGTTTCGCCGACGAGCCGATCCATGACGTCGTAGGTGAAGGTCGTCTCGTTGCCGCGAGGATCGGTTATCGAGACCGGATTGCCGTCAGCGTCGTATTCGACCGCCGTTTCGGCCCCGGAGGGGGACTTGACGCTGGTCATCTGGTCAGCGGCGTTGTAGGAGAGCAGCATTCGCTCGCCGCCCGGCGACGTGACGGCCCGGACCCGGCCCAAGGCGTCGAGGAAGCGGGAGGTCGTCCTGCCGAGGGGGTCGGTCACCGAGACCAGGTCGCCATTGTTGTAGGCGAGTTTCGTTTCCTCTCCCTCGGGATTGGTGATGGAGGTCGGCTGCCCGTCGCCGTTGTATTCGATGGTCGTTTCGTGACCGAGCGGGTCGGTCTTTTTCACGAGCTCGCCATCGGGTCCGTATTCGAATTTCGTCGTGTGGCCCAATGGATCGGTGGCTTCGGTCAGCCGGTCGGTGTTCGCCGCATATTGGTATTTGCTGGTCACCTCTTCTTCGCTTCCGGCGAGCCTGGTCACTTCCGTAACGTTGCCCGAGCCGTCGTATTCGAAGGCCGTCTCGTGCCCGAGAGGATCGGTCTCAGATAGAACGAGCCCGGTTTCGGGCTGGCGTTCGAAGCTGGTCGTCCGCGCCAGCGCCGTGCCGGGTGCTTCGGTTTCGCTGGTCGGATAGCCGTCGCCGTTGAACTCGACCTCGCGCTGATTGCCGAGGGGATCGGTCACCGTAGTCGCTTCGACCTTGCCGCTTTCGTCGAGCGCATAGGCGAAACTGAAGGCAGCACCGTCGCCTGCCGTCTGTTTTTCCACCCGGCCATTCGCGTCGTAGGCGATCTGCAGGTATTTGTTGCCCCGGGCGTTGACGATCGCCTTCATCCGTTGCGACCCGTCGTATTCATACTGGGTCGTTCGCCCTTCGGGGGCTTCGACTTTGGTCAGATTGCCGGAGGTATAGGTGTATTTGAAGTGGCGGCCGCCGTTGTCGGTGATTTCGGTGATGAGGCCGCTCGAGTAGCTGAACTTGACCCAGCGCCCGTGGGGTGAGGTGATCTGCGTGATGTTTTCGCCCGAGCGCGTGATCTTCAGCCTGTTGCCGTAGCGGTCCCGGATTTCCCGCAGCGGCGCCAACAGAAACGGGTTGAAGACATAGGTCGTGCCGTCGGTCAGCTTCAGGTCCCAGCCAGAGCCTTCTGCCGCGTAGGTGATCTTTGCCCTGGAGAAGGGGCCCGGAGATTTGGCGGCTTGGAAGACCGCGTCGCTTTCACCTTCTCCCGGTGAAGTGCGGACGAAGTGAACCCTGCCGCCATCGGGCAGGATGAGGTCGGCTTCTTTCGAGCTATTGGTCGACCACAGCCGCAGGTCATAGAGGCTCGTAGTGCCCCGTCCGAAGCTGTAGCCGTTGCTGTCCTTGGGTCGGTAGGTCCGTTCAATCCTGATCGGGATCGTGTCGGGCAAGACGAGATCCGTGTGGTGGTAGGTGAAGAGGCCGGTGCCGAGATCAACCGGGTCACCGCCGTCGGAGCCGTCCGCCCCTGGGGCTTCCCCCGGCGGAGGCGGGCTGCTGACCACCATCGCGCCGGTGAACTGCCAGACGCGGACGCCCGGATCGGGAACGACCTGTTTCCCGTTGGGCGTAACTTCACCGCGGCCGTACACGTGCCAGCCTTGGTCGGTCGGATCGTAGTTCCAGAAATCGACGCGTTGTCCGGCCGGCAGGTTCCCCCAGTTCGGATAGATCACCCGCGCACCCTTACTCAGATAGGCGCGGCCCGGCTGCACCGTGAAGTAGAGCGGGACCGATAGAAACGGCGGCAACGGGAAGGCGGGGCGGTTGACCGGAATCGCAGTGATGTTCAGGTGCTTGACAGGGTCGCCGTCGGCGTTCCGGATTACGGTGCCACTCGGTATCCGCACTTCGAAGCCCGGTATGCGGGGGGTCGTAATCCGCGTTTCGCGCTTCGTCGGTGAGGCAATCGGATGGTTGCCCGCTTTGTCGAGCGGGGTCATCCAAGTCTTGTAGTCAAGGACAGTGGTCTCATGAGGGCGCAGATCGACTCCGGCTTCGAACGTCCCATATCGCTGCTTTGCCAGCGCAGCTTCGCCGTTGATGACGATGATCTGATGGCCCGCGGGGATCCGGCTGAGCAGGAAACGGCCGGCGACATCGGAATGAGCCGCGACCGAAGTTCCCTTGACCGATATCCGCGCTCCGACGAGAGGCAGACCGTCCACTTTCAGCACCTGACCCGAGACAGCAGTCGTGCCGGTCGGAGCCTGTAAGGGCGCGACTTTCGACCACGGTCCCGGCGGCTGGCCGACAACCCAACCCCGCTTGAAGCTCGAGCGGGGAGGCAACCAGCCACCCCGCTTCTCAGGACGCCAGTTGCTGAGGCTCGGCGGAAGCCAGGACCCCTCGCCAGGAACCGAGGCATCGGGAAGCCAGACGCGCTTGCGGCCGTGGCGTGGATGGGCCGACCGGGCACTCACGGCTCGCTTGTGGGTTCGCAACCGCGGAGCGGGGGTGCTCGGCGGTTCAGTTAGCTTGTGATGATGGTCGCCGGCGCTTGGAGCGTCGGAGTAGGAGACACTCGAGCTGCCAGACGTCCCGCCGTAGCTGACCAGCTCGGTGGTGTCGGGGCCCGGGCCGAACCAGGCGATGTGCGAACCGAGGTAGGCAGTGAGTTTGACCTGGCCGGTCGCTTCTCCGGTGCCTTCGACCCGGACTTTGTAAGTGCCGGTTTCCGCGGGCGTGATTTCGAACTTCGCGGTTCCTCCGCTGGTGAAGGACTTTTCGCTGCTGGAAACCTGGGAACCAGAGGGGGCGATCGTCGCGAACTTGCCGGCAAAGTTGGGTTCGGTGATTTTCAGCGTCACCAGCTGGCCTTTGGTCCCCGAGAACGTCGCCCAGTTCTTCTGGCCGGGGACTTCGACTTTGAAGGTCTTGGTTTCCCCTTCGGCGCTCGGCGTGATCGTGCTGCCGGTGATGTCGGTCGAGTCCCAGACGGTGAGGTTGACCGAGCCGGTGGCCCAGCTGGTCGGGTCGACCCGCAGGGTGTAGGTGCCGGGGGTCGGGGAGAAGGTCTGCTGCTGCCAGAAGCCCGAGCTGGTTTTGCCCTTGCATTCGTTAGCGAGGGTGGTGCCTTCGGCGTTGCGCCAGGCGTAGCAGTATTCGCCGGTGTTGAAGCTGGCCGAGGAGGTCTTGAGCGAGAGCTGCTGGCCGGCTTTGACTTCGACGGTGTAGCTGGCGACCTGGCCGGGGGTCGTGATCGAGACCGCCTGGGTGGCGCCTTCTTTGGTCGGGGTGATCGAGCCGGAGACATCGGTGACGGTGTAGGCGGAGAGTTTGACCTGGCCAGTCGCTTCTCCGCTGCCTTCGAGCTTGATTTTGTAGGTGCCGGTTTCCGGCAGGGTGAAGGGGCCGTGGATCACGGTCAGCGAGCCGGAGCTGCCCGAGACTTCAGAGCCGCTCGGCGCGTAGGTGCGGAAGGAGCCCGTGAAGGTGGCTTCGGAGGGGACCAGCGAGACCCGCTGGCCTTCGCTGCCGTTGAAGGTGATCCAGTTCTTCTGGCCGGGGACTTCGACTTTGAAGGTCTTGGTTTCCCCTTCGGCGCTCGGCGTGATCGTGCTGCCGGTGATGTCGGTCGAGTCCCAGACGGTGAGGTTGACCGAGCCGGTGGCCCAG
>Ga0207659_10000058_pt1 | contig 69909 bp, 58 predicted proteins | sample KBSM43metaG_FD_184330 | JGI IMG/M metagenome (GOLD analysis project Ga0207659, IMG submission 184330) | Miscanthus rhizosphere microbial communities from Kellogg Biological Station, Michigan, USA - KBS M4-3 metaG (SPAdes) (version 2) | ecosystem: Host-associated > Plants > Roots > Rhizosphere >...
CGCGAACGCCTTCGTTGGGCGCAGGTCCCGGTCCGCCTTGTCCCGGTTTGTAGTTCACCACGCCAATCCGCCCGTTGGGTTTTAGGGCCGCAGCGAGGTTTCGAAGAAACGTGACGCGGTCGTCGACCTCGACCTCGGGGTACATATCGACCATGAGAATCGCATCGAGCGCGCGAGCGGGCAGATTGGGATCGGTACCCGTCCCCTGACGTGTGTCGACGTTCTTCAGCCCTTCTCGACTGACGCGGCGGCGCGTTGCTTCGAGCATCTGGCGTTGAACGTCCTCCGCATACACGAGGCCATTGGGACCGACGCGCCGTGCAAGTCGGACCGTGAACCATCCAGAGCCGATTCCGATGTCCGCGACCTTTGAGCCTTCGGCAATTCCGAGCGTATCCATGATCTGCTCGGGCTTCTGCCAGTCGTCACGGTCGGGGCTCTCGAGTAAACCCAGATTCTCCGGAGGAAAGAGATGACCTGTCCGTTGTTCGGGGCGGTTTTGCTGGCGGGCCTGAAGCCCCGCATCTACGGTGCTCAATAACGCGACGATCGCAATTGCAGTTAACGCTCTCACTTCGCTCTTTCCTTCCCGGGCACGCCAGGCTCCGTCATCGCCTCCACCGACAGGATCTCATCGAGTCGCGCAGGTTCAATGAGACCGCGCTCGAGAACGATCTCCCGAATCGGTACGCCGGTAAGCACCGATGCTTTGGCAATCTCCGCGGTCTTCGCGTAACCGAGATATGGACTGAGCGCGGTGGCGACCGCTGTGCTCCGATCGAGCAGCTCGCGACACCTCGCGGCATCGGCCTGAATGCCTTCGACGCAGAGCATTTCGAGCGTGCTCATGGCGTTGGCCAGAATCGTTGAGGCGTGAAGGGCGTTCCACGCAATGACCGGCATCATCACGTTGAGCTCGAGCTGCCCTCCTGCACCTGCGGCGCAGACCGTCGTGTCGCACCCGTACACTTGATAGCAGACCTGATTGACCATCTCTGGGATCGAAGGATTAACCTTGCCCGGCATGATGGAGGATCCCGGTTGGACCGCCGGGAGCGCGATCTCTGCGAGACCCGCACGAGGGCCGCTGCTGAGCAGCCGCAGGTCGCTCGATACCTTTGAGAGCTCCACGGCCAGGCGCCGCATCGCGCCGGAGTACGCGATGACATCGCCCATGCTTTGCGTCACGCGGAAACGATTGGCAGCCGGCACAAGGTCCACCGCGAGCGCGCGCGACAGGTTCGACACCGCAAGCCGCGCGTAGTCATCGCCCGCATTCAGTCCGGTGCCGACGGCCGTGGCCCCAAGATTGAGCTCTTTCAGTTGTTCCGCCGCGTGCTCCACATCATCCACGCCCCGCTCGATGCATGCGGCATAGCCGCCGAACTCCTGACCGAGGGTCATTGGCACAGCATCCTGCAGGTGCGTCCGCCCTACCTTCAAGGCATGGGCGAACGCATCGGCCTTTTCACGAAGGGCGGAGGCCAATCCGCGTCCTGCGTCCACGAGCGGCCGCATCCTAATCAGCAGCGCGAGGCGTGTCGCCGTGGGAAACACGTCATTGGTGGACTGCCCCATGTTGACGTGATCGTTCGGATGCACGACCGAGTAGTCGCCTCGCCGTTCGCCGAGAATTTCCGCGGCACGGTTGGCGATCACCTCGTTCGTGTTCATGTTGTGCGATGTGCCGGCGCCGGCTTGATACACGTCCACGACGAATTGGTCGCGGAGGGCACCGCCGCGGATTTCATCGCAAGCCTGGACAATTGCCCGCGCCACGCGCGCATCGATCCGTTCGAGCGCGAGGTTCGCTTCCGCGGCGGCGCGCTTGATGAGCACCGTCGCGACGATAAGGTCTGCGGGAGCGCGCAGATCGCTGATGCGGAAGTTTTCTACGGCTCTGGCCGTCTGGATGCCGTAATAGGCGTCGGCGGGAACCTCGAACTCACCGAGAGGATCGCGCTCGGTTCGAAACTGCATGGGATCCGACGCTCAAATTATACTTGGCGGGTATGCTTCCTCAGTTTTTCGACAGTGTGGTGTCGCTGGTTGTGAAGACCTCCACCGATCTGCCTCCCGATGTCCGCGCGGCGATGAAAACGGCGATGGCGGAGGAGCCGGCGGCGACGCAATCGGGCCAGGCGCTCGCGATCATCGCCGAGAACATCGACCTCGCCGAGGAGTGTGAAGGCGCCATCTGCCAGGACACTGGCATGCCGACCTTCGAGGTGAAGACCCCGGTTGGCGCCAACCAGATCGAGATGCGGAAACAGATTCTCGACGCCGTGGCGGAGGCGACTCGCCGCGGCAAGCTGAGGTCCAATTCGGTTGACTCGATCACCGGCGAAAACTCTGGAACCAATCTGGGTCCCGGCACCCCCATTATTCACTTCGAGCAGTGGGCACGTGACGAGATCGAGGTGAAGCTGATTCTCAAGGGCGGCGGCTGCGAAAACATGAACGCGCAGTACTCGTTGCCCACAGAACTGCCCAACCTGGGGCGCGCCGATCGCACGCTCGAAGGTGTGCGCAAATGCATCCTGCACGCTGTCTGGAATGCGCAAGGCAAGGGCTGCGCGCCCGGGGCAGTCGGCGTCTGCGTCGGTGGCGATCGCACGTCAGGGTACGTCCATGCGAAAGAGCAGTTGTTCAGGACCCTCGACGACGTGAATCCGGATTCACGGCTGGCGGAACTCGAAGCGTCGATCATGGGCGAAGTGAACAAGCTGGGCATCGGCACGATGGGATTTGGCGGCCGCATCTCGCTGATCGGTTGCAAGGTCGGCGTGCAGAACCGGCTCCCCGCGAGCTTCTTCGTGTCCGTGGCGTACGACTGCTGGGCGTTTCGTCGGCTTGGCGTGGTGCTCGACGCGAAAACCGGCGCGATTTCGAAATGGCTGTATCGCGATCCCGCGAACCCGATCATCCATATGGCCGATCAGGCAGGGTTCCAGCGCACCGGCCGTGAGGTGGTGCTGCAGTCTCCACTCACTGAGCAGCAGGTTCGCTCGCTGAAAGTCGGCGACCTCGTTCTTGTCTCCGGCCGCGCGTATACCGGCCGCGACGCCGTGCACGCGTACTTGATGAAACACGATCCACCCGTCGATATGAATGGCGCCGTCCTCTACCACTGCGGACCGGTGGTCGTGAAGGAGGGAAACGGATGGACGGTGACGGCCGCGGGTCCGACGACCAGCATCCGCGAAGAGCCATATCAGGCCGACGTCATCAAGCGATACGGCGTTCGAGCGATCATCGGCAAAGGCGGAATGGGTGGCAAGACGCTGGCGGCGCTGAAAGAGGCCGGTGCCGTATACCTCAACGCTATCGGAGGCGCGGCTCAGTTCTATGCCCGAACCATTACCAGCGTCGATGGCGTCTCATTGACCGAGTTCGGCACGCCCGAAGCGATGTGGCACCTGACGATCAAGGATTTCCCAGCCATCGTGACCATGGACGCCCACGGCAACAGTTTGCATAAGGAAATTGAGCAGGAATCGGCGAAAGAGCTTGCCGCGATGGGTGTATAGCCGCCCAACGTGCAAAAATCAGCAGGTTTGGCCGGCTTGCTTGCCGGTTCCGAGACCCGACGCTTATAATTTTTTACGGGGTTTCTCCCCGGGAGAGTCGACAACATGGTGAATGTTTCCCCTACAGCAGCCTCGAAAATCAACGAGCTGCTCACGGAAGAGGGCAAGGTCGGCAGCGGGCTCCGCGTATTCGTTCAGGGTGGCGGCTGTTCCGGATTCCAGTACGGACTCATGATCGAGGAAAACGGCGGCGTTGGTGATCAGGTATTCGAATCCAACGGCGTCAAACTCTTCATCGATCCGGTCAGCATCAGCTACCTGAAGGGCGCCGAGGTGGACTTTGTCGACACCGTGACCGGCGGCGGGTTCACGATCAAGAATCCGAATGCCACATCCACCTGCGGATGCGGCAGCTCCTTTAGCGTCTAGCGGGCCGCGGACCTGAAAGGTCCGCGCCTTCGTATCGTGGCTGGCGGGGTACCGATGAACAGCACGCTTCCGGATCTCAGCCGGCTGAAGCCAGACGGCGGCAAACGCTCGAGCAAGCGCGAACAAATCGTCAACGTCTTCCTCCGCCAGGAGGGGCACCTCAGCGCTGACGATCTCGTCGATCTCATCCGGCGCGAAGACCGCCGAATCAGTCGCGCCACGGTGTACCGCACGCTGCAGTGGATGGTTGACGCCGGCATCGCCCGCAAGGTGGATTTCGGCGAAGGTCGATTCCGTTTCGAGCATTCGTATCGCCAGCCGCGCCACTTCCACCTGATCTGCAAGACCTGTCATCAGTCGTTCGAGTTTCTGAGCTCGGACATCGAAGCGTTAATCGAAGAGGTGGCGACGGCGCGCAGTTTCACGCCATCGCAGAGCGTCGTCCAGATTTACGGGACGTGCGAACAGTGCCGGACCGGCCGTCACGCCATGTCGGCGGCCGGTCACACGGACCTGCTGTTCGCACGCGACGCGCTCCGGATCGCGATTGCGACGGAGCGAAGCGGGCTCGAGTTCTACTCGAGAGCCGCTCGTATAGCGCGCGATGCGCGCGGTCGGAAGGTCTTCCAGGATCTCGCGGCGGAAGAAAAGGAGCACCTCGGCAAGCTCGAAGGACGGTATCGCGAGCTGCTGGCGCGCGACCCGGAGCTCGAGTCACGCCCGACGTTTCTGTTTTTCAAGGGTGCGGCAAACGGATTGTTCGCCGAAGGAGCGAACCGTCTCCTCCGCGGCGTCAACGATCAGCAGGCGTTGTTGATCGGCATCCGCTGCGAGCGGAATTCGCACCGGTTCTTCAAGAAGTACGGCGAACGCTTCGAAGACTCGGAAGGCAAGCAGATCTTTCTCGAATTTGCGGATGAGGAGCGCGCCCATCTCGATCTCCTGGTCCGTGAGTACCGCGCGCTCGTCAAGCGCCAGGGCCGCAGCCGCAAAGCCGCTCCCCGGCACAGTTCCTCGGCCTCACATCGCGCCTCCGCGCGGTGAGTTCGACGTCCCAAGCCTGTCATCCGAGTCGGACTCGGAACTATGATTGATCTCCATCTCCACACCGCTGCCTCGGACGGCCGCTGCACGCCGCACGAACTGGTGGAACGTGCGCTCCGCGCGGGCGTCACGGTCATGGCGGTGACCGACCACGACACGGTCGCGGCCGTATCCGACGTTCAATCGGCGGCGAAGGCGTGCGGCATCGAGGTCATTACCGGTATCGAAATCACGGCCATCGAGCGTGGGCGCGACATCCACCTGCTCGGGTACTTCATCGATCCAGGCGACAGCGAGCTGGCGGCCTTCCTCGCGAAGCAACGCACGCAGCGGATGGCACGGGTCGAGGAGCTCGGCGCGCGGCTGGCGCAGCTTGGGATGCCGATTGACCTCGAATCTGTACTGATGCAGGCCCGGGAGCAACCCGGACGTTCCGTCGGGCGGCCGCAGATCGCGAGGGCAATGGTGGCGGCGGGGTATGTCGCCGATACTCGCGAGGCGTTTGATCGCTGGCTGGCCACCGGCCGTCCGGCGTTCGTTCCCCGACGTGGTGCGCCGCCCGACGAAGTGATCAACGTCGTGCACCGCGCGGGCGGTGTCGCGTCGCTTGCGCATCCGGGACAGACGGACGTCGATTCGCACATCCCGGAATACGTTGGAGCGGGGCTCGATGCGATCGAGGTCTACCATCCGGATCACGATGCCGATGCGGTCGAGCGGTACCGCAACGTTGCATCCCGCCTGAGACTGCTCCTCACCGGAGGGTCCGATTTCCATGGCGACGCGGACCACGGAGGCGAACCTGGCGCAGTCGCGTTGCCGGCGGAGGATTGGATCCACCTGCGCGATGCCGCCGCGCATGCCTGACCCGCCGGCGCTACCGATCCACATCCGCGATGTTCAGAAGGACTATCGCGCGCTGCGTCCGCTTCGTGTACGCGAACTCGACGTGCATGACGGTGAATCCGTTGCCCTGCTTGGATTCGATCGCGCTGCCGCGGAGGTATTCGTCAACCTGCTCACCGCCGCGACCGTCCCTGATTCCGGGCGCATCGAGATCTTCGGACGGCCGACTGTCGACATCCAGGACGCTGATACATGGTTGTCGTCACTCGACTGCTTCGGAATCGTGAGCGACCGTCAGGTCCTCATCGACAACATGACGGTCGAAGAGAACCTGACGATGCCGTTGACGATGGCGCTGCACGACGTGGATAGCAGCGTGCGCGCGAAGGTTGCGGCCATTGCGGAGGAAGTCGGCCTTTCTTCAGATCAGTTACGTCAGCCGGTGACGGCGCTCGGGCCCGGATCGCGGTTGCGAGTGCGTCTTGGTCGTGCCCTCGCGCCCGCCCCACGAATTCTATTGTCAGAACATCCAAACGCGTCACTCGAGCCTGCCGACCTTCTCAGGTTCGCCGCCGAGTACGCGCAGCTCGTCAGACGTCGCGGCGTCGTGAGCGTCGTGCTGACCGCGGACAATGCGTTCGCGTCAATTATCGCGCAGCGAATTCTCACACTTCAGCCGGCCACAGGTCAGCTGAAGCCGCTGGCTGCGTGGCGCCGTCTGTTCACCTAGGTCTGCCGTATCGTGGAATGAAGTTTGATGGGATCCATCCAGGACGGTCCGTCGACCGTCCGCGGAGGTACGTCGACGTGGCGAACGGCACGATTAAACGGTTGGTCCGGGATCGCGGATTCGGGTTCATCCGTGACGATGGCGGACAAGAGTGGTTCTTTCATCGAAGCTCGGTGAAGGCTGGCGCGTTCGAGGAATTGAACGAAGGTCAGCGTGTCAGCTTTGACGAAGAGCCATCGGCGAAAGGGCCGCGCGCGGGGAACATCCGCGCTGAAGCCTGAAAACCGGGACGCAGTTCTTCCCCCAAGCGTTCGCGTTCAGCTCTTGCGAACGGATCACGGACGGCAGTCGTGCGGGTGAAGCGAGTGAAGTAGGTGAGAGCCCGCCGGGTGCAGATCCCCGGCCCCGCCGGGGGCCGGGCTCGAGTGCGAGAAATTACCCCTCGATCAGTCGAACGTCGCCCGCGCGGGGTCCCTTCGTCGATTCCTCGGCTGTGAACTCCACTCGTTGTCCCTCCCGAAGCAGCTCGAAGACAGACCCTCGTACAGAGCTGCGATGGAAGAAGTGTTCGATGCCGCCCTCATCGCGTATGAATCCAAATCCTTTATCGATGAGGAGACGTGCAATAGTCCCGGTCGGCATAGCCGTGTCCTCCGATGCGCGAAAACCTGAGGAAATCTCAGGCGCTCCGAGACCGCTCTATGAGCGGACACATGAAGCCAATGGAGGAACCGCGGCCCCGACGCGCGCCGACGTAAGCTCGGCAAGTGTAGGAACTGGCGTAGTCGAAGTCAAGGAACTGCCCCGGTGCTACCCTCAACACCTTGATGCAGCCGCCGGTTTTGTCGGTCGTCGTACCCGCCTTTAACGAAGCGGCCCGGATCCTCAGCACTATCAACGACATCCGGCACGAAATGACGCGGCTCGGTGTCGACGCCGAGCTGATCGTCGTCGACGATGGCAGCGTTGATGAGACCGCGGCGATCGTCGCGCAAGTGGCTCAGTCCGACGTGCGCGTAAGACTCGTCCGCGCCGCGCACGCTGGGAAAGGCGCCACCGTCCGTCGCGGGATGCTCGAGGCGCACGGCACGTGGCGGTTTCTGGCCGACGCCGATCTGTCGATGCCGATTTCGGAGCTGGAACGATTTCTCGATGCCGCCGCGCCAGCCGGCGACGTTGACGTCATCGTCGGATCGCGCGAAGCCAATGGCGCGCGACGAGTCGGCGAGCCGTGGTCACGTCATGTGATTGGGCGTGTATTCAATTGGGCGGTGAGAATGCTCGTTCTCCAGGGAATCGACGACACGCAGTGCGGGTTCAAGTTGTTCAGCGCGCGCGCGGCGCAGCTGCTGTTTCCGCTGCAGCAGCTCGATGGATTTGGTTTCGATGTCGAGATTCTTTTTCTTGCGCGGCGCGCGGGCCTCGTGATCCGCGAGATTCCCATCACGTGGGTCTACGGACGCGGGAGCAAAGTGAACGTGACGTCAGGTGCGCGCGCATTTCTCGATCTCCTCGCCATCCGCTGGTATCAGCTGCGCGGCGCGTACCCGCCGCGTGCCGAGATGATGGCTGCAATCGACGGTCAGAGCTTTTTGTAGAAGACGACCGTATCGCACGGCCGCCCGTCAGGATAGAGCGCGTAATCCGGAATGATGCCGACGCGCTGCCATCCCGCATTCGTGTACAGCTGTTCTGCGGGATCACCGCGGACCGTATCGAGTGTCAGCAGCGTGAACCCTGCCGCTCGCCCGCGCGCCTCGATCTCCGTCATCAGTGCGCGGCCGATACCCTGCCGACGGGCGCGGCGATGCACGAGCAGCTTTGTGATCTCGGCACGATGTGGCTGATTCGGCGCCCACGCAGGGTGTAGTGATACGCTGCCGACGATGCCGCGATCGTCGCGCGCGACAAGCACGACGGCTCGCGGGTGCGCCCGTTCGAGGGTCGTGCGCCACCACTCGCGCGCGTCGCTTGTTGCAAGCGGGCTCATGAAGCTGACGCTGGCACCGCTCTCGACGGCGTCGACGAGCAGTCGTGCGAGCTCGTCCAGATCAGCCGCCGCCGCCGGTTTGGGAACGGCCTCAATCACGGCGGAATTCTAACTATTCCGTGAATGACTGCGAGTTGCACCCGCTCACACGCCGCGCTAGCATGAACAGTCACACCGAAGTGGGCCAGTGGCGCAGATGGGAGCGCGCGTGAATGGCATTCACGAGGTCACCGGTTCGATCCCGGTCTGGTCCACCAATCTTCGCTCTTGATCACATGCGAAGGTTGTCATCGCCGAAGTCGCACCCTCAAAACTGAAATCTTCTTCGCGCTTACGAAATCACCGGTCTACGCGCGGAGTCGGTGATCCACTCGCCCCTGCCAGCGCTGATACTCCAGGAAAAACCGGGTCGTTTGTGGGTGGCGTTGATCTTGCCCACCTGACATCGGCAGCCCCCAACCGACAACTACCGCCATGTCAGAAACGAAACGACCCGTCTCACGACGGCAGTTCTGCGCAGGAGCGTGTCAGGTCGCTTCAGGCGCCACGCTCGCAACGCTGTTTTCCGCCTGCGGTGGATCGCCAACATCCCCGAGCCGCACAGCAGCGATGCTCAGCGTCGTACCCGGCCGATTCGCAGGTTCCGGCGTGCAGGTCACCGTCGGCGGATCCCCGTTAGACAACGTGGGCGGTGCCGCCCTCGTTGAGTCGACCGCCGGCGTGTTCCTCGTTTCGCGCACAAACGCCAGCGCATTCATGGCCGTCGACGCGATCTGCAGTCACGAGTCGTGCACCGTTACCGGCGCGGACGGCAACATCTACGTCTGCCCGTGCCACGGCTCGCGCTATAGCCGAACCGGTCAGGTGCTCGAGGGCCCTGCCAAAGCCTCACTGCGTCAGTTCAACACGACGTTCGCCGACGGAGTCGTCACGATCGCCGTTTGACATCGCCGCTGCGATTGCGCACGGAGTCGATATGTCCCAACTCAACCCGGAAATCGATCACCTGCTTCGCCGCGCCGGATTCGGCGTAAGCCCCGTGGAGGTAGACACCTTCCGCGACATGTCCACGACTGCGGCGGTGTCGTATCTCGTGGACTACGAAGGAAGACCGGACGACGTGGACGCACGAATCGGACGGGCTGACCATGCGCAGGTCACGTCGAAGGATCTTTTTGCTCCCGACATCGACATCGAAGATGCACGCCAGCGCTGGCTCTTCCGCATGGTCCATACGCGCCGGCCGCTGCAGGAAAAGATGGCGCTGTTCTGGCACAACCACTTCGCGACCGCCTACAGCAAGCTGACGAACGACTCCGGCCCCCTGCAGGCGGCGAAGATGCTCGCACTCAAACCCGGTGCGCTTCGCGGGCCGCAGGGACAACTCGAACTGTTTCGACAGTTCGCGCTCGGAAATTTTCGTGACCTCGTGCTGCAGGCGGCAATGGATCCGGCCATGCTGGTCTGGCTCGACGGTCAGTTCAACACGCGGACGAAGCCGCAGGAAAACTTCGGCCGCGAGGTGATGGAACTGTTCACCATCGGGGTCGACTTCTACACCGAAAGCGACGTCTACGCCGCGGCTCGAGTGTTCTCGGGGTGGAACCTGCGAGAGTCGCAGGGCTACGACCGCACCGATATGAACTCGTATCAGGAGTTCGTCTACAACGCAGGCGAACACGAAACGAGTGACAAGACGTTCTCGTTCCCGATCTACAGCAATGGAAGCCGCACGATCCCGGCGCGTAGCGAGTCCGCGGGTATGCAGGACGGTATCGACCTGATTACCGGGCTCGCGGTGCACCCGGAGACGGCGCGGCGGCTGGCGCGGAAATTCTGGAACTTCTTTATCAGCGAGATTCATCAGCCGGATCCCGCGTTCATCGAAAGCACCGCGTCTGTCTATCTCCAGAGCGGTACGGAGATCAGGCCTGTCATGCGTCACATCCTGAGCTCGCCGTGGTTCAACGATCCGTCAATGCACTTCGCGCGCTACGCGTGGCCGGCGGAGTACGTCGCGCGCGCGATCAAGGAAGTCGGTTGGCAGAACTTCTCGCTCGACAAGGCGCGAACACCGCTCGCCGCCATGGGCCAGCTGCTGTTCGAGCCGCCGAACGTGGGCGGGTGGCCGTTGGGCGCAGGGTGGTTCTCAACGGGGACGATGCTGGCGCGGACGAACTTTGCGGCGACGCTCGCCGCGAGTCAGAAGGAGAACCTTGGCGCCGAGTTCGAATCGGAAAGCCAGACGCCGCAGGCGCTCTACGCGGCGATGCTCGATCGCGTGACACCAGCGCCGTTCGATGCGCTCCCACAACAGGCGTTGATGTCGTACCTGCAATCAGGAGCGGGGAGCTGGAACTCCGCGCAAGTCACAACCCGCGCCGCGGGTCTTGCGCGTCTGCTCGTCGGCTCCGCCGAGTACCAGCTCGTTTAGATAGGAGCGAGCGACCATGCGCGTATCTCGACGAATCTTCATCCGTGACGGCGTTGCGACGGTCACACTCGGTCTTTCCGCTCCCGCGTTCCTGACCGCAATCGCGCAGGCGCAGGGATTGCCATCGCGTCGCCTCGTGGTCGTCTACCTCGGAGGGGGCAACGACGCACTGAATACGCTCGTCTCCTATCAGGACCCGTCTTACTACAGCCGCCGTCCATCGATCGCGATTCCTGCAGGCCAGGTGTTGCAAGTTGGCAGCGATGCCGCCGGCCGTGCGCTGGGGCTGCATCCGCGATTAGGCGGGCTCTTGAACATCTTCAACGAGGGGCACCTCGCGCTCATTCAGCGAACCGGCTACGAAAACTCCAGTCGCTCGCATTTCGAGGCCGGCGATATCTGGGGCACCGCAAACCCGCAGTCGTACACCGGCTCGGGCTGGCTCGGACGCTATCTCGACACGCTGCCTCGTCCCGTTGACGCGCTGGCGGCGTGGAACACCACCGGAGAAACGCCACGAGCGCTTCTGTCGGGGACAACCGGTGTGCCCGCAATTCCAAGCGCAAGCACGTACACGTATGCGAGTCCGAACCGCGGTTCAATCGCCTTGGAAGAGCGCACCGCGGCGCAAATCATGGCGTCGAACCCGGCAACCGGCAGGCCGCACCTCGCATTTGTGAACAGCACAAGCCGCGGAGCGATCGAGACCCTCGACCGTGTCGCGCAAGCGACTGCCTACACGCCAACCGTCCAGTATCCAAACAACGGCTTCGCGTTAGCCTTGCGAACGGTGGCGGGCGCCATCGTCAAGAACGTTGGGTCTCGCGTGTACTGGGTGCAGACGGGCGGATACGACACACACGCACAGCAAGGCCAGGGTGGTGGCGGCGGCTACGCGGGTCTGATGAGCACTCTGGGTGATGGGCTCTGGGCGTTCTACAGCGACATCCGCAACCAGGGGTTCTCCAACGATACGACCGTCATCGTCTTCTCCGAGTTCGGCCGCCGCATTTCCGAGAACGGCAGCAATGGCACCGACCACGGCGCTGCGGGCGTGATGATGGCGCTCGGCGGAATGGTCCGCGGCGGGCTGTACGGCACGGCGCCGGTTTTATCTCCCGGCCATCCGACCCTCGAGAACAACTCTGGCGACGTCCGCTACGAGACCGACTTCCGATCTGTTTACGCGAAATTGCTCGACCAGTGGCTCGGAGCCAGTTCGGTGCCGATACTCAATGGTGACTTCCGCGCCGGCGCCCCGGCAATTTTCTAGGAGCTGATGAGCGTGAATCGACTCTGCGTGATGACGACGTTGTTGTGGACCCTGTCTGCTCCGGCGTTGGCCCAGTCTCCGGAGAACCCGGCGTCTACGCCGCCGACCGCGACTCCCGCTGTCACGTTCGGCGTCCTCTCGTTCCTGCAGTACTCCGCCGAACTGCACGAAGAGGACGGATACAACGCTTTTGATGTCACCCGCGGATACTTCGACGTTCACGCGCGCCTGACGGAGCGCATTCGCGCCCGGTTTACGCCGGATGTGCGACCGACGACGGACGCAACGCTCGAGAATAACCTGGCATTGCGCCTGGAGTACGCATATCTGGAAGCGGACGTGACGGACCACTCCTCCATCGTCTTCGGCATGCACGAGACGCCATGGCTGACGTTCGAGGAGTCCACCAATCGCTATCGTGTGCAGGGTCCGATGTTTGCCGAACGCGAGGGTCTCATTCCTGGGCCGAGCGATGTGGGCGCCAGTTTCTGGGCCCGAGGTGAGCGCGCCGAGTTCCACGTCGGCATCTACAACGGCGAGGGGTACGGGCGGGCCGAAGAGGACAAGTACAAGAGCGTGCAGGGACGCGCCACCGTGCGCGCCTACGCCGACGCCACGGCCGAAACGTCCGTGCACATATCGGGCTTCTATTCGTACGGGTGGTACGCCAGAGACCGTCCCCGCAACGTGGGGATCGTCATGGTGAGCTACGAACAACCTCACGCAGTCGCCACCGCGCAATACCTATCTGCCACCGACAACCCGTTCGTGGCCAGGGACGTCCAGCGCCGCGGCATGTCGTTCTTCGGTGAGGGGCGGAAGGGACCCACTGGGTGGGCTGGAATCGGTCGCCTGGACCTGTTCGATCCTGATGGGTCGAACGGAACCGACTCACAGCGCGGCTACATGTTCGGCGGAGCCCATTGGAGTCAATGGGGACGTGGCCGGCTGGGTGTCGTCGTCTCTCTCGAGCAGCTCTATCGCACCGCCAACTCGCAACTGCTCGAGCGCCGGTTGCTCGCGCAGACCCACATCGAGTTCTAGATCGGTCCGGCTGAAGCCGGACCCCACCGGAATGTGGGCTCCGCCTTTAGGCGGACCTAATCGCGGACCCGCCGGCCACTACCACTAGCTAGCCGGTCGCCGGCGCTGTACTGTTTGGTGGCGAAATTCACCGGACGGGGACACGCGCATGCTCAAGGCGACAGCGGGAAAGCTTCTGCCGACGACTATTACCGGGTCGCTGCCGAGACCCAGCTGGTACACGGAAAATCTCGGCACACGATCGTTTCTCGACGCGATGGTCACGTCGCGTTTCCGCGAACAGTACGTCGACGCGCTTTCGGTCTATCTGCGGGACCAGGAAGTGGCGGGTCTGGACATCGTGACCGACGGCGACTGCCGATTCGATCAGGATGTCGGCGGACAGAGCTGGACGAGCTATCCACCGCACCACATGACAGGGTTCGAAACACTGCACCCGAAGCTGGCCAGGGCGGGCGCTGGAGGCCTTGCGTTTCCGCGCGGGCACATCCTGCACGATTACCTGGAAGCTCGCGTCATGCCCAAAGTGATCGGGCCTGTCGGGCGCGGTGAGATGCAGTACGCCGAGTTGTTCAAAGCGGCGCAGCGGTTGACGACACGGCCCGTGAAGTTCGGAACCGTCACCCCGGAACTGGTCGCCTTCGCGGTGCAGGACGAATATTACAAAGACATCCCGTCGCGCATCATGGCGCTGAGCGACGCCTTCAACGAGGAGCTGCACGACCTGGCCGACGCCGGGTGCCAGGTGATCCAGATGGAGGAGCCGCAGATCCATCTGCTCGCGGCGCGCGGATATGTGGACAAGGTGATCAATCCCGAGTTCATGCTGCAGGTGTTCAACAACACCGTCAAAGGGCTTCGTGCCAAGACGGAAGTGTGGTGCCACACCTGCTGGGGAAATCCGTCACAGCAACGAATGTTCGCGACCGTGCAGTCGTACAAGCCAGCGCTCGAGTTGCTGAATCAGGTCGATGCGGACGTCATTACCTTCGAGATGAAAAGCTCCAATGCAATGGACCTCGAGGCGGTGTCGCAGGCGATCACGGACAAGAAGGTGTGCATCGGCGTGATCGATCACCACACGTTACAGGTCGAGTCTCCTGGCGAGGTCGCGGACCTGGTCCGTCGCGCGTTGAAGATGATTCCTGTCGAACGGCTCGCGGTTTCGTCCGACTGCGGCATGGGACGCGAGGGCATGAGCCGCCGCCACGCGTTCTACAAGATGGTGGCGCTAGTGCAGGGCACCAATGTCGTGCGGCAAGAACTGGGGCTGCCGGTCGCCTCGAGCCTCGGCGCAGACCCCAGGTTCTCGCTCATACGTACGACGTAGGATTTTCAAGAGAGAAACTTGACCCCGAGCTGAATCTGCCGCGACGTGTTGGCGGTCCGCGTCACCTGCCCTGCGGTCGCGAGCGCCGTTTCGTTCTGCGCTGCTCCAGCAAACACCGCGCGCGTCGGGACAGCCAAATTCGCGCGGTTCAATCGATTGAACACCTCGAGCCGTAGCTGCAGCTTCGTCGAGCCGGCCAGCACCTGGTTCTTGACCACAGACAGGTCGACGTTCGCGAAGCCGGGCCCGCGAAGGAAGTTGCGCGGCGTGTTGCCGAACGTTCCCTGCGGCTGCAATTCGAACACGCTGGCATCGAACCAGTGGTTCGGATCGCCTGTGATGATCTTGTTCGGATCCGTGCCGGGCTTCACGTTCGGGCGGTCCTCGGTGTTGCCCGCGGTGTTGCCGCTGCGCGACCAGTTCGATGTGGCAATCGAGGGCGAAAACGGATACCCGGTGCGCAGCGACACGACGCCGTTGACCTGCCAGCCGCCAAGCGCGGGACGATTTCGCCACGCGGGTATTTCCCACGTCGCGTTCGCGGCGAAGACATGGCGTACATCGAAGATCGATGTTGCCCAGTCCGCGTCAGGATCGTACGGGTTTGGCGGGTAGGTAGACGAGGTCTGCGAGTCGTTCCCGAGCTGCGAATCGTTGTTGTCCATCGCTTTACCGTAGAGCTGTTGTAGGGATTGTCCGTGTCGTAATACAGACCGCTGCCGCCGCGGATTGCCGTGCGGCCGTCGCCGGTGATGTCCCACGCAAATCCGAGACGTGGAGCGATGTTGCGCAGTGACGGATTCACAAACGGTGTGCCGAGCGTCGTCGTCGTTGACGTCACGAGGTCGTCGAGGTGGACATCGAGATTGCCCTTCGATGCCGGGACCGTCGCGAACTCATATCGCGCTCCGAGGTTTAGCGTCAGCCCGGAGGTGACCCGATAGTCGTCCTGAAGGTAAAAGCCAAACAAGGTATTCGGTCGATCCCGCACCAGATTCGACCCCGGGACGATGCCTTGGAAACGGCTCGGCGTGCCCGCGAGGAATTACGTCAGATTCCCGAAGTTGTACGTCCCTCGACTATTCACCGTCGTCATCTTGCTCGAGAGCGCGTGTTCGACGAGCGCGCCGGTCTTCAGCAGATGCTTGCCGCGTGTCACGGTGATGTCGTCGCTCCACGTCCAGTAGGTGATGTTGTTCGTGGAAGGGAGCGTATTGTCGTTCCCAAGGCGGGAGAGGCCGCTGACGTCTATCGCGCCCCTCAGCGGCGCGCCTGCAAAGAAGGGCAGCGGCTCGGCCAATGTGTTGCCGGGCGTTTGCTCCCAGATGAGCACACTCGTCGAGAATCGCGCCGCGTTAAGGAAACTGGGAGTAAAGGTTCGGTTCTCTTCAATGGTAAAAAACTGATTCTTCGATTCACCGTTTGTGAAGAACTGTGGGAAGCCGCTTGTGCCGATCACACCTGTGGCAAGCGGATACACCTGGTGCGCGTCGTCGTATGTATGGCGGACGAACAGCACGTCCTTGTTCGACAGATCGATGTCGATACGTCCCTGCAGGAAGTTCTCTCGGCGGATCGCCGACGTCGAAGTAATTCGGCGCATCCATGCTGCTGTTGCGGAAGAATTCGAATGCCGACCCGTGCAGCTCGTTGCTGCCGGATTTGGTGGCGATGTTGATGATGCCGCCCATCGCCCGCCCGTAGTCGGCCGAAAATGAATTGGTGACGACGCGGAATTCGCGAATCGTCTCGACGCCAAGCGTGGAATCGGCCGCCGTGACGGTCGCCAAGCCGGCGTAGCCTTTCATGTTCGCGCCATCGATCAGGTAGCTGTTCGACCGTCGCCCCATTCCGTTGATGTTCAACTGCACCCCGCGTGTCGCCGACGCGGTGCCAGATTTCTCGGTGAATTGAATGATGCCGGGCTGCAGCGTCGCCAGCGTGATGTAGTTGCGGCCGTTGAGTGGCAACTCCTCGATCGTCTTCTCGGTCACGACGGCGGAGAGGGCCGATGTGCGCACCTCCACCAGCGGACTCTCACCGCTGACAGTGATCGTTTCCGCGGCCGTGCCGACTTTGAGGGTGAGCGTCAGGGCAGCCTTGCTGGGCAACGGCGACGCCCGGCAGGACGCCGCCAGTTTCGTCTTTAATCGTTCCTGAGATGGTCGCCGTCGTGATTTGCGCGACGGCAGGAGAAGTGATCGTTGGCAGGAGAACCAGGACGACGAGGGCGACCTTTAGTCTGATCACGCCTCCCTGTCATGGCCGTAAGGAGGCGAACGATAGCATCCGAAGACCTACCCTGTCACGAACATGTCTATATAGTGGTTCCGCGTGCAGCAGCCGACGCGGCGGCGAAGCGCTGATGTGCCAAGGTCAGCCACTGCCCCAGCTGGTGGGCGGCTTCATCGGGCGTCGGTCCGTAAAACGGCATCATTGCGGTCGGCACGCCAGGACCCCGTCGGAGCTGCGCCCGCCACCTGTTACTGACGCGGGTCACTTCGATCTGGTACGCGCGCCCGCCGATGGTGTGTTCAAAATGATGAATTTGCACGTTTGCGATGTCTGGTTGGAGTAACGAGCGTGGACGATTCTATTCGGCAAGGCGGTGCGATCAAGCGAAGCGACACGCGAAGGGTCAGTCCATATGCCGCCCGGCGAGGGATTGCTCGGATCACATCGTAAAAAAAATTTCGTTGTCCGGTTCTCAACAGGTTTTGCACCAATCGTGCACAGGATTTCCACACTCTTGGGCGGATACAATACAAGTTCACCACTGATGCCCCTCAGGCTCGCAGCACTCCTTGGATTCGTGTCGCTGTTTGCGGCCACGGCGGCCCATGCGGCTACCGATGCGACGCTGTTTCGCGTATTTCTGCGCGACGGCACCTCCCTTGTCAGCTACGGCGAGTTCGCCCGGGTCGGCGATCAGGTCGTCTTCTCGATGCCCGTCGGTGGACCTGCAGACGAGCCGCGGTTGCATGTCGTATCCCTGCCGACGGCGGAGGTCGACTGGGCACGGACGGAACGGTACGCGTCGGCGGTGCGAGCCCAACGTTATGCGGATACGCGGGGCGAGGGGGATTTCGAGCGGCTGAGCAACGACATTGCTCGTGTGCTCAATGAGGTGGCGTTGTCGCCAGACAAGAACGCCGCCTTGAGCTCGGCCGAGCACGCCCGTGAGACGCTGGCCAACTGGCCGGCAACCCACTTCGGCTACCGGGAACGTGACGTCCGGGAGGTCGTGTCGCTGCTCGACGAGGCGATTTCGGATCTTCGCGCGTCGGCCGGGAAAAACGATTTCAGCCTTGCGCTCGTGGCCACGCCGGTGGAAACAGGGTACGAACCGATACAGGATCCGCCGAGCGTCGTTGAACAGATAGAAGGGACATTCAAGGCCGCGCGGCTGGCGTCGCACGTTGCGGATCGCGTATCGCTGCTGCAGGAATCTTTGACGCTCGTCGCGGAAGCGGGGGCAGCTCTTTCATCGTCTGAAGCCACTCGACTTCGCCGGCTGGCGGAAGATCAAATTCACGCGGAAGCGGTCATCGACGAACGGTACGCCGGGCTGACGCGCCGGCTGATGGCGTCGGCCACCAACGCCGCGGGGCAGGCGCGGATCAGCGAAGTCGAGCGCATCATCAACCGCATGGCAAAGGAGGATGCGCAGCTAGGCCGACGCCGGCCGGAGGTCGTGCAGGCACTCGACGCCTCGCTGCAGCTGCAGCTCGACAATGCCCGCCGCCTGCGTCTGCTGCGCGATCGATGGCAGATTCGGCGTTCGACCTATCGACAGTACGAACGCACGATCAACAGCCAACTCCTGCAGCTCGTGAAGATACAGCCGTCACTCGACGCGATCAGGCGGCTGACGGGGCCGCCACCCACCACGCTCGTGTCGGTTCGGAGCCGTCTGGCCGGCGGGGCCGATCGCCTGCAGCGGATGACGGTCCCCGATTTCCTGCGTCCGACACACGAACTGCTCGTCAGCGCCTGGAGATTCGCGGAAACGGCCGTTGACATCCGCTACGACGCTGTCTCGTCGGGCAATGTCGCCGTCGCATTGCAGGCCTCGTCGTCTGCGGCCGGCGCCCTGTTGATGGTCGACAAGGTCCAGCACGAAATCCGCGCTCTGCTCGAACCGCCTCGTCTCGAGTGATCACACCCCGCACGACCCGACTCGTGCGGGCGGCGGACCTCCGGTCGTTTCGAAGCATCCTGGCGGCGCTCGCGACGGAGGGTTCTCCGTTCGACGCGCGCAACCGCCTGATCGTCGTGCCGACACGCGCCGCAGCGCATCACCTGCTGCGTTCGATTGAAGACCGCCTGCGCGAGCCCGCCGCAACCGTGCTGCCCGAGATGGTGACGCGAGGCGAACTGCACGATCGATTGTTCCAGCCCGTGCCGCATCACGAGCGTCCGCTCACGGTTCAAGAACGGGAGGCGCTTCTGACCGTTGCCAGCGGGGCAACTGTCGACGCGGGTGTGAAGCCGCCGTTCCGCATTCGGCCGGGACTCGTCGGTGCCATGCTCGAATTCTTCGATTCGCTGAAGCGGCACCAGAAGTCGGTGGACGACTTCGAGCGTCTGGTGCTCGGCAGGCTGGATAGCGGCGCGGACCACGATCGAGGCGCGGAACGGCTCGTTCGTCAGACCCGTTTCCTCGCCGCCGCGTTCCGGGAATTCGAACGACGTTGCGACGAGGCTGGGGGAGTCGACGAACACGGCATCCGCGACCGCTTGCTCGCCACGGAAGGCGATCAACGGTGGCGCCACGTGATCGTCGCCGTGCGCGATCGGGCTGCGGATCGATACGGTCTCTATCCTGTTGACTGGGATCTTCTTGCGCGCCTCCCCGAACTACGGCGTGTCGATGTCGTGGTGACGGACGCGACCCTGGCGGGCAGTTTTCACGAGCGAATCCACCAGTGGCTGCCGGGAATCGAGGAAGTCCGTGCGGAGTCCAATAGCGCAGCCCTGCCCCTTCTTGACCTCTGCGACGCCGTTCCAACCACCTGCGTCATCACTCGTGATCGAGAGGATGAAATTACCGAATTCGCGCGATGGGTACGCGAGGAAGTTGCCGGTGAGGGTGCCTCTCTGGACCGTACTGCGCTCGTCGTACGGCAGCGGCTGCCGTATGTGTACCTCGCGCGCGAAGTGTTTCGCACCACAGGCATCCCGCATCAGATGTTCGACGCGCTTCCGCTCGCGGCCGAACCGTACGCCGCCATCGTCGACGTCCTGTTTTCGTGCATCAGTGGGAATTTCGCGCGCATTCCAGGTATCGCGCTGTTGCGTTCGCCACAGCTGCAATTCGTCACCTCTGAAGGCCGGACGCTCCGTCTGACGGAGGTTGCCGCACTCGACCGCGGGCTGAGCGAAGCCGGCTACCTGGGCGGACTCGATGCGCTCGAGCGGCTCCACGTGGCGTGGCGTGCGGAGGGAGCGCGCATGTCAAGAGACGCCGTCGCCGGCGTGTCGGTGTTGGAGGTCATCGCGCGCGAACTCGAGCCGCTGCGCGCGAATACAACGGTGGCCGATCACCTCGATCGCGTCTTGACCTTTCTGAGCGGACACGCCGCCGTCTCTCGCGCCGACGAGATGGATGATTCGCTCGTTGCGCGTCAGCTTCGCGCGCGCTCCGCCGTCGTCGGCCTGATGCGTGCGCTTCGCGACGCCTACCGGCGGTTTTCCTCCGATCGAGTGTCGTTCGACGAGGTCGCGGCGATGGTGCGCAGGCACATCGAAGTCCACACGTTCGCGTCGAGGACCGGCGAATCGGGTGTGCATCTTGTGGATGCTGACAGCGCGCCGTTTGGGGAGTTCGACAACGTCCAGCTCGCCGGTCTGGTCGATGGCGAGTGGCCGGAGAAACCGCACCGCGACATCTTTTATTCGCCGGCGATCCTGCGGGATCTCGGATGGCCTGCCCATTCCGATCGGGTCGAATCGGCGCGCAGCGCGTTCTCGGATCTGCGGCAACTGGCGCGGAAAAAACTGATCGTCTCAACGTTCTCGCTCGAGCACGATTCATTGGTCTCGCCGTCCGTGCTCTTGGACCAAATAGCAGAGCTTCGCGAACCCGACTGCGCTCGGGACAAGCCGAGGCCCGGATGCCGAGTGGTGTTATCCGAAACCGCCCGCTCTTGGGCCGCGTGGCGACTCGAGCGATCGGCCGATTCGATTCCAACCGGGCGAACCGACGGACATACCGCAGGCGGATACGCGGTGAGCGCGCTCGAGCGGTATCAGGACTGCCCATTCCAGTTTTTTGCGTCACACGTGCTGCGGCTCGACGAGGCTCCCGAGGACGAACCGTCGTTGTCGCCGCGAGCCCGTGGCCGCTTCATCCACGAGGTCTTTCAACGATTCTTCGAGCGGTGGGACGAGCGCGGAGAGCGGACGATCACGCCGGAACATGTCGATGCCGCACGCGCACTGTTCGCGGACGTCGCCGAGCCACTGCTCGCGACGCTCCCCGAGGCCGACGCGGCGCTCGAGCGGACGCGATTGTTCGGCTCGGCGATTTCGGTCGGTATCGTCGATGTCGTCCTGGGACTCGAAGCGTCACGTCCCGTCGACGTCATCGATCGCTGGCTGGAGTACCGCCTCGACGGCTCGTTTTCACTTGGAAACGGGGACGGACGCACCGTGCCGCTGCGGGGTGTCGCGGACCGCATCGACCTGTTGAGCGGCAGGCGTCTGCGCGTCATCGACTACAAGACCGGGTATCCGCCGCAACCAAAACGGGCGTTGCAGGTACCGGTATACGCGTTGTGCGCCCAGGAACGGCTGGCCGAGCGTGGCGAAGGCGAGTGGCGGGTCGATGAAGGGGCCTATGTCGCGTTCAGCGGAAAAAGGCCGTTCGTATCGGTGATCAGCACCCGCAACGATCAGGATGCCGTGCTCGCGGACGCACGGGCCCGGCTGCTCGACGTTGTCGACGGCATCGAGCGGGGAGAATTTCCCGTGCGGCCGTACGAGACGCGGATGTGTTCGTATTGCGCCTATCCGTCGGTCTGCCGCAAGGATTACGTGGGTGATGAGTAAGGCCCTCGATCAGGATCCGGTCGAATCGCGCATCGATGCGCGCGACCGTGAGGGGCGTCTCCACGCGGCCGACCCTCGCTACAACGTCGCGCTCGAAGCGTCGGCTGGAACAGGCAAGACACGCGTGCTCGTCGAACGGTATGTCAATCTGCTGCGTGCCGGCGTCGACCCGTCGAACATCCTTGCGATGACCTTCACTCGCAAGGCCGCGGCCGAGATGCGCGAGCGGATCATCGGGACGCTGCGCGACGCGGCCGCACGCGGCGAGATTGTCCCGGCGCGCTGGCGTGAGCTGCGCGACCGAACAGACGACATTGCGATCAGCACCATTGACGCCTTCTGCTTGTCGCTGCTGCGGGAGTTTCCGCTCGAAGCCGACCTCGATCCCGGTTTCGATGTCGCCGATGAAACGGAGGTTCCGCGGCTGATTGACGAGTCACTCGATCGGGCGTTGCGCACGTGCCGCAGCCTGGCTCGAGAGGACGAACACATTGCGCTCGTGTTCGCCCAGCTTGGTGACCGCCGTGCACGGCGAGGACTTGCGGCCCTGCTCAACAGACGGCTGGTGGCGCCGGCGGTTCTCAATCGGTATTTGCAGAGCGGTCCCGCGGATCTCACGGTGGCAGTTGCAACCCATCGCGCCGCCGCCGCGCTGCTAGACGTATTCACGGCGATGGCCCGCGGGCTTGACGGTTTTCTCGAGACCGGCCCACCCGAACCGTCGTTCCTCCTGCTTGCACGCCACCTTCGGCGCTTGGAAGCAAGCCTTGCCACCGGAACTCCGCTCGACCCGGCACACCTTCAGGCCACCTACGCGCGCGCACGCGAGTACTTCCTGACGGATCTGGGTGAACCCCGGAAACGGATCGCGTTCGCCAAAGCACAGTTCGTATCCGAGAGAGCGTGGGCGGCTCATCGCGACCTCGTCGTGAATCATGCTCCGTCGATCCGGGAGACCTTCGATCGCTACAAACGTGACCTGAATGTGCTCGTGTCGCGCGGCATCCTGCGTATGTACCGAATCGCCGAGACCGAGTATCGCCGCACGCTGGACACGCACGCCGTCCTCGACTTCGCCGACTTGCTGCAGCGAACGCTCGACCTGCTGCGGCAGATGGACGAATTCGCGCAGAGCCGCTATCGCCTCGAATCGAGATACCACCACGTGCTCGTCGACGAGTTTCAGGACACGAGCCGCGCGCAATGGGAACTGGTCTCGCTGCTGGTGCAATCGTGGGGCGAGGGAGCCGGCCTCGCTGCTTCGGGTCCGCTTGCCCCTTCCATCTTCATCGTCGGCGATCGCAAACAGTCGATCTACGCGTTCCGCGACGCCGACGTGTCGATCCTTGACGATGCCTGCCGATATATCGAAGCGCTTCGGCCCGAAGGAAACGCACGACGCACCATTTCGCGGAGCTTCAGGGCGGTTCCGGCGCTGCTCGCATTCGTCAACGATGTTGCCCGCGACGTTCCGAAGGTCGACCATCGGCGTGACGGGTTCCGCTATGCGGAAGAGGATCAGTTCCCGGTCGATGGGAAACTCGACGCTCTCTTCGGAGGTTCGTCGAACGCTGTTCCATATTCCCCACTCGGCCTGATCACGGCCGACAGTCCGGAAGCGTGCGCCGACGCAACCGCTGCCGAAATTGCGCGGCTGCTGGAAGAGGAAACCGTCGTTCGCGACAAGACGACCGGCGTTGCACGCCGGATGACGCCGTCGGATGTCGCCATTCTGTTCCGGACGCGCGACTCGCATCGCGAGTACGAGGCGGCGCTCGAGCGACGTGGCATAGGCGCGTACGTCTACAAAGGCCTTGGTTTTTTCGATGCTGACGAAATCAAGGACGTGCTCGCGCTTCTGTGGTATCTCGCCGACCCGTTGTCGGACATGCGCGCGGCGGCGCTCTTGCGCTCGCGCGTTGCGCGGATCTCCGATGAAGCGCTTCGCCGCCTGGCGCCGCATATCGCGACAGCGCTCGGCGGTTCGCCGACCGGTGCGGCGCTCGATCCCGCCGATGCGGCCACGCTCAGCCGGTTGCGGGACGCCTGCGCGAAATGGCGTCATCTGGTTGATCGCCTTCCGCCTGCGGAACTGCTCGATGTCGTGCTCGCCGATTCCGGCTATTTCGTGGAGATGCAAGGGCCACGGCTACCGCAGGCCCGCGAGAACCTGAAGAAGATTCGCGCGCTGATCCGGCGGATCCAGAACCGCGGTTACGCGACGGTCGGCCGGATCGCCGCGCACCTGGATCGCCTCGCCGTCGGTGATGAATCCAATGCGGTCATCGATGCGATGGACGCTGTCAACCTGATGACCGTGCATGCCGCCAAGGGCTTGGAGTTTCCAATCGTCTTCGTGGTGAACCTCGCACGTGGAACGGGTGGCTTCCGCGATCCGATTCGCGTTGTTGCGGGCGCAGGCGAACGCGACGTATCGGTGGCGGTTGGCGACTTCAGATCCGATGCCGACGAGGATGCTGCGGCGAGGGAAGCCGAGGAAAGCAAGCGCCTCCTTTACGTCGCGCTCACGCGCGCGCGCGATCGTCTGTTCCTCGGGAGTGTGTTGAAGGACGGCACGATGCAGCCCGGCCGTGGAAGCCTTGCGGCGGTGCTCCCGCAAACGCTCATCGATCAGTTCGCCGCAGCCGGTGAGGACGTTGAATGGCGAGCGTCGTCAGGCACTGTGCACAGGCTGCGCGTCATCCGGGAGTCGGGATCCGGGACTCGGGATTCGAGTCCCATGAACCCAGAACCAACGAACCCCGAATCCCGACCCCCGAGTCCCGGCGTGATCGCGTCTCTCCAGCCCCTCGCCGACCCGGCGCCGGCGCGACGTTCTGTTGCTGCTATGGTGTCGACAGAAACCGGGCGAGGCAGCTTCGAGCCAACGCCGGCCACATCCGGTCGTCTCGTCGGAACGCTCGTGCATCGGCTGCTTCAGCGGATCGGGATTGGTGATCCGGGATCCGGCGCCCGAAATCCGCCGCCGATTCGCGACGTGGCGATGGAGATGGTTCGCAATGAAGTTGGCGACCTCGACGATCTGCAGCGCATCGTCAATACCGCTGTTGAGACGTACGAGGCGATCTGCGCCTGCGAGGACGTCCGCGTCCTCTATCAGATGGGTCGTGCGCTGCATGAAGTTCCCTTTACGATGAAGATCGACGGGCGGATCGTCCGCGGAACTATCGATTGCGTCGTTGAAACCGCCCCGGGCGCGTTCACCGTCCTGGAATTCAAGACCGGACGTGAGCGGCCGGAGGATAGCCAGCAGGTCCAACTGTATTTGCGGGCATTGAGGCAGGTCTTTCCCGGTGCGCCGATCAATGCGCGGATCGTCTACGCGGCTGGCGGATCGGTCCTTCTGGTGTAAAAACGCACCGAACCGGGCAAATTCGGACAAATCCCAGCTCTTCTGCGCTGCCGGCCACAATTCTGCGTTGCGCCAGCAGATCCCATCTCCTACAATCGCTTTTAGGGGAGTTCACAATATTGACGATCAACGAGGAGACTCGAGTGGCACTGACGTGTCCGAGCTGCGGGAACGACCAGAATTTTCTGGTGAAGACGCTGCAGATGCATGTCGTCCACATCGACGAGTCGCGTGTGGAAGTTTCGGAAGAAGGACGTCCCGCCGTTCTGGAAGTGCTGTGCGACGAGTGCGAGACCGCACTCAGTATCGACGAGATCGACGAAGGCCTGCGTAAAGAGCTGCTGCTGACGCTCGGCGCACGCTAACCCTCCTCGGCTTCCTCGAAGTAGTCGCATTCCGGGCAGACCCACTCACGGAATTTCGAGGTCCGGGTCTGCGCCGTACCCGGCACACGATCGATCATCTCTCGTTCACGCAGCTGCATCGTTTCGCCGCACATCGGACATTCTTTTGGTCCCATTGACTTCTCTTCGAGCGGCCCCTATCGTAACAGCAGTTGAATGGCCTGGAATGCGTTCGGTCGTTTCGGCGGGCATGCGATCGCAGTGCGCGGCGGCGAAGAGCCGCGTCACGATCGGCGATGGTTTGCCGACGAGGTCGCCATCGACTTCCCGTCGGTTGCGCCGGCCATTGAACGAATGCGCAGCGCCTTCGTCACGGAAGAGCAGACGAAGACGCTGACCGCCGCCCTCGAGATTTCTCCACGCGAAGCCATTGAAGGTGCCACCGTCCCGCTCGACGTTCCCGTGCGCTGCACCTGCCGTACCTGCGGCGGACGCGGCGAGACGTGGGCGCAGCCGTGCGGGACGTGCGCCGGGTCCGGCATCGAACTGATTTATCACCAGGTGCACATCTCAACCCCTGCCGGTGTCGAAGACGGCGCCTGCTTCCATTTTTCCGTCGCCGTCAGACACGACCTTTCCACGCGCATCGAACTGCGCGTCCTTGTGAGCCCGCCCGCCCGCGGTTAGGTGGAACGGCACGTCGACATCCTCGCCATTCTCTGTACGCTCTGGGGCGCGCTCGCGATGCTGGTAGGCGCGTCGCTGCTGCTGTTATCCGCCGGAGCGCTCGCGATTCTCTTTGGACCTGATGGCTCTGCCGTCGGATTTGCGGCAGGCGTCACCGCGACCGCCTTTGCGGTCATGGGCGTCGTTGCGCTCGTGTGGGGCGGCGCGCACGTAGGCGCAAGCGTCCTGCTTCGTCGCCGCCAGCCGGCCGGTCGCGTGCTGACGCTCGGTCTGGCCGTCGTTAACCTGCTGGTGCTGCCGTTTGGCACCGCGCTTGGCGCATACGCGCTCTGGATTCTGCTGACCGACGCCGGACGGCGCCTGTTCGAACCTGTTGCTGCTGTGTAAGCCCGACCTGAAGGGTCGCCCCGCCTCAATTAAGATAGACGGATGGCCGCCACGCTCGAACGCGAAGCTGTGCTCAACGCGCTGCGGGTCGTCAACGATCCCGACCTCCGGCGCGATATCGTCTCCCTCGGCTTCGTGAAAGACCTCTCGCTGAAGGACGGGAACGTCTCGTTCACGATCGAGCTGACGACGCCGGCGTGTCCAGTGAAGGATCAGTTGCGGGACCAGGCCATGGCTGCGGTGCGGGCGCTTCCGGGCGTCTCCTCCGTTGACGTGCGCATGACAGCAAATGTGCGTTCCGTCTCAGCCCCGGAGACTGGACGTCCTCCGCTGCCCGGCGTCAAGAACGTCATCGCGGTCGGTGCGGGCAAGGGCGGCGTCGGCAAGACGACGGTTGCGGTCAACCTTGCGCTCGCGCTCGCCAAATGCGGCAGCCGAGTCGGCATCCTCGACGGAGACATTTACGGGCCCAACGTTCCGATCATGCTCGGTTTGTCGGCGACGCAGCTGACGACCGACGGCAAACAGATCATGCCGGCCGAGAAGCATGGGCTTCAGGTCGTGTCTATGGGCTTTCTGACCTCTGACGACGCGCCCGTTATCTGGCGTGGTCCGATGCTGCACGGAGCGATACAGCAGTTTTTCCGCGATGTCGCGTGGCGCGATCTGGATTACCTGATCGTCGACATGCCCCCGGGCACCGGCGACGTTGCGCTGAGCCTCAGTCAGACGGTGCCGGTGGTCGGCTCGATTGTCGTCACGACTCCGCAGAAGGTGTCGCTGGCCGACACCCTCCGCGCGGTGCGCATGTACCAGAAGCTGAACATTGCGCCGATGGGTCTGGTGGAGAACATGAGCTACTACGCCTGTCCCAACTGCCACCACGAATCGGACATCTTCGGGCATGGCGGCGGAGAGCGGCTCGCCGAGCAGCTCGGCATTCCGTTCCTTGGGCGCCTGCCCGTTTATCAGCCAATTCGGGAAGGCAGCGATAACGGGGTACCGATCGTGGTGAGCGAGCCAGGGTCGACGGCCGGTCGCGCGTTCATGCTTGTAGCCGAGCGGGCCGCGGCGCAGGTATCGATCCTCGCGCACAAGACTGCAGAAGCGAACAAAGGGAAAATTCCACTCATTCCAGTTCGCTGAGGGCGCGTGAGCACCGCAATCACTCTCCCTTACGCCAAGCGCACGCTCCCCAACGGCCTCGACGTCATCGTCCACGAGGATCGACGCGTCCCTATCGTCGCCGTCAATCTGTGGTACCACGTCGGCTCGAAAAACGAGCGGCCCGGGCGCACCGGCTTCGCGCATTTGTTCGAGCATCTGATGTTCGAAGGTTCCGAGCATTACAACGGCGGATACTTTCTTCCGCTGCAGCAGGCCGGCGCGCTGCTCAATGGTTCGACCAACAGCGATCGCACGAACTACTGGGAGGTCGTGCCGACCAGCGCGCTGGAGCTGGCGCTCTGGATGGAGTCGGATCGCATGGGGTATCTCCTGCCGGCGCTGACGCGCGAGCGCTTTGAAACGCAGCGCGGCGTCGTGCTCAACGAGCGGCGGCAGAACTACGAGAACCGGCCTTACGGAATGGCGCTCATGGCGCTGAGCGCCGCGCTTTTTCCTCCGGACCACCCATATCACTGGCTGACCATCGGCGACGCCGAGGACCTGCGTGCCATGGAATTCGAAGACGTGCGCTCGTTTTTCCGCACGTACTACCATCCGGCGAATGCGTCGCTGGCCCTGGCAGGCGACATCGAAACCGAGCGCGGGTTCGAGCTCGCGGAAGCCTATTTCGGCGAGATTCCGGGCGGCGAGAAGCCTGCGAGCGTGCATGCTGACGCGTCGGTTGCTCGCGAGGTCCGTCTCGTACTCGAAGATCGGGTCGAACTCCCGCGCGTGTACATGGCGTGGCATGCGCCTGCCATGTTCGCCGAAGGGGATGCCGAAGCGGATCTGCTTGCTGATCTCCTTGCCAACGGTAAGACGTCACGTCTGTATCGCACGCTCGTGTACGACAAACGAATGGCCCTGGATGTGTCGGCATATCAGCATTCGCGCGAGATCAGCAGCTTCTTCCTGCTGGCGTCGACCGCCGCTCCCGGTCAATCGCTGACCGAAATCACCTCGCTCATCGACGAGCGGATTCAACAGGTCGCCGACGAAGGTCCGCTCGACGAGGAAATGGAGAGGGGACTTGCGCAGGCGGAGGCGCATTTCATGTATCGCCTCCAGACCGTCGGTGGCTTCGGCGGCAAGTCCGATCAGCTCAATGCGTATAACGTCCTCAGGGGCGATCCTGACTTTTTCGCCGACGACCTCGCCCGGTACCGGAAGGCGACGCGCGATTCGGTCCGTGCGAACGCACGGAAGTACCTCGCATTCGATCGCCGTGTCGTGCTGAGCATTGTTCCGCGCGGACAGACTGCGCTCGCCCTGCCCGGCTCCGAAACGGTATCTGTCTCATGATCACGCGAGTCGATCGCTCGCGTCTCCCTGCGCTCGGCCCCGATCCGGTCTTCCGTTTTCCGGACATCGCGCATCACACGCTCGGCAATGGTTTGAAAGTCAGAACCGTCGAGCACCCAGGGGTGCCCGTCATCACGTTCGTGATGCAGATCGATGGCGGGCTTGGCGCCGATTCGGCTGGACGCGAAGGCCTCGCCGCGATGACCGCCGACATGGTTGACGAAGGGACCGGGTCGCTCTCCGCCATCGACGTGTCGGATGCGCTCGCGCGCATTGGCGGGGAGTACGACGTCGAGGTGGGAGCCGACGCAACAACCTTCACGCTCACGACGCTGACACCGTTTGCCGGGCGCGGCGCAAAGCTGTTGTCGGAGATGCTCACCGCGCCGACGATGCGCGACGCTGATTTCGAGCGTGTCCGACAGCTGCGGCTCGATCGACTGCGGCAGCTCAAGGATCTTCCACCGGCCGTCGCCGAACGCGCGTTCCTCCGACTGCTGTATCCGTCACATCCATACGGCCATCTCGCGATTGGCACCGATGTCGCCCTCCGCAGTGTGGCACGTGAGGACGTCGTCCGGTTCCATGCGGCAACCTTTCTTCCTTGGCGAGCGACCCTGATTGTCGTGGGCGCGTTGTCCCACGCCGAGCTGTTGACCGTCGCTGACCATGCGTTCGGCAATTGGACCGGCGAAGAGCGAGTGCTGGACTTACCGTCGTCTGCTGCCGATTTCGTCGCGGATATCGCGACGTCACCTCAGCTTGCAGTCGTTCCCCGCGAGGGCGCGGCGCAATCCGAACTTCGTCTCGGACATCTTTCCGCTCGTCGCAACACGCCGGATTACCCGGCCCTGCTGGTGATGAACGCAATTCTCGGCGGGCAGTTTGTCAGCCGGCTGAACATGAAGCTGCGGGAGCAGAAAGCATTCACTTACGGTGTCCGAACCGGTTTCGATTGGCGCCGCGGCATCGGCCCCTTTTCGGTGCAGACGAGCGTTCACACGGCGGCGACCGCTGAATCCATTAGCGATGCGCTGACTGAGATGTCCGATCTGCGCGGCGGACGGCCCGCGACCGCCGAGGAGCTGTCAATCGCGCAAGCATCGTTGACGCGTGGGTATCCGAGGAACTTCGAGATCGCGCAGCAGGTCGCGCGCTCGGTCGGGCAGCTCGCGCTGTTCGACCTGCCGGACACCTATTTCGAGGAATTCGTTCCGAAGGTGAACGCGGTCACCGCCGCCGACGTCACTCGTGTCGCGCAGACCTATCTCGATCCCGGCCGCGCCATTGCGCTCGTTGTTGGCGATCGCAAAGCGACTGAGGACTCTCTGAATGGGCTCGGCTTCGCCGAGATGCACGTGCTCCCGCCTGCTGGTTAGGGGTTGGTAGTGCCACGATCGGGTTTCAGGTTTCAGGCGTGGTCTAGGTATGAGGCGGAAGGAATCCGATACCTGAATCCGGTTAGGGGCGGGTCTTTAGACCCGCCTACAGATTCCGTCTCAAGAACCTGATCAGCAGATAGGCATCTAGATAGCTGAATGGCGCGATGCCGGTGCTGTAGTGGCCGCATGGCAGCACAGCCACTTCGTGCGGCAGGTTGCGTCGCGCGAATTCGTCGACGAGCACTCGCGATAGGTCGACCGGAAACGTCAGATCGTACCGTGCATAGACGAGCAGCGTTCGCGTGTTGGTGACGCGATCGAGGTATGACCACGGATTGATCGGACGCCACAGCTCCCGCAACTCGTCGAGGGTGACGTTGCCGTCGAGCGATTCGCGGACGTGACGGGTGGACAACCCGCGCCACACGACGTCGGCAAACCACGGCGACACATGGTTCAGCGCCTGCGCGCGAATGCGTGGTTCGTGCGCAGAGGTGAGCATCGCCAGACACGATCCGAGGCTCGTCCCCAGAATGCCGATCCGTTCGTAGCCCTGCAGCGCCAGCCAGGCGATTGCGCGTCTCGCATCGAGCACCGCCTGACGACACACCTGCACGGTCCGCGCGATGTTCGCGCTGACGATGTAGTCGGCGCGGGTCAGCTCTGGAGGCATGCGGGCATCGTGGTAGGGAAGCGACAGGCGCAGCGCCGATACGCCGCACCTCGCGAGCAGACGCGAAAGGCCAATGTGCCCGCCGGCATCCGAATTCCACTGCGGCAGCACGACGACGGCACGGCCTCGCGTTCCGCTCGTGGTAATGGGAGGTTCGTCAGGAGCCGGAAACCATCGCGCCAGGACGGTGTTGTTGGCCGGGTGCGGTGTCGTTAGCGCGCTTGGAAAGCGAAGTTCGCCGGTGCGCGCGTCGAAGTCGTACTCCGGAGCAGGCGGTGCCTCGAAAAACCCGCCCGTATCGCGCATCACATCGTCAACCCAGCGACCGAGCACCGAACCGGCCGAACCGTTGGGCACGGCAGAGATCCAATCCAGTCCCCAATCAAACGGCCGAACAACGCGATCTTTGGTAATCGCCGCAAGTTGCCGCTCCCAGGGATGGAAGAAACGGCTCAGCACCCGTCGACTCGCTTCGCTCGCTCGGGGCAGGCGTCAGAAGTCTGCGCGACGGCAAGTGCGTTGCACCGATCGATTGCATGTTCGAACATCCGCAGCCGCCTGAGCCTGAATCGCCGCGACGGGAAGGTGTGCCGGACACCATCGATGCGCCCCCTCCGGATATTCCGGTGGTGCCGCCGCCCGACATTCCTCCTGCGGACCTTCCGGATCGGCCCACGCCTCAACGAGATCTCCCGGGCCCGCGATAGGTCTCGGTTGCGGCAACCGGAGCCGTGAAAGCGGCCTCGACCGCGGCGGCGACGCCCAGCAGACCCGTGGTATCGCCGTACGCACCGACGACTTGTGCGCCAATCGGCAACCCTTCTATGGTGGCGCCACACGGCAGCGCGACAGCGGGATGGCCCGACACGTTGAAGGCCTGTGTGCAGCGGAGCATGATGTTGCGGACCGGTTCTTCCGCTCCGCCGATCCTGACGGTTGGAACGCCGATTTTCGGCGCGGGAATCGCGAGCGCCGGGAGAAACAGGCCATCGACACCTTCGAGGACCGCATCGACCTCACGCCGGATCAACTCGCGTCCACGCAGCGCGCGCGCATAGTCTTCGCCGAGGATGTACCGCCCCATCTCGAGGCGCATACGGACGTTCGGCGTGTAGTCCTCAGGACGACGCTCCAGGGCTGTAGCGTGATACGCCGCGGCCTCGGAGAGCACGATGTGGAGATAGATGGCGGCGATGTCTCCCGCATGCGGAACAGACACATCGGTGAGTGTCGCACCCGATTCCCGCAGCCGTTCGCATGCAGTCTCGAAACCCGCGGCCACCTGCGCGTCAAGGGTGGCCAGAAAGTGATGGCGTGGGATCGCGAGCCGCAGCGGGCGTGAATCGTGCGCCGTGTCCGCCGGCCCACCCCGAGCGACATCGAGGGGCCGCCGATCGCCGCGGAGCGTGTCGTAGATCATCGCGGCGTCTTCAACGGATCGGCAGATAGGACCAATATGATCGAGCGTCGGGCTTAGAGGAACGACGCCATCCGTAGACAACTCCCCGTAGGTCGGCTTCAGCCCCACGAGGCCGCACGCGGCGGCCGGAATGCGGATCGATCCACCGGTGTCGCTCCCAATCGACGCGTAACACATGCCGTCCGCGACCGCTGCGGCTGATCCGCCCGACGATCCGCCCGGCGATCGGCTGGGATCGAGCGGGTGTCGCGCGGGTCCGAACGCGGATTCCTCGTTCGTCGTTCCCAGAGCAAACTCATGGAGATTCGTCTTGCCGACGATGACGGCGCCCGCCTGTCGCAGCATGGCCACGGCTGTAGCGTCGCGATCGGCGACGTGCGCCTGACGCACGCGTGAAGCGGCGGTTGTGACCGCTCCGCGCACATCGAACAGGTCTTTCAGCGAAATCGGAACGCCGTGCAGCGGCCCGCGGTGACGTCCCGCGGCGATCTCACGATCCGCATCGCGGGCCTGCTCGCGAGCGTCATCGTCGAACACCGTAATGAACGCGTTGAGCGTCGGGTTGCGCTCCGCGATGCGCCCGAGGCACGCGTCGACGATGGCCTCGGCGGTCGTTTGCCGCGCCTTCAGCGCACGTGACAATTCACCAATGGTTTGCGGCTCAGCGGCCATGTTCGGGTCCGGGTCCCGGCATCCGGGATCCGGGCTCCGCGTCGGAGGCGAATTCGCCTGTGGCGTCGGCATTCCATTCCGCTGTTCTCAGAGCAGAAGTGGCTTTCGCGAGCGCCTCGAGCAATGGTTTGAGTTCCGGCAGGCCGCGACGTTCGGCATCGTGGATTGCCATCTCCAGCCACGCTTTCACCGTCATGGCCGTACAGCGTACTCTGACGAGGTGCGGCATACAAAGATCGTGGCGACGGTCGGTCCATCGAGCGACAGCGACGACACCATTCGTGCCTTGATCGGCGGAGGCGTCGACGTCTTCCGATTGAACTTTTCGCATGGCACGCAGGCGACGCATGGCGCCTCCATCGCGCGTATCCGCGCGGCGTCAGAAGCCGTGAATCGTCAGGTCGCGATCATGCAGGACCTCGCCGGACCGAAGATCCGTACCGGCGAACTGAAGCACCATGCGGCGATCGATCTCAAATCCGGCGATTCGCTGCGCGTCATCATCGGCGACCTGGCTGGTGATCGCGAGCAGATCTCGACAACATATGAACTGACGCGGGCCGTCGCGCCGGGCAGCACGCTCCTGCTTGACGACGGCCACATTCAGTTGCGGGTTGACGGCGTAAGCGGCAAGGAGATCCGCACGACGGTGATCGATGGCGGCACGCTCGGCGAACATAAAGGAATCAACGTTCCGGGCGCGGTGCTTCCGACCAGCGCGCTGACGGCCAAGGACGCGGCCGATCTTGCGTTCGGCGTCACCAGGGGCGTGGATTATGTCGCGCTGAGTTTCGTCCAGACCGCAGCCGATCTTCAGCAGGCCCGCGACATCCTGTACAAGGCGGGTGCGGGTGATACACCGCTGGTGGCCAAGCTCGAACGGCCTGAAGCCGTCGATCACATCGACGACATCCTTGCGGTGTGCGACGCGATCATGGTCGCTCGCGGGGATCTCGGATTAGAGCTGCCGCTCGAACGCGTGCCGCGCGTTCAGAAGGAGGTCACCCGCAAGGCGCGCGCACGCGCACTTCCCGTGATCGTGGCGACCCAGGTGCTCGAATCGATGCGCACCGAACCTCGTCCGACGCGTGCCGAGGTGAGCGATGCCGCAAACGCCGTCGATGATGGTGTGGATGCCATCATGCTGGCCGGCGAAACCGCAGCAGGGAAGTTCCCGGTCAAGGCGGTACAGACACTCGATCTGATCATCAGAGATGCCGAGCAGATGCCGGTTGCATCGGGGATTCCTCTCGGCGACTCACACCTGCTGTCCGGATCGGGACGCGCGCTCTGCGAAGCGGCGGTGACGCTGGCCGATCGGAGCGGCGCGGCGGCGATCGTGGCAGTCACCCGCGGCGGCAAGACGGCGCGCGTGTTATCGGCGCTTCGCCCACGTGCCCCGATCTACGCCGCGACCGGCAGCGGCGACGTCGCTCGACGACTCGCGCTCGCGTGGGGCGTAGTCTCGGTCGTAGGCGATCTGGGAACGGACGTCGCGGAGGCACTCGACCGGATTACTCAGATGCTGATCTCGCGATCGCTCGTCGCACCATCGTCCGTGATCGTCGTCGTCAGCATTTCACCGGATCTCGCGCAGGGGCCGTCGAACTTTCTGAAGCTGCAGCGGGTCTGAGAGCTCAAGGCTCAAGACTCAGGCTGGAAAGATTCCGCACCTGTGGGTCTCTGCGGCTAGGATCATGCCCGGCCCGCGCATGATGTCTCTGCCGATTCAGTACGCTAGGACCAGCGACGGCGTCCGGATCGCGTTCATGAGCCTTGGCAGTGGTCCGCCCGTGGTGTTCGCGTCGAACATCTTCGGCGAGTTGAACGGATACCGGGTAGGGTGGCCTCACTACAGGGAGGTCACCGACAGACTTGTCGCCCTCGGCTGGCGCGTGATTCGATACGACGTCCGCGGTATGGCCTTTTCGGATCGCGATGTGAAGGATCTCAGTCTCGAGGCGAGGGTCCGCGATCTCGAGGCGGTCGTTTCGCACCTTGGCCTCGAGCGATTTGCGTTAGGCGGCGTCGACATCGGCGCCGCCACGGCGATCTCGTATGCGGCGAACACGCCTGAGGCAGTGTCCACGCTTGTGCTCCTGACGCCCTGGGCGTCTGGTGCGCAGTATCTTCAGATTCCACGGCTCCGCGCGGCCTATTCCGCGGAGCCCATGGCCGGTGACGACTCGAAGGTGTTTGCGAGCATCATGGGAAGCGTCGCCACAGCGTTTCAGGACTCCGATCTGGCTCGCCTGCACACCGAGTGGTTCCTCCAGACCACAACGGTGGGCGGCCTCGCGGCGTACAACGCAGAGAATGAGCGGATCGACATCACCGATCTGCTTCCACGTGTGAAGGTCCCTACGCTGGTGATCCACGAGTCACCATTCCCATTCGGATCGTACGAGTTGTGCCGGGAGGTGGCGGCGGGAATCCCGGGCGCACAGTTTGTCGTTGTCACCGATAATTCAATTGCGGGACGCGTACACGATGCGAATGTCACCGCCATCAACAGGTTTCTCCGCTCGACTGCGGCAGCGTCGCACGCTTCGGACGGGGCCACCACGCTGCCATCGGCCAGCCATCGCCTCACCGCTCGTGAGCTGCAGGTGTTGCGGCTGGTGGCCGCGGGATCGACGAATAAGGAGATCGCCAGCGCGATCGGCGTGGCGGTGTCCACGCTGGAGCGGCACCTGGTGAATCTCTACACAAAGATTGGCGCCCGCGGCCGCGCCGACGCCATCGCGTACGCACTGCGCCATCGCTTCGATAGGCCATCCGCCTGACCGACGTGCGTCGTGCACGTACCTGGTTTCCCTCACCTACCGTTGCAGGGTTTCGGGGATGACACACAGCGTTTCGTTGGTTAGTGTCGGGCCGTGCGAGTGATTCTGACCTTTGTGCTGTTCATCGCGTTCGCGTCCTTCGCGATGGCTCAGGATACCGGCACGATTGCCGGAACGGTCAGCTCGGATGGCGCTGCTCTTCCTGGCGTACCCGTTCAAGCGAGGAACACCGTTACCGGAGAGACATTTCGCGCGCTCGGCTCCGTCACGGGCGATTACGCTCTGGCGCAGTTGCCGGCGGGTACGTACGAAGTCTCGGTCACGATGCCTGGATTCTCGTTCATTCCATTCTTGGACCCGAACGTGGTCCTCGGCGCCGGGCAACGCCTTCGGTTCGATATCGCTTTGAAGAGCGGCAATCTCGGAACGATTGCCGATGACCCGTACATGTACCTCGCTGGGATCCGGGCGAAGGCCGCGTCGCTTACGGGTCCGGCGCCACGAACTCCTGATGGAAGGCCGGACCTGGCCGGTGTGTGGAACGGTAAGGACGACCTGTTCCCGGAGAGGCCCGCTCTTCTGCCATGGGCTGCGAACATCCTGAGCGAACGGCTGCAGAACGACCTCAAGGATCACCCGAATGCGCGATGCCTTCCCGCGGGCCTCATGCAGACCGGTCCGTTCTTTCGCAAGTTCGTGCAGACGCCGACGCTGCTGGTGGTCCTCAACGAACACGATGCGCTGGCCTTCCGACAGATTTTTCTCGATGGGCGCGCGCACCCACCGGACCTGGACCCGACGTGGCAGGGACATGCTGTCGGACGCTGGGACGGAGAAACGCTCGTCGTCGATGTGGTCGGATTCAACGAGGAATCCGTAATGGGCCTCGCGCCGCACACATCGCAATTGCACGTGACTGAACGGTACCGGCGACGCGACTTCGGTCATCTGGAAGTGCAGGTCACCGCGGAGGACCCAGGTACCCTAATGAAGCCGTGGACGCTGAACATGGTGTGGGACCTGGCGCCGGAACAGGAGATCCTTGAATACGTCTGCGCTGAAAACATCCGGAACGTGCACCTCGATTGGGCCCCGACTCCGTCTGGCCGCTAACCAAAGGCCGAATGACATGCGAGCACACATTGTTTTTCTTGTCGGGATATTGGCCCTGGCAAGTGGTCGGCCGCTCGTCGCGCACCATTCGTTTGCGGCTGAATTTGACGTCAACCAGCCGTTCACGTTCAACGGCACGGTCACAAAGGTCGAATGGACCAACCCGCATGCGTTCGTCTACATCGACGTCGTCGATCAACAGACGAAGGCGACCACGAACTGGGCCATCGAATTGGGAAGCCCAAACGTACTCGTGAGGAATGGATGGACGCGGACCACGGTCAAGATCGGGGACGTCGTAGTCGTGCAGGGCAGCCAAGCGCGAAACGGCACGCCGCTGGGGAACGCGCGATCGATTGCCCTCGCGTCAACCGGCCAGCAACTGTTCGCGGGTTCCAGTCAGGGAAATGTTCGCTAGTGTCCAGGATTGAACGCTAGTCCACCCGTCCGCGCTCGACCCACTTCTTGAGCGATTCGAGCGCGCGAGTCCAGCCAGGCGCACACACTTCGTAGTACCGGCGCCAGCGTGGACCTTCTTCGTAGCCGGACTGCCGCAAATGCAACTGGGTTCCCCAGGTGTGGCGGCTGCAGGTGACTTCGAGCGCCATCGGCCCGATCGGATCGCCGTCCGGCGGGAGCCAGTACGCATCGGCGAGAAAGAATTCGCGTCCCGGCTTGAATTCCATGACCGTCGCGTGCAGCGCTCCGCCCAGACGGCCAAGAATCTCGTCACGCCATTCCGTTGGTTCCCACTCGATGGCATAGCTGCCCAGCGGTCGCGGCACGCAGACCGCCTGCTTGGCCTGCCACCACGCCGCAAGGGCCTTCGGGTCGAAGAACGCGTCCAACACCTTGGTCGGCGGCGCCACGATGACGAGGTCGGTGGTGAACTCGAGCACGCTTCATTGTGCCCTTTAGACGTGTGAACCGATAATCGGGATATGGGTTCGCAGCCAAAGGCCTACCTGGATCACAACTTCCTGAAAAGCGAGGACGCGCGTCCCATCCGTCTCCTCGCCGAGTATCTGGAGCCGCAACGCCGGTTCAAGCTGCAGAACATCCAGGACACGGTCGTCTTCTTCGGCTCCGCGCGCATCCACAGCCGCGAGGCGGCGCAGCACGCGCTCGAAGCGCTGATGCGGACGCACGCAGTCGGCTCCAGCCAGGAGGTCGAGGAAATCGTCGCGCGCGGCCGCCGCGCGGTCGAATGGTCGCGATATTACGAAGAGGCGCGTGAGCTCGCGTACATGCTGACGGAGTGGTCTCTCGGGATCGACACGACGCACCACCGGTTTGTCGTCACCTCCGGCGGCGGTCCCGGCATCATGGAAGCGGCCAATCGCGGCGCCACCGAGGCAGGCGGCAAGACGATCGGATTGAACATCAGCCTTCCGCACGAACAGGGCCCGAATCCGTACATCACCGACGACCTTCACTTCGAGTTCCACTACTTCTTCATGCGGAAGTTCTGGTTCGCGTACCTGGCGAAAGCACTCGTCGTTTTTCCGGGAGGCTTCGGCACGCTCGACGAGATGTTCGAGATTCTGACCCTGATGCAGACCGAGAAGCTGGCGAAGCAGATCCAGATCCTGCTCTACGGCAGCGAATACTGGGATCAGGTTCTGAACATGAAGCCGCTGGTTGAATGGGGCGCCATTGCAAAACGGGATATCGACTTGCTGACGCGCGCCGATACGCCGGAGTCGGCGTTCGAGCAACTGAAAGAGCACCTCACGAGGTACCACCTCCATCCGCCCGTCGTGCAGGAGAAGAAGGCGCCGGGACTCGCGAAAACGCGATCGGGGTCACCGACGTAAAGTGCAGCGCACCTCTACTCGTAGAGAAGGTACGGCTCGCGCAGGCGGCGGAATTGCTCTTCATCATCGCGCCAGCTTGCCGCAATTTCCTCGATAGGGACGCCGCGTTCGATTTGTTGCCGCAGCATGTCGGAGCCCGCAAGGATGTCGATTGGCATCTTCTCGTGCTCGTATTCGTATGGCGGCTGGCGCCATTCGAAGCGGACCGGGTCGAAACGCCGGAACCGATCAATCAGCGCAACACCGGTTTTCACCGGCTTGAACAATTCGCGATCCGTCACATGAATCTGGCAACCGCCGCATGGGTGTTTTGCGTGCTTCTGGAACGTCGGTTCGAAACCCGCAGGCCGGAAGTAGGCGCCGTCGAGACCGAGCGTATTCATCTCGCCGGCAAACCGTTCCGCGTCAATCCACGGTGCCCCGACCAGTTCGAACGGACGAGTGGTCCCCCGGCCCTCGGACAGCATCGTTCCCTCAAAGAGGACAGTGCCCGGATAGACGATGGCCGTATCGAGGGTCGGCATGTTGGGTGAAGGCATGACCCATGGCAGGCCGCTCGAATCGGCGTAGGCAGCCCGCGTCCACCCCTCCATGGGGATCACATCGAGGCGTGCGCCGATGCCAAATTCTTTATTGAAGAGCTGTGCGAGCTCGCCGATCGTCATCCCATGGCGCATCGGAATGGGGAAGAGCCCGACAAATGATTCCCAACCGCGCCGGAGACAGGCTCCTTCCACCGCGGTACCGCCAATCGGATTCGGACGATCACAGACGATGACGGGAACGCCGTGACGGGCGGCCGCCCGCATGCAGTTCGCCATCGTATAGATGTAGGTGTAAATGCGTGCGCCGATGTCCTGCAGGTCTACTAGGAGCACGTCGACGCCCCGCAACATCTCAGCCGTAGGCTCCCGGGTCTCGCTGTAAAGCGAGTAAATGGGCACCCGCCGCCGCGGGTCATCACGGTGGGGAGTTTCCACCATGTTGTCCTGCACGTCTGACCGGAAGCCGTGTTGCGGGCCGAAAATGGCCGCCAAAGTGACCCCTTCAGCCGCCGCCACGCGATCGATCACGTGCCGGAACCCCCGATCCACGGACGCGTGGTTGCAGACGACACCGACGCGTGCGCCATTCAGCCGGGTGGTGGAGAGGAGGAGATCCGATCCGAGACGAATTGTTGCCAGCATCCTCTAAAGAAGTAGCACGTTGCGACCGATAGTCGCGGCATGCTCCACCGTCGAGTTCTTGCGGCAGCTCTGCTTGTCGCGGTCGTGCTTCCTTCGACAGCAGTTGCCCAGGATCAGCAGCGCGGGCGCCTCTTTTGGCCGACCGTTGCGGCGAGCGGCGCCGCGACCGCTGACTGGATTACCACGTACCACGCCCTCAAGTTCTACAAAGTTCGCGAGCAGAATCCGCTGCTGAAACCGTTCGACCATACCCCGATGCGGATGGTATCGGTCGGTGGCCTCATTGACGTTGCTGGGCTCAGCGCGTGGAACATGACGGTGGGGCCGAAGCACGACAAGCTCGCCGCCGCGGGCCTGTGGACGATGACGGCGTTTCGGGTCTATCTCGCCGTCCACAATCATCTCAACGAGCACCGGGCGGAGAGACGGTAACTGGGACTTCTTCCCAGCCTCGTCGCTTCAGCGACTCTCGCAAGGCTCTTGTCCGCGCCAGCGCACGCGGCTCCATCTCGAAGGGCTCCGACAGAATGACGCCGGCCGGCGACTCGAGGCGTAGTTCCAAGCCGTCGACGTCGCGATAAACAACGCACCTGAGGTGCTGGTTGTTGAACGTCAGGTTCCAGAGGGTCGAGATGTGGCCAACGGATGTGAGCGTCACGGCGGGCTATTATCGCCTTCAATGGCCTGGCTCGGGCGGTTCGTTCGTGATTTCGTCGGGCATCTGCCCGGCGGCCGGCGTTTTCGCGTTGAACTCGAACAGAGCCGCCGCCACCGCGACGTTCTCGCCGAGCGTCTGAAGCGTTCTGAAGAACAGCGCGACACGCTGCGGCGCCGGCTCGATGCCCGGCGAGCGCGCGCCCGCGCGATGCAGCCGGATCCCACCGTGCTCCGGCAGGTGATGCCGACACGCCATCACACGGCCGTGGTTGTCGCCAAGCGCGCGGAGAGCGCCGCGCGTGAATCGGCGTTTGCGGTGAAGAGTCCTTGCTACAGCGAGACGCTTAGGCACCCTGAGCTGGCTCTACCGGTGGACGCCATCGAGTGCATATCGATAGCGGGACTGAATTGGCATACCCCCGTCGAGCGGGGCTCCGCTGACGGCGTCACTCGGCGGCTCTTGTGGCACGGACGTCTTCCGCTCGAGGAGATTCTCCAGACGCGCGAGCTGGCGGTTGGACGCGTGATGATCGACATCGGAGCCAACATCGGAACGACGTCCATTCCGCGGGTCATACTCGGCGACTTCAATTGGATTTACGCGATCGAGCCCGATCCCCGCAATTACGCATGCCTGGTCCGCAACATCATCTTCAGCCAGATGCGTGGCCTCGTACTTCCCGATCGTGTCGCGATCGGCGACGTCAACGGCGAGATGACAATGCGCCTCATGAAAAGCGGCACCCACCATCTCGTCACCCAGCCAGAGGACATCAGGGAAGAAGAGCGCATCACGGTGCCGTGCTTCACGCTGGACACGTGGATCGAGCGGATGGGCATCGATTTGTCAGATGTCGGGTTCATCAAATCCGACACACAGGGATGGGATGCCCGGGTGCTGGCCGGCGCTGAGCGGGTGCTCGCACGGCGTCACATCGCATGGCAGATTGAGTTCAGTCCAGCGATGCTCGCGCGTTCCGGCAAGTCGATCGCCGAAGTGTTCGCGCTTCTTGAACGCCACTTCACGCACTTCATCGACTTGCGCCGCGAAGCAGGCGCACGTGTCCGTCGTACACAGGAGCTGCGACCGTCTCTCGAAGATATCGGATCAGGCCGACGTCGGTACACGAACCTTCTTCTGTATAACGCGTCGACGTAGCGGACTTATTGCGCGGAGTTGGATGCTGAAGACGCTGAGAGGCTGAGACGAGTCATCCCTGCGGGCCGCCACTGCTTCCAGTCGATTCGCGCGCGTCGCTGCTCCGCTTCGACGCGGCTCACATCGGTCGTGCCGAAGCAGCGTTGTACGGCATCACGCGCTGATGCGTCTCCGGACCCACTCCGTGCGGACGCGACGGCGCGGGCGGCGCTTTCGGTCACATTGCACTGCCGTCCATCCGATGACGTCAGCCAATACGATGTCGTGGACTGCGATTCGTACGCCTCCGGGCTGTCATACGTGTTCGAATACATTCCGTAGGTCGATATGGCTGGTCCTGCCTCCAGCCTCAGTGCCGACACGATGAGTTGCTGAGCGACAAAAGCAATCACGATGAACGGCTGCAGCCTCATGCGACGAGCGTCGGCATGGGAGGTGTTGGCGGCCTCGACCGTCGAGCGTGATGCGAACCGATGCCATGGCAGAAAAGAAATCAACAGCAGCCACCACGCCGGCCAGAACAGCCCCTGAAATAGCGCAAAGCCGCTGAGCAGCGCGACACCAGCGATGCCGGCAATGGCGCGATACACGTACTTGCGCGCAAACGATCCGAAGACGATCGTTGATTCGACGAAAATTGCGCCGAAGGAGAGCGCGACAGCGAGTTTCGGATACAGACCAACTCGCAACCCCCAGTCGAGGGGCGCGGAGGCGGCGTCGCTGAGGAAGTGGTACTTGACGGTCCCGTTGAGGATCCAGGCGATGCCGCTCTCATGGAGCTTTGCCACCGCCGCGGCCGCGAAGATGACGCCCACCACGACGCCGGGCATCCAGATCGTGTAGCCGTATTCCTGTGGAGTCCCGGTTCTGGCGGGCAGCCTGAGTTGTCGCCGCCTCCACCACGCGTCAACGCTCCACGTATCGCCCCACCGCGACGGAATGAGGCAGAGCAGCGCGACGAGCAATGCACTCACCATGTGATAGCCAAGGCGCGTCGTCAGGACTGTGGCCCACGCAAAGGCACCGAAGGTGAGCATCAGGTACGAAAAACGGCTTGCTGCCCCGGCGATGAACAGCACGCTCCACACGAGCAGCCAGAGCAGGATCCACTGCGTCAGGTTCGGTGCACGGACAAACGGCGCGAGCAGCCACTGATGAAGGGAGGTGAGCACGTTCGTGCTCTGAAGGACGAATGCCGGTCCGACGCGCTGCTGGAGGAAGAGCGCAAGCAGCGCGACGCCCAGGACGATTCGAAGCACCGCGACCTGCTCGGCGGACCCTGCCGGGATGCGGCCGACTATCGACTGCAGGAGCGAGGCGACGGCATCGCGCGGATGGATGAACTGCTTGCGCAGCGGAATGCGCGCCGCCAGTCTCGGCGGCAGAACCCGCTCGCCGACGGCGAGTACGAAGGCGATCGCGGCGATGAGACCGAGCGCGACAACGGTCGCCTCGAGCAACGGTCCCCATTTCTCACCGCCATCGTGGTACTTGCTACGCGGCGCGAACCGCCAGATGCGGTACGCCGTGCGATGAATGTAGTGCGTGTCCTCGACGGACGGGTCCAATACCATCGCGCGGATATTGTTTCGAGAGAGGTCGGTGAGGTCGTAACTGAACGTCCGCCCTTCGGTGCGCTGACCGTAGGTAAGGTGGTATTGCTGCTCGCGTCGCTGCTGCACGTCGGGCGTCGTTGCAGGCGACCAGCGGACATTGATGTGCGCCGGTCGATCGCCGAACGCTGCTCGCAGCACCATATACGTCGCGGACGCGCCGACCGTGAACGCGACGCCGATGAGCAGCAGCCAGGTCGACGTGTGACGTCTGTCGTCGACAGCGGACTCCGTAACCGGCATGAATGTCTTCGTCCTGAGGGCGGAGTTGTGCGGGTGGGGCAGTGTAACATGCAGGTTCATGGCCCCTACGACGAGCCTCACCGCCGACTACGTTCGCATTCAAATCGGCCGCTCACAAACGCGTTCCATGATCATCTCGACGCGCGGCATCGTCGCCGCGGAGAGCCCGCTTGCGGCGCAGGCGGGCGCAGTGGTGCTGGCGCGCGGCGGCCACGCGGTCGATGCGGTCATTGCTGCCAATGCCGTGATGGGCGTCGTCGCGCCGATGATGAATGGAATCGGCGGCGATCTCTTTGCCATCGTGCAGGACGCACGAACCGGTGCTCTGTACGGCCTCAACGCGAGCGGATGGTCGCCGGCTGCGCTGACGATCGAGCTGCTGAGCGCACGGGGCCACAGTTCGATGCCGCAGCATGGCATTCATCCCGTCACCGTGCCTGGCGCCGTCGCCGGCTGGATGGCACTGCACGACAAGTTCGGACGTGTGTCCCTCGATGTGGTGCTCGCGGCCGCCATTGCGCATGCGGAGGACGGCTTTCCCGTGTCCGAGATCACCGCGCTCGAATGGGCTGGAGCGATGCCGTTGTTGCGAACGGACGCCAATGCCATTCGAACGTACTTGCCCGACGGAGAGGCGCCCAACGCCGGCGAGCTGTTTCGAAATCCGGATCTCGCCCGCACGCTGGGCGCCATCGCGCGCGGTGGAGGAGATGCCTTCTATCGCGGCGAGGTGGCGGAGCGCATCCTTCGGTGCAGCGCGGAGCACGGCGGCGTCCACACTGCGGCCGACCTTGCCGAGTACAAGCCGGAATGGGTCACACCGCTGACGACGAAGTACCGCGGCTGGGATGTCTACGAAATCCCTCCGAACAGCCAGGGAATCGCCGCTCTCATCATGCTGAACATGCTGGAGAGCTTTCCTCTCGCCGAATACGGCCGCGCGACGGCCGATTCGCTGCACGTGATGATTGAGGCGAAGAAGCTTGCCTACGCGGATATGCAGCGGCACATCGGCGATCCCCGCTTCTCACAGATTCCCGTGGACGCGCTGCTGTCGAAAGCGTATGCAGGGGAGCGCGCGCGCCTGATCGATCCGCGCCGCGCAAATACAAGTGTCGATGCTGGTCAACTCCCGGTGCACGCCAGCGATACGACGTATCTCTGCGCCGTCGACGGTGAGGGCAATATCGCGTCGCTCATTCAAAGCAATTTCGCGACGTTCGGATCGGCGGTCGTCCCCGACGGTGCCGGATTCGTGCTCCAGAACCGCGGCGGCCTGTTCAACTTCGATCGTCATCACCCCAACGCGCTCGCGCCGAGAAAACGCCCGCTGCAGACCGTAATCCCGGCGTTCATGAAGCGCGATCATCTCAGTATCGGATTCGGCGTCATGGGAGGCTGGAACCAGCCGCAGGCGCACGTCCAGGTCATCTCCAACATCGTCGACCACGGCCTCAACGTCCAGCAGGCGCTCGAGGCTCCTCGTTTCGTGAAGCTGACATTCCCCGGCACGGACGTGATGGTGGAATCGCGATTCCCGTCCGAGGTTCGAGCGGAGCTGGAACGGCGGGGTCATCAGATCGATCTGCAGGGTGACTTCTCGAACATGATGGGCGGGGGACAAGCGGTCATGCACGACGCGCACGCCAAAGTGAATTACGGCGGATCCGACCCACGCAAAGACGGCGCAGCGATTCCCCAACCAATCCTATGAGCCAATCCTCGAATTGCGGCGACGGGCCGCAGAGACTCAGAGACGCAGAGAAATTTCTGGCCTCTGAGTCTCCGCGTCTCTGAGGCCCGTGCCACCGATGCGTTCTCGCTGGATTCAGCTGCTGCTCGGTCTCGTCTGCATGGTCGTCATCTCCAGCCCGCAGTATGTCTGGACGCTGTTTACACCGCCGCTGATGACAACGCTTCAGGCGACTCTGGCGCAGATTCAGATCACGTTTTCGATCCTCATCGTTATCCAGACGTTCCTTGCGCCCTGCCAGGGACTCCTCGTCGACCGCTTTGGTCCGCGTGCGCTCCTCTCCGTCGGCGGCGCACTCACGGGATTGAGCTGGGTGCTTGCCGCGCGTACGACGACGCTGACCGGCCTGTATCTCACCTACGGACTCTTCGGTGGAATTGGGACCGGGATTGTCTACGTCGGGGTGATCGGACACATGGTGCAGTGGTTTCCCGACCGCCGCGGTTTTGCGACCGGCGTTGTCGCGGCCGGCTACGGAATGGGGGCCCTCCTGACGACCTTTCCCATTGCGGAGCTGCTGAAGGAGTCGGGCTACCAGCAAGCGCTCGTCAGGTACGGATGGATCTTCGTCGCTGTCGGCGTGCTGGCCGCGCAGGGTTTGCGGGCGGCAAATCCCAAATTCCAAATCCCAAACCCCAAATCCCAATCGGGCTCCCGATTCCCGGCTCCCGGCTCCAGACACACTCGCGGCGCAGACCTTTCAAGGTCCGCGAACGATTTCCGTCCGACCGAAATGCTGCGGACCCCCATCTTTTGGCTGATGTTCGTGATGATGACGATGATGTCGACGGCGGGGTTGATGGTGACCTCGCAGATGGCGGCGTTCACGCGTGACTTCGGCATGGCGAACGCGGTTGTCTTCGGGTTGCCGCTGCTGCCGCTGGCACTCTCCGTCGACCGCGTGATGAACGGCGTCACGCGTCCGTTCTTCGGCTGGTTGTCGGATCGAATCGGGCGCGAGAACACGATGGTGATCGCGTTCAGCCTCGAAGGGACCGCGATGACGTTGTGGCTCCTGACGCGTTCGCATCCGGCGCTGTTTGTCATCATGTCCGGCGTGGTGCTGTTTGGCTGGGGAGAAATCTTCTCGTTGTTCCCGTCGACACTGACCGACACGTACGGAACGAAATACGCGACCACCAACTACGGGTTTCTATATATGGCGCAGGGCATCGGGTCCGTGCTCGGCGGTCCGGTTGCGGCGCTGCTGCACGACGCCTATGGGTCGTGGATGCCGGTCTTCGCGATCATCATCGTGATGAACTTTGCGACGGCGCTGCTCGCCGGCTTCATGCTGAAGCCGATGCGGCGGCGGTGGCTGATTGCCGCGGCGATCAGCGGGGCAGGTGCGGCGCGAGCCATTCCCGCGCGGTGATCACGTCGCGATCCGTCAGCTCGTGACCGGCATGCTGCCACGAGACGGTTACATCGGCACCCGCCGACCGCAACAGCGCCGCGAGACGTTCGGTCTCTTCGCCTGATACGAGCGGATCGCTCCTGCCATTCGACAGCAATACGGGTGTCGCGGGCAGCTTCGGCAATGCGTCCGGTATCAGTGGCACCATCGCGCGAAAGAGCACGGCGCCGCCGAGTGCGTCGGGGCGTAGGAGCAGCAGCGCGGCAGCCATGTTCGCGCCGTTCGAGAAGCCGACCGCGGTGAGGTCATTCGTCGTAAACCCGTATTTCGCGGCTGCAGACACGATGAAGTCGGCGAGCTCCTGAGATCGGCGCTTCAAATCATCGATATCGAACACGCCCTCGGCCAGTCGCCGGAAAAAACGTGGCATGCCGCGCTCGAGCACCTGACCGCGCGGGCTCAGCACCCCGGCACCGGGCAGCAGCGCGTCCGCCAGCGGCACGAGATCGTGCTCGTTGCCGCCGGTCCCGTGCAGCACGAGCAGGACTGGACCGCCGGCTTCCGCCGGCGGCTTGTAGACATGGATGAAGTCCATTAGTTATCTGTGTGTTCAATCATTCGAACGACCGCACGACTATAGAACGATTCGAACGACCCGGATGATCCGAACGGCTTTAAGCTGACGAGCATGTTCGTCATCGAGCTCACCTACAAGGCGTCGCTCAAGGACATCGACGCCAGCATGCCGGCGCACATGAAGTTCCTGAAGAAATACTACGCGGCGGGAACATTTCTCGTTTCAGGTCGCAAGATTCCTCGCGACGGCGGAATCATCCTGGCGGTGGGCGATAGTCGCGAACAGATCGAAGCGATCGCGCGCGAAGATCCTTTCCATGCGCGAGGATTGGCCGATGTTCGGGTAATCGAATTCCGGGCAAGTCAGCGCTCAGAAGCGATGCAGAAATTGATCGGCTAGTGAACGACCCGAACGATTCGAACGATCCGAACGGTGATCACGCCGGCGCGTGCATCTTCAGCGGCGGCAGGACTTCTTCGATGCGCGGCCGCGCGGGCTCGAGCCACGGCGGCAACACCAGCGTTTCGCCCAGATGCGCGGCATCTTCGTCGACCGCGAAGCCCGGGCCGTCGGTGGCCAGCTCGAACAGCACGCCACCAGGCTCTTTGAAGTAGACCGATTTGAACCAGAAGCGATCGATCACGGGCGTGGGATGGTGACCAGATGCTTCGACCCGTGATCGCATCTCGTGCTGATGCTCCTCGTCATCCACGCGCCACGCGAGATGGTGGACCGACCCGACACCCCACGCGCCGCGTCGTCCCTCGGGCGTCTCCCGTACATCCAGGACGCCGGCAGAACCGCTGAACCCGTACCGGACAAGGCCGTTCTCTTCCCCGAGCCGCTCAAAGCCCAGGACGTCGGTGACGAAACTCTCCGTCGTCTCGGCGTCGCGCTCCCACACCTGCGCGCCATAGAGACCACGGACCTGTCGCTCCTTCGGAACGCTGCTGCCGTCCCACGGCGTGAAGTTGCGCGACGGCACCTTCGCTGGCTCGACGAGCGCCAACTTCAGCCCATGCGGATCGATCAACGGCAGCACACGGTCGCCGAAGCGAAGTTCGGACGCGCCAATCGCCACGCCGTACTTCTCGAGCCGCGATCCCCAGAAATCGAGACTGCCGGTGGGAACCTCCAGCGCCACCTCGACGGCAAGTCCGTGTCCGATCCGCGGCGGCGCCATCTCCGTCCACGGGAAGAACGTCAGATCCGATCCGGGATGTCCCTCTGCGTCCGCGTAGAACAGGTGATACGTGCCGGGGTCGTCCTGGTTGACCGATTTCTTCACGAGACGCATGCCGAGAATGCCGGAGTAGAAATCGAGATTCTGCTGTGCGGGTCCCGCGATTGCTGTGATGTGATGAAGTCCGTTGACGCCGTCCATAACCTAATCGTAATAGCTTGGCGACTTCTTCAGCTTCGAATTTCCATTGAAGTCGTGCTGGATCCATAGCTGCGCGTGAGCCTGCGTCAAAAATGCTTCGATTGAGGCACGAGAGGCGGCGCTCTGCTCGCGGTCGAATTCGGTGGTGGGGACTTTCTTCAGCGTCCGCTCTTCCGGGTAGTGGTACAGGTCGCCACTGAGCACCACGGGTCCGGTGTTCGCGAGGTTTACGAATAACACCTGATGACCAGGCGAGTGGCCCGGCGCGCTTTTGATGATTACTTTGCCATCGCCAAATACGTCATGGTTCGCCGTCGTGATCAAGGTCGTCTTGCTGCTTTTCAGCGCGCGGAAATGCTCCGGCTCGGTTCGGGGCGATGGTGGATCCGAGAACATCATGTCCCGCTCGACCTTTCGTACGAGCCACGTCGCGCGGGCGAACAGGTTGGCGTTGCCAACGTGGTCCCAGTGAAAATGCGAAAACGACAGATACGTGATGTCGGACGGCGCGTAGCCGACTTCGTTCAGCTGCGCCTCGAGCTTCTTGGTGGCCGAGGCATAGCCGCGTAGCGTGCCCGGTTTGCCCGACGCGATCAACTGATCCGGCACGACGCCGACGTCCCACATGAGCGTTCCCTTCGGGTGCGCGACAAGGAAGCAGGGGACCGACATCACATTCGTCGCGATCTCGGCCCTCGTCAACTGGTACGGAGAGATGTCGCCAATGTCGAGCTTTCCGCAGTCGAACACGTACAGCCGGACGGAGGACGGAGCCTGCGCCTTTTGCTGTTGAGCGCTGGTGAGCGCGGACGTGACGCACAGCAGAACGATCAGCGCACGCAGTCGAATCATGGCAGCGTCAGCGCAATCCACTCGGCGCCGCGATTCGCATCACCAACAGCAACGACGATGTATTGCTTGCCGTTGTGCATGTACGTCATCGGCGCACCGGTCGTTCCGGCTGGGAGTTCTGTTGACCAGAGCGTGGCGCCAGTTGCCTTATCCAACGCCTTGAACCCTTTTCCGCCGTAGCCGGGTGAGATTTCAGGCGGCATCCCGGGCGGCAGGCGCGGTCCATTGTTCGCCATGGCCGGAGATCCATCTCCGATGAACAGGAGTGTTTTCGTCACGAGCGGGGCGGCGCGTCCGGGATTGCCGAGCGGCGGAAGGTTGAGGTGTTTGATCGCGGGATTGTTGCGCGGACCGTCACCGTTGGCCACCATCCAGCGATGTTCACCTCGGTTCAAATCGATCGCGGTGATCCGTCCGTACGGTGGTTTGAACAGCGGCAGGCCTCTGGGGCCGCCAATCCATTCGCGCGTGCCGCGCGTATACCGAAGATTCGTTTTGGCTGGATCTCCTGGCAGAAGATCGGCGACAAACGGCGTCGTGATCGATGGAACGTACAAGAGCCCGGTCTCCGGATCGAACGCGGCGCCCTGCCAGTCCGCACCGCCAACCGAGCCGGGCAATTGGATAGTCCCCTTCGTTGCGTTCGGGCCTGTTCCGCGGATGGAGGGCGGGGTGAACAGCGGGCCCGTCACATATTGTTTGGCGATCGCGAGTGCTTCCTGATGAAGCTCTGGTGTGAAATCGATCAAATTGTCGGCGGTCGATCCCTGTCGATCGAACGGCGGCGGCTTGGTCGGGATCGGCTGCGTCCGCGATGTTCGTTCGCCCGGCGTCGTGGACTGTGGAACGGGCCGTTCCTCAATTGGCCAGACGGGCTTGCCGCTGATCCGATCGAAGACATACGCGAAGCCTTGCTTGGTGACCTGGACAACCGCTTTGATCGGGCGTCCATCGACGCGGATATCCGCGAGAATTGGCGCCGCAGGCGGGTCGAAGTCCCAGAGGTCGTGATGCGTCAGCTGAAAATGCCACACACGTTCGCCGGTGTCGGCCTTCACGCAGACGAGGGTCTGGCCAAACAGGTTGTCGCCGAGCCGGTGGCCGCCGTACATGTCGCTGGTGGGTGAAGTGACCGGCATGTAGACGTAGCCGAGTTCCTCATCGGCACTGAAGAGCGCCCACACCGGCGCCTGGCCTGAATATTTCCACGAGTCGTTCTCCCACGTGTTGACTCCGAATTCGCCCGCTTGGGGGATCACGTGGAACTGCCACCGCAACGCTCCCGTTCGAACATCGAACGCCCGAACATCGCCGCGAGGTTGGTCTTTGCTGCCGGGGGAGTCGGTCATCGACGCACCGACAATGACGACGTCATGCATCACAAGCGGCGCGCCGGTCCAGTAGTACTTGGTCATCATCGGACCGAGGCCCTTTGTGAGATTGACACGTCCCTGATCGCCGAAGCTGGGATACCGCTTTCCGGTCTTCGCGTTCAGCGCATAGAGATACTCGCCTCGCTGCACGAGGATTCGTTCGTCGCGACCGTCGGTCCAGTAGGCCACACCGCGTGTGCTGTCGCCATCGAGCTCGCCCGGCGCAAACGGTTCCTGCACCCAAACGGTTTTGCCGGTCGCGGGATCGAACGCCTCCGCCAGGCCGATTCCGTTCGGGGCGTACAGAACACCGTTGACCATCAGCGGCGTCGCGCGAAAGTTCGGCGGAATTCGCAGCTTGGGATCTTTGGCTGCGAGTGTGGGATCAACGGCCGGACGCCGCCACGCCACTCGAAGCTTCGCGACATTGTTCGTGTTGACCTGATCGAGCGGCGCGTATTTCGTGCTGCCGACGTCGCCGTTATAGCTACGCCACTGACCGCCTGTCGTGCCGTGCTGGGCACCTAAGACGGCGGTGCAGGCCCAAATCGCGATCGCAGCCGCTGCGATGCCTCCAAGTCGACGCATACGTCCTCCTTCGTCGATCGGAACCGCTGGTCAGGGATTGTGTCGACGCGCGATGATACTGCACGAGCTTGCGTGTTTTCCGGAGCATTCTTCGCGTATTCCGCCGGAAGAAATTCGCGCACACGTGGGTCTATGGTGGTATAAGCTCGGCATCGAAAAAAGGCGGAGGAATCATGAGGAACGCGATTCGTCGGTGGTATCTCGGTCTCTTCCCGCTTGTGGGTTTGTTGATCTGGGCGACGCTCCCCGTCGAGGGCCAGGCGGGCGCGAAGAACGGCGAGTGGACAACGTATGGCGGCGATCTCGCCAACACCCGCTACGCGCCGCTCGACCAGATCAATGCCGGCAATTTCGACAAGCTCCAGATCGCGTGGCGATTCAAGACCGAGAACCTCGGTCCGCGACCGGAGTTCAATTTCGAATCGACGCCGCTGATGGCTCGTGGCGTCGTCTATTCAACGGCCGGAACTCGCCGCACCGTGGTCGCACTCGATGCGGCAACGGGCGAGCTGCTCTGGATGCATAAGGAATTCGAGGGCCCGCGTGGTGATACGGCGCCTCGCCAGCTGTCCGGACGCGGACTGTCGTACTGGACCGACGGCCGCGAGGAACGCGTCATCTACGTCACGCCAGGCTACCGGCTCATCGCGCTCGATGCCAAGACCGGCAATCCGATCCAGAGCTTCGGCAAGGATGGCGTGGTCGACCTGAAACTCGAGGACGACCAGAACATGGATCTGGTCAACGGCGAGGTCGGTTTGCACTCGGCCCCGGTCATCGCGGGCAACACCGTCATCATTGGCGCCGCGCACCTGAGCGGAAGCGTTCCCCCGAAGGGGAAAGAGAACGAGAAGGGATACATCCGCGGCTACGACGTCAAGACCGGCAAGCGCCTCTGGATCTTCCACACCATTCCGCAGCGCGGCGAGTTCGGCAATGACACGTGGCAGAACAACTCGTGGACCTACTCGGGGAACACGGGTTCGTGGGGCCAGATGTCCATCGACGAAGAACTCGGCATGGTGTACGTGCCGGTGGAGATGGGCACCGGTGACTATTACGGCGGCCATCGGCCGGGCAACAACCTGTTTGGCGAAAGCGTCGTCGCGCTCGATCTCAAGACCGGGCAGCGCAAGTGGCATTACCAGCTCGTGCACCACGGCATCTGGGACTTCGACATCCCGTGCGCGCCAATTCTCGCGGACATTACCGTGAATGGACGCACGATCAAGGCGCTCGCGCAGCCAACGAAGCAGGCCATGCTCTACATGTTCGATCGCACGAATGGCCAGCCGATCTTTCCGATCGAAGAGCGGCCGGTCGAGAAAGGTGATGTTCCGGGCGAGTGGTACGCGCCGACGCAGCCGGTCCCGCTCGATTCGCACGGCAAACCGTTCGCGTACGACTGGAACGGCTTCCAGAAGGATTACATCATCGACTTCACGCCCCAGCTTCGCGCGGAAGGCGAACGAATCGTCTCGAGGTACAAGATTGGTCCGGTCTTCACCCCGCCAGTCGTCAGCAGGGTGGAGGGACCGATGGGGACGCTGAGCCTGGCGATCAATGGCGGTGGCACGGTATGGGCCGGCGGGTCATACGATCCTGACACGCACATCATGTACGTGTACTCGCGCCGCAATCCGGCTTCACTCAATCTGATCAAGCCGGATGACGTGAAGGTGAACGACATGAATTACGTGTCCGGCAACGCGATCACGGGTGCGCGCACCGCGAGGCCGATGGGCGCGCCGCCCGGGCAGGGCATACTCGTCGCGCGCGGTGCGCGTGACACCGGAGCCGATGGTGCCGAAGGTGGGCCGGTTGCAGCCGCGGCCGGAGGCGGTGGCGGAGAAGGCGGTCCGGCCATCACCGTCGAGGGCCTGCCGATTGTGAAGCCGCCGTACGGCAGCATCAGCGCGATCAGCCTCGACAAGGGCGAGATCCTGTGGCAGATCGCGCACGGCGACACGCCCGACAACATCCGAAATCATGCCGCACTAAAGGGCGTGACCATTCCACGCACCGGTCAGAACGGAATCATCGGCACGCTCGTGACCAAGACGCTCCTGATCGCGGGCGAAGCGGTGGAGACGACCGGCACCCATCCGCGCGGCGCTCTGCTCCGTGCCTATGACAAAGCGACCGGCAAGGATGTCGGTGGTGTGTTGATGCCCGCCCGTCAGACTGGATCGCCGATGACGTACATGCTGAATGGCCGGCAGTACATCGTCGTGGCCGTTGGTGGTGGTGGAGTGGCGGGCGAACTGGTGGCGTTCAGACTGCCTGCAGCACCGACGACGAACTAGGCTCAAGGCTCAGGGCTCCGGGCTTAAGCGTCTTAAGCCTGGAGCCTTAAGCCCTAAGCCGGCCCGAATCTACTTCTTCCCCAGCTCCTCGTATGCGGTGCTCACCCGTCCCTTGAAGCCGCCGAAGAGATCGCCGCCAAGCCCATAGCCCTTGTACTTTTCGGGAATCTTGTACTCGCCGGCTGCCTGGTCGGCGGTCTTCCCCGCCTTCATCTCGGTTTGCACCCACGCGACGAAGTCGTTGTTGAAGTCCGCGTACTCCTTGAGGTCCGCGGGTTTCATCAGCGTGCTGTGGCCGGTAATGATCGTGTCGTAGTCCTTCAGCCCCGCGAACGCCTTCGCCACCGTCTTGCCGTACTCCACCATGCTCCCGCCGTTGGCGGTGTCCACGAGCGGAATGCCCTTGTTCGCGAACGCATCGCCGGCATGGACCACGCGCGGCGTCTTGAACAGCACCCAGGCGTCGCCGCCCGTGTGCGCGCGGCCGAAGTAATAGAGGTCGATCTCGTCCTTCCCGCTGCCGATCTTCATCGTGTCCTTGAACGTCCGCTTCGGCAGGAAACGCGCCCCGGCGCCTTTGAAGGCGTCCATGTTCTGCATGTACATCTTCGTGTTCTCGTGCGCGACAACGTCGACGGTCGGCCCGAAGAACTCGTTGCTCCCGGTGTGATCCGGGTGCGTGTGCGTGTTGATGATGAGCGAGATCGGCTTGTCGCTCACCGTCTTCACCTTATCGAGGATCGCCTGTCCCCAGTTGGCGAGCTTGGTATCGACAATGACGACGCCGGCGTCTGTGATGAAGGCTGCGGTGTTTCCGCCTCCGCCCGTAATCATGTAGAGGTTGTCTTTGACCTTTTCTATCTGCGCGACGTTCGGCCCGCCCTGGCGCCCCCCGGCTGGCGGTCCCTGGAATGCCGAGGTAGCTATCGACAGGGCGCCGACCGCGATAATCGCGCCGAGCACCAATTTCCGTTTCATGGAACGCCCTCCAGAAGAAGAAAAATAGAGTATAACGTTCGCGTTCGCGCCGCCGTGGGGCGCGCACACACCGGAGGGGCTGCCGTGAAACAGCGCGCGGGTATCCTCGGGTTCATCACGATTGCGATTGGAACTGCGTGGGTGCAGGCCAGCGGCCACCCGGCCGACGAACCTGTCTGGGCCTACGGGTTCCTGACGCCGCCGTCGCTCGCCGAGAAGGCACCGCCGCCCCAGAACCCTCCAACGCGCAACATTCGGCCGAACGAAGATCGCAACGACCAGCTTCGTCCGCGCCGTGTCGAGGGCTCGAGCGCGTCGTACTCGCTCGTCGACGTGCGCGACGGCCGCAACGTCATCGACTGGTTCCCCGGCGATCATCCGTCGCCGATGCCCGACGTCATCGCGCACGGTCCGAAGAAGCTCGGTGAGCGCTCGCGCGGCTGCGGCTCTTGTCACCTGCCAAACGGACAGGGACGCCCCGAGAACGCGCCGCCCGGCGGGCTGCCGTACGCCTACGTCGTGCGTCAGCTCCACGATTTCCGCCTGGGATTCAGGCGCAGCGCCGATTGGCGCAAGACCAACACCCCGACGATGGTCAACCTTGCCATGTCGATGACCGACGAGGAGATTGACGAGGCCGCCACGTACTTCGCCGCGGTGAAGTACAACACGCGATGGATACGCGTGGTCGAAACCGATCTCGTCCCGAAAACGCGCATCCAGGGCAACCTGTTCATTACAACTGAAAGCGCACGGACCGAGCCGATTGCCGGACGCATCATCGAGGTCCCTGGTGACGAGCAGCAGACCGAAATGGTTCGCAACCCACACGCAGGTTTTGTCGCTTACGCGCCGATCGGCAGCGTCGCACGGGGACGCGAGCTGGTGACGACCGGCGGCTCGATGGTCATCAACAACCAGGTGGTCCAGGGCAAGACGACCGTGTGTGCCGGCTGCCATGGCCAGGACTTGAAGGGCAAGGACGACGTCCCGCCGCTCGCCGGCCGATCGCCAAGCTACCTCGCGCGACAGCTCTACGACTTCCAGCAGGGCACGCGCAACGGCGCGGCAGCCCCGCTCATGCGTGGCGTCGTGGCAAACCTCACCCACGACGACATGGTCGCGATCACCGCGTACCTCGCGTCGATCGGACAGGGGGCGCCGGTCGCTCCACCGCCGCTGCTGCTCCCGTCTCCCGTGACGAACACCGCGCGCCGTTAATCACCCTAAGTTTCGGTTCTCCAGCGGCCGATAACGTCCGGTAATGGAGACGTACGAACGATGAGCCTTGGTTCCTCCACGCCGATGTCCGGATGGCAGCGGGCCAGTGTTCTGGCCGCCGCACAGTATCTCCGGGACGTCGTCGCCGGGCGTCCTGGCGATGTGAAGGCGCAGGCGGTTTACGAGGGGCTCCTCGAGGTGCTCGAGCCCGCGCGCCGGACGATTCGTCAGCAACGCGAACTGACGGAGGCAGCGCGGCTATCGGTGATGTCGCGCGAGAAGCGCGCTGGTCGCGAGCGGCGCCGAGGCGATAGACGCCGCGTCAATCTCGGATCGCCCGTTGGTGAACGGCGGAAAGGTGACCGGCGCGCTGGCCGCGACCGCCGCGTCCGAAGCTGAATCGTCTATCCGGATTGACCTGCATTTCGGCGCGTGTTACGGTCGCGCGCCATGGACAGCAGGCGATTTTTCGCTGGCACTGCGATCGCGCTCCTCATCGGCGCGGCGGCTGCAATCGTCAGGGCCCAGCAGCCCACCGACCCTGCCCGGGAGAGAGCAGGCGTCGACCTCATCCTCACCAACGGCAAGATCATCACGGTTGACGAGAAGTTCACGATCGCGCAGGCACTTGCGGTCAGAGGCAACCGGATTGTCGCCGTCGGCACGAACCAGCAGATCGGTCAGATGGCGACGACAGCCACGCGGCGCATCGATCTGCACGGCCGCGCCGTTGTGCCTGGGCTCATCGACAACCACATGCATCTGCTCCGCGCGGGCACGACGTGGACGCGGGAAGTCCGATTCGACGGCGTCGAATCGCGAAAGCAGGCGCTCGACATGGTGGCGGCCCGTGCCAAAGCGGCGCCGCCTGCCGACTGGGTGTACAACATCGGTGGCTGGTCGGTCGATCAGTTCGCTGACAGCCGCGCTAAATTCACACGCGAGGAGCTCGATCGCATCGCTCCGAACAATCCCGTCGCGCTTCAGGAGTCGTACTACCGCACGTATCTGAACACGCGCGGTCTCGAGGCGTTCAACATTCGCGACGGCGCGCCCGATCCGGCCGACTTCCCCAAAGGTTCGATCGTTCGCGACGGGTCCGGCCGCGCCACGGGCGTTGTCGAGGGCGGGATGGGGGCTGTGCGCGCGATCGCCGCAAAAATGCCGCGCGTCGCCGAGGGCGGGGTCGAGGCGAGCACGCTCTCGATGATCAAAGACATGAATCGCGCCGGGCTGACGGCCTTCGGGGTCGCCGGCTGCGACCCCGCCCTGCTGCCGATGTACCGGAAATGGGAAGCGCAGCATCAGTTGAATGTCCGGATCTTCTGCATCGATGGCGTGGGCGCAGGAACGCCGGAACAGGTCGAACGCGCGCTGCCGCAGATCGCCAATATCAAGCTCTTTCAGGGCGACGATTTCATCGACAGCGTGCTCTACGGCGAGAGCGTCTACGGACCGCTGCACGATCCGATGTTCGACTCGACGTCCGATCCGAAGCCGGAGCAGCTTGCGCAGTGGCGACGGCTTGCAACGGAGGTGGCCAAAAACCGCCTGCCACTGCATGTGCACGCAGAGCTGACGCACACCATCGACGCGTTTCTCGATCAGATCGAAGCGATCAACAAGGTGTACCCCGTCAAGAATCTCCGGTGGATGCTGGCGCACTTCAACCAGTCGAATGCGACGCAGTTGGAGCGGATGAAACGGCTCGGCATGTACGCCGCGGTCCATCCCTGGAACGTGATCAATGGCGGCATCATGCGCGAAATCTTTGGGGACGACGCCCTCGACCAGCCGCCGCTGGCGACCATACAGGCCAGCGGCATCATGTGGGGCTTTGGCAGCGATGGCAGCGCGGCCAATCAGTACATGCCGTTCATCACGCTCAATTACGCGGTGACCGGCAAGATGGCCAGCGGGCTCAAAGTCATGCGGCAGACGATCAACCGCGAGGACGCGCTGATCGCATACACGCGGCGCAACGCGTTCTTCGTCTTCCAGGAAGATAACCTCGGCGCGCTCCAGGCCGGCAAGCTCGCGGATCTCGTCGTGCTCGATCGCGACTACCTCACGATCCCCGCGGATCAAATCAAGGACATCAAGCCGGTCCTGACCATGGTGGACGGACGGATCGTCTACGACGTCAGCGCGGCGAACGCCACACGGTAATCACGAGCCACTATCACCAACCAACGGGAGGAATGATGTCGGGACTGCGTCGGTTACTTCTGGCTGCTTTCGTATTGATGATCCCTGTTGTGGCGTTCGCACAGGAAGCCGTATTGACAGGCACCATTACTGATTCGACTGGCGCTGTGCTTCCGGGCGTCACCGTGACGGTTCTCCACGAGGCGTCCGGCAATCGCTTCGTGGCCGTCACCGATGAGCGCGGCGTCTATCGCGTTCCCGCGCGTGTCGGCGCGTACCAGATTGCCGCGGAGCTTCAGGGCTTCGCGACGGCACAGCGGAACAACATCGAGCTGCTCGTCGGCCAGACGCTGGTCATCAACCTGCAGATGGCGCCGAGCGGCGTCGCCGAAACGGTAACCGTCAGTGGCGAGGCGCCGCTCATCAATGTGGCGACGTCGCAGCTGGGCGGCAACATCGATCCGCAGCAGGTACAGGAGCTGCCGGTGCAGGGACGCAACTGGATGGCGCTCGCTATGCTCGCGCCCGGGAGCCGCATGACGTCCGACACCGCCAACACGCCGATTGCGAATCGTGGCGCGTCGGGCGACGTGCGCCAGTACCAGTTCAGCCTCGACGGCCAGCAGGTCACGTCGGAGATGGGGTTCGGAAACCAGCCGCGCTACAGCCAGGAATCGATCGGGGAGTTCCAGTACATCTCCAACCGGTTCGACGCGACGATGGGCCGGTCGGCGGCGGTGCAAGTGATTGCGGTGACGAAGTCCGGGACCAATCGGTTTTCAGGATCGGTTCGAGGTAACTTCCGCGACAGCAAGCTGAACGCGCCGGACCCTGTGATTCACAAGGTTGTTCCGATCGACAACCAGCAGCTGGCCTTCACCCTCGGCGGCCCCATCCGCAAGGACCGCCTCCACTTCTTCGCGCACTTCGATTACGAGCGGGAACCAAAGACGAGTGTATGGAACACGCCGTACCCGGCGTTCAATGTCGAGCTCCACGGTCCCGAAACCGTGAAGATGGGCGGTGGTCGCCTCGATTACCAGCTGTCATCCACGATGCGAGTCATGGGGAAGATCACCGACGCCGAGCATTGGCAGCCGTTTACGCCGGGCAACAATAGTCATCCCGCGGCGACCGGATCGACGCTTGAAACCAATCGCGAGTATGCAGGGCAGTTCACCCACGTGATCACCAATCGCGCAGTGAACGAAATCAATGCCGGCAAGACCCGCTGGATCTTCGAGAACGCGAACCTCACTCACTGGTCGAATCACTGGCAGGCAGCCAATGGCGTGACCACGGGATCGCCGCGCATCACCTTCGGCAACTTCACCATCGGCGGCAACGCGTTCTACCCGCGATTCGGCGCGCAGGACAACTGGAGCCTGCGTGACAACTTTACGTATTCGTACGACGCGCACGGTCGCCACGACCTGAAAGCGGGCGCGGATGTGGTCGTCATGGTCGATTCCGGCAACAACTGCCAGTCCTGCATGGGCATCGTCGATGCGCGGAACGCGAGACCGTCGGCGGCAGAACTCACCGCGTGGTTCCCGGACGCGTGGAACGCCGACACGTGGAACATGAACGCGATTTCGCCGCTGATTCTGACCTACAGCATCGGCGTCGGGAATTACGCGACGCGCGACGTCCGTCCGCAGTACGGCGCGTGGTTCCAGGACGACTGGCAGATCGCTCCGAAACTGACGCTCAATGTCGGTGCGCGCTACGACTTGAGCCTCAATGCCAACGGCAACAACTACGCGGTTCCACCGTTCGTCGACAAGGGACGTCCGGCGGATACGAACAACATTCAACCGCGCGTCGGATTCGCGTATCGCATTACGCCCAACACGGTCCTACGCGGTGGTACCGGTGTGTATTTCTCGACGCCGCTCCAGATCGACACCTTCTTCATGGCTCAAATCGATCGGCTCGTGGTCATTCAGTACACGAACGATGGCCGCCCGGACTTCGGCGCCAACCCGACCAACGGTCAGCCACTGCCGTCGGTGTCACAGGGGCAGCAGCAGTTCTGTCACGTCCGCAACGTGCCGGGGTGTCTGCGGCGGTCGCTCCAGGAGCTCGTCGCGCCCGCCGATTACTCCACCCAACTTGCGCGCACGTGGCAGACCTCCATCGGCTTCCAGCATCAGATTGGCGCGACGATGGCGGTCGAGGCGGATTATGTCTACAGCCAGGGACGCAACGAGAAGGACATCATCTCGAACATGAACCTGACGTTCAATCCGGCAACCGGCGCGAACTATCCGTTCTCCGATATCTCACGGCGAGCCTACCCAGATTTCGGTGCGATTTCGATGCTGGTGCGGATGGGACGCTCTCGCTATCACGCGCTGCAGACGGCTGTGACCAAACGCTTCAGCAGTCACTGGCAAGGCGGCGCGACGTACACGTTGTCAGGGTTGTGGGATGCGTATCCCCAGGCGTTCAGCGGTATCAATCCAGTGCCCTTCAAGACCACGCCCGATCTTGGCGGCGAGTGGTCGTTCTCGGCGGGCGACCTCCGACACCGCGCGGTCCTGAATGGCATTTGGGAGGTTGGTCGCGGCTTGCAGTTGAGCAGCGTCTTCTATACGGGCATCGGGGAGCGTGCAACGACGACCTACGGTTCGGACGTGCGGAACATCGCCGGCGTCGGCGGGCCCGAGTCAACAAGCCGTCTGCGCGCTCGGCCGGACGGAACGATTGTGCCGCGCAACTGGTTTACGCAGCCGCCGCGGCGCAAAGTCGATCTCCGCGTTCAGCAGAAAGTGACGCTGCCGCATCGCGTGACGCTCGAGGGGATTGCCGAGGTCTTCAACATCTTCAACTCGCCCAACTGGACGATTACGACTATTGAGACAAGTCCGCAATACCTGCAGCCGACGGCGGGGCAAAACCGTACAGCGCAAGTAGGTTTCCGCATCACGTTCTGAGGGTGTCTGACCTCGGTAGCGGCTCGACTCACTCCTCGAGTCGATTCGTCGCCGGGGTCTGACCTTGTTGACGGCCATTGGTCAGCACCAAATGCTGGCCGACTCACAAAGAGTGAAAACCTCCGGAATTGTCGAGCGGTGTCGGGAGTTGAACTTGCTTGCCGTGAATCCCCCGGAGGTAGCAACACATGGCTCTTCGGGATAAATACAACTACGCGATTCAGACGGCGAAAAATTTCCACATGCAGGGCGGCGCGGACGAACACGACGGCAAGCTGCACTTCAAAGGCACTGTTCAGACGCAGGACGAAGCCAACAAGATCTGGGATGCGATCAAGACGATCCCGACCTGGCAGCAGGAAGTCGTGGCTGACATCCGTTCGACCGGCGCGCCGTCGGGAACGCAGCAGCGTCAGTCAGGAACCCAGGCTGAGAGGACCTATACCGTCAAGTCGGGCGACACGCTGAGCAAGATCGCGAAGGAGACGCTCGGTGACACGAACGCCTACACGGATATCTTCAACGCCAACAGGGACGTCCTGAGTGATCCCGACAAGATCAAGCCGGGGCAGGTCCTGAAGATCCCGACGCCGACGCACAAGTAAGTCTCAGCTCCGCTTACGCCGCGTGATCCCTGTCGGTCGCGCGGCGTCCGAACCGCCGCCGCTCGAACTCCACCGCTTCACGCTTTTCGCGAAGCTTCTGGTAGATGTCGTTCGACGTCCACTGCGAGGTGCGCCGGTCGGATTGACGACGATCGGCGATCGGCGTCACATTCGAGCTCTCATGTGAGTTGCCGGGAATGAATCGCCGCGCCCGTGCCGCTTCTTTCACCGCGTGCACGATGTTGTCGAGATCCAGCGGCTGGTCGACGATCTCGAGGATGCGATCGTCGCGTCCGGCGAGCCGCTCCACCTGCGACGGGTTCGCCGACGTAATTACGAAACGCCGCTCCCGCATCGACGTGGCGCGGCAAACCTGGAAATTCTGCCAGTTTGCCTCATACGGTGGACCAATGTCGTAAACGATTACCGCGGGATCGTGCCGTTCCATGATGCCGTTCGCATCGCATCGGCCGTTGCGCACTTCGGGAATGGGCGCCGACACGACATCGAATCCCGCGCTTTCGAGCAGCTTGGCGAGCGGGCCGACCGCGTCAGGAGTCTGATTGAACAGTACGACGACCCCGAGCGATCCCATCAGGCCTCGGGGAGGTGCACAAATCGCGCCGTGGAGGCGGGCGGGCTGCATCAGCCCGCCCGATGTGAGTACGTTTACTTGGCGACCGGGATGGCCGGCGCTGTGGGATTCGTGTTGGTCCGCTCGCCCCACTGATTGTTCTCGATGCAGAAATACTCGATGATTTCGCTGTCGGGCTCGCCGAGCTTTGCCGTATAGGTCACGTCAAACGGCTTCGTGAATGTGCCAGGATCGTCGATCGTCACCACGCGCTGGAGCGTGTTGTAGTCGGGGCGCGTGTAACGCTCGATGAGGTGAAGCTGTTCGGTGTGCGGCGTGCCCGCACTGTCGAGCCAGAACTTGTCGTTGAGCCCGACGGTGTCGACGACCAGCGTGTTGCCTTCCCAGCGCCCGATGGAGTGACCGAACCAGGTCGGTGACGGATCATCCGGATGCTTTCGGCCGTCCATGAAGATCTGCCGGAAGCTGTGGGCATTGCCTTCCTGCAGCATGAAGATGTATTTCGCGTGCTCTGTGGGATGTTGCACGAGCCGCCAGGCAAAGCCGCCGGTGATGCGAAGCGGGCCGCCGGGCATGCAGTAGAAGTACGGGTCGTCTGCTTCCTTCAACGACGCCATCTTTTGCTTCGCCCACGGCAGCATCAGCGCATCAAGCTTGTCCTTGCCGAGCAGGCGCGGGATTGGCGCATCGCCGCCGCCGGTCCAAATGCCCGAGAAATCCACGGTGCCGTCCGCGAGCTTCGGCGCGGGGCGCTTGGCGTCGGCCGCCCGCTTCGGTCCGTTTTCACCGCCGAGCCTTCTGGGTAGCTCCTGCGCGCTTGGCTGCGAGAGGAATGGCGCGGTGAGCCCGATGACGGCGATCGCAGCAACAACGATCTTTTTCACGGCGTCCTCGCTTCTCAGTTGCCAAGCTTGGGAACGAAGAACTCCTTGCCGTCGGCGCCTTTGAATGACGTCACGATTGCGCGTTCCGCCACGGAACGGCCGGCGAAGCCTTCGACCACCACCTGCGTGCCGACGGGCAGCGTCTTGCGCGACCATCCGCCGCGCTCGAGCGCCGGCGTGCTCGCCATCTCGAAGTTCCATGTGGTCACCTTGCCGCTGGCGTCGGTGGCATCGACATAGAAGTGCGTGTGCGGGTTGGTCCATTCGACCTTCGAGACCACACCCTTCACCGTGATCGGCTTTTTCGCATCGTATTCCGCCGTCCACGAATGGTGGGCGGAGACAGGCACTGCGAGAGCCGCAAGGGAGAGACCCAGAACCAGGACGCCAAGCTTCATACCTATCCCTCCTAGAACCCGTATTTCATGCGGAACGTATCATAAACCGCTGCGTCTTCTGAGCGTCAGCGCCTAGAACGAGTACTTCATTCCGAACTGCAGGATCCGTGGATCTCCGGTTTGCGTCTGGATCCGGCCAAACGTGCTGCTGTTGATGCTCGTCGACGGGTTGCCCCAATTGAAGTTGTTGAGCACGTTGAAAACCTCCAGCCGCAGTTCGAACGCGTCGTGCGCGACGAGCCGCGAGAGCCCGAGGTCGATGGTCCAGTACCCAGGACCCTCGACGCTATTCCTCATCGTGTTGCCGAAGGTGCCTGGCGCCGGGGCGGCAAAGGCTTTGACGTTCAGCCAGTTGTCCAGTGACTTGTCGCCATAGGCATTATCGACCACCTGATCGGGCCGCTGCCCGGTGATGCCGACGCCGGCGGGATCGGCAGTCGTCGTGATCGTCAAATAGCTCCCGGATCGCGCGTTGAGAATCCCTGACACGCGCCAGTCGGAGCCCACCAGACGAAGCGCCGCGTTGGCGAAGGTCGGCGTGCGCACGCCGACGGTGGCCGTCGCGATCTGGCGGCGATTCGAGCCGCAGTTGCCGCGGTCGTAGGCCACGCTGCTCGGATTCGTATAGCCGCTGGTGAACTGGGCGAACCCGCCACTCACCTCGGTGTCGGTGATGCAACGAGAAAACGTGTAGTTCGCGTTCAGGCTTACGCCGTCCGCCGACCGGCGCCGGACCGACAGCTTCATCGCGCGGTACGTTTGCGTGCCGACATCCGTGTACTGCACGACGGCCCCGTAGTACTGTCCCACCGCCGGGTTCTGAACGGTGAACAGACGCCGGCTCTCAACATTGCTCGTTGTCGTGCACACCGGGTACGACACGCCGCTGAGCGTGCATGGCCCCGTTCCCAGGAAGACGCCGGGGTTGATGTGGTTCTGTCCCCACAGCCTGTCGGCGTGGCTCCCGAGATAACTCGCCGCCACCTGCCACTGCTGGCCGATCTGGCGTTCGAGCGTGGCATTCCACGACTGCACGCGCGACGAGTTGATGTTCGGGTCCATCGCCCCATAGGTGCCCAAGCCGGGGAATTGCGCGTCACGCGGAGGCACAGCTGGCAGCGGCAACGTGTTGCCACCCGGAATGTTTCGCCACGGATCCTCGAACGGAATGTTGCCCGTCACGTCCACGCGATTTGAGAACGGCGACGCGGAGGCCTCGACATAGAGGTACTGCGCCGTCGGGAAGTCGTAGCTGATGCCGTAAGACGATCGCACCGCGGTTTTACCGTTGCCACTGACGTCCCACGCGAGCCCCACGCGCGGCGAGAAATTGCGCCATTGCGTGTTCATCCCGGAATTACCCGATGGGAACCCCGGATCACCGGGATAGATGAGGCCGGGAGGCGCATTGACGTACTTCGTCGTCCTGATACCTTTCTGCAGATTGTCCAGCGAGAAATTGGCGATGGCGCCATTGTTGATGTCCTGGCCGAAGAACGGCTCCCAGCGAAGTCCTGCATTCAGCGTCAACCGGGCCGTCGTTCTCCACGTGTCCTGCGTGTACAGTCCCATGTACCACTGTTTCATGTTCAGCACGCCTGGCGCGCTGTCCAGGAACTCGGTTGACTGGCCTGTCAGAAAGTCCGCCAGCCCCAGACCCGTGTTGGCGCCGCTGAAGTTGAACTGGCCAGCAGAGCGGGCGTTGTCGACAGTCAGAAACTTCCAGTAGGAGACGTTCCCGCCGAACGACATCTGATGCTTGCCGCGCACGATCGAAAGGTCGTTGGCCACTTGGTACGACTTGTTCTCCAGCGAGAACTTGACGGCATTGCCGCCCGAGACGATGAACCCGTTGGTCACGTTGAGACCGATTACGCCGGGCACATAGGTGTACATCTTGATGCCCAGCGACGGCCCATCGAAGAACGGATCGGGCGGATCGTTCAGGTGATTGGACGTCTTGTTGAACGTGACGCGGAACGCGTTGACCATCTGCGAGCCGAAGACGCGCGTGTCGCCGAGGGCGAGTGAGTGCGCCCTGGCGCGCTTGTTTGCGCCGTAGTCGCGGTTGATGGTGAGAACGTTCCCGGTGCGCGAGTACGTCTGCAGCCGGTGCTCCCAGCTGTTCAGGTAGCGACCGAAGATCTGGTGGTTCGCGCTCAACTGGAAATCGATGCGTGCGACGTCCTGATAGTCGTTGTTGTCCAGGGGCACGCTGTACCGAATCTGGCCGCACGGATCGGTCGCGAGCGGAAGTTTCTGTGCGACGGCGACTGCGGCCTTGCTGAAGACCGTCGGATCGACTCGGTTGTTCACGAAGGGTGCGCGCAAGGTGATCTGTCTGCCGACGTTGCACGCAGGTGAGGCGAACGTCGTGAAGTCACCGGCCAGCATCGCGGCGGTCGGTGTAATGGCATTGAAGGCCGCCGGAATCTGGTGCGTGCGCGTGCTCTGATGGCCGCCGAAGAAGAACAACTTGTTGCGAACGATGGGGCCGCCTAGGGTGCCGCCGAACTGGTTGCGGCGGAGTCCGTCATCCACTTGGTTGCCGTCCGGCCCAACGGGTGCAAAGTGCGCCGGCGCGTTGAAGCGATGATCGCGGAGGAATTCGAATGCGTTGCCGGTGAATCTGTTCGTACCCGACTTGGTGACGGCATTCACCGCGGCGGCCGAGTGCATTCCGTTATCGGCGGACAGTCCACTCGTCGCGACGCTGAACTCCTGCATCGCGTCGGGAAACGGGAACGGCAGATTGAGGTTGTCATACGGATCATTGTGCATCGCGCCGTCGAGCACGTAGGTCACGCCGGCGCGGAGACCGCCGGCCACCGAAATCGCGACCGCGTCAGACCGTTGCCGCTGCCCGCTCACATCGGCCGTGTTCACGGCGGCGCCCGCCAGCACGATCAGGTCGGTCACCTGCCGCCCTTGAAGTGGAAGCTCCACGATGCGCTGGTTCTCGACGACATCTCGAATGCCCGCGCTCTGTACATCGACCAGCGGCGCTGCGGACTGGACGGTGACCGACTCCTCCAGCGTTCCGACGCCGAGCACCACGTTGATCACGGGAGAGCCGCCGACCTGCAAGACGATCCCGGTTTGTACGTAACTGCGGAAGCCCTGAAGCGCCGCCTCGAGCCGATACGGGCCGGTCGGCAGGTTCGTGAGCACGTAACTGCCGTTGTTTTCGGTGACGGCCGTTCGCGAGAATCCGGTGTCGGTTTGCGTCACCGTCACGGTGACGCCCGGAAGCACCGCGCCACTCTCGTCTTTGACGGCGCCGCTCAACTGCGCGGTCGCCTGCGCCCAGGCGGACGCATGCATCACAAGGACGATCAGAACGATGCCGGTAACGTTGCCCAGGACTCGCGCCATGCAATCTCCTCGGGTGAAATTTCGCGCGATGCTACTACAATTTGCCAGCCATGAAGGATCTGCAGCGCATCGGTTTGATCGTTGTTCTGTCGGGCGTGCTCGTGCACTCGCAGGGTGGCGCACCGGCGCGGTTCATCACGCCACCGACGCAGGTCGTGGCCATTCGCGCGGGCAGGCTGTTCGACAGCCGTGCCGGTACCCTGATGAACAATCAGGTGATCGTCATCCGCGGCGATCGGATCTCGGATGTCGGACCCGCTGTCGCCGTCCCGCCCGATGCGCGCGTCATCGACTTGAGTGCGGCGACGGTGTTGCCGGGCATGATTGACGCGCACGTGCATCTGTTCCCGGCTGATGACCTGTCCGAGTCGACGCGGACCATCGTCGGTGTCGCCAATGCGCAGACGGATCTGAACGCCGGCTTCACAACCGTGCTCGACATGGATTCGCGCGGCGGATTCGGTACGGTCGATCTCCGAAACGCGATCAATCACGGCCTCGTGATGGGACCGCGGATGCAGGTGGTGGGGCAGTCGCTGAATCAACGCGCCAGCACGCCGTATCCAGCGCTGTTCAATCGCTTCGTCGATCGGTTTACCGAGGACAAGAACGTCAATTCGCCGTGGCTTGGACGCGCGGCCGTCCGCGAAGTCAAGCTCCATGGTGCCGATTGGGTGAAGATCTACACGACGCAGGATTTCGTCGGCGATGAGTACAACGTCTGGAAACCGGACGGGACGCTAGTGAACAGTCCGTCGCTGACGGAGGAAGAGGTGATGGCGATTGTGGACGAAGCGCACCGCCTCGGCCTGAAGGTCGCCTGCCACACCTACGGCGGCGAAGGGCAACTGAGTTGCCTGAAAGCCGGCGTCGATGCCCCCAATCACCTCACGGATCTCGATGACGCGTCGCTGAAGCTGCTGGTGGACAAGAGGCTTCCCCTCGAGCTGACGGTGGATGATCTCGTTTCTCTCGAGCCCGGCGATCTGAAGACCACAGGCGGGAAGAACAGCCGGCTGAAGATGGCGGAGCAGGCCTTCAAGAAGGCGCGTGCGGCGGGCGTGCCGATTGTCTTCGGCAGCGGAGCGACCTCCGCCACGATTCCGCACGGGATCGGAGCCGACCAGTTCGCGTACTTCGTGAAGTGGGGGATGACGCCCGCGCAGGCGCTGCAGACCGCATATCTGCCCGCCGCCACGATGCTGAACTATCACTGGGAACAGCAGATTGGCACCATCGAGAAAGGGAAATTTGCCGACATCATCGCCGTCGCCGGCAATCCGCTGACGGATGTTACGGAGATGCAGCGTGTCCGGTTCGTGATGAAAGGCGGTCTTGTCGTTCGTAATGAACAGAGGTGAAGTCCATGGCTACCGGCATCCTCGACATTCCGCGTCCGATCCTCCGCTCGCGACGCGCCATCGCGCTGATGCTGTCGCTGACCGCACTAGCCGCCGTCGTCTTCGGGGCGGGAGCCGCCCTGCCGTACCTCCTGTCATCCTCGTACCTCGCGATCAAACGGTCGCTGACCGACCAGCACAAGGAATGGATGATTCGCAGCTATGTAGTCACGTTCGCGTTCGTGACCTTCCGTGTCATTCAGCCCACACTGCAGGCCGCGCACATTGGGACGCCGCTCGAACAGCTCGCCGCGGCGGCGTGGGCATGCTGGGCGGTCCCGCTGCTGATTACCGAGCTCATCATTCAGGGCCGCAAGGTTCTCGCGATCCGCGCGAACTAACTCGGAGCATGGTCAGTCCCAGGCGGTTACATTCAGAGAGACGGCTCGAACTGGAGGTGCGATGTCGGTAGATACGAGTGTTCCCACCCTTCCGCCGCAGGCCGTGGTCATGCAGATGGTGACCGGCGGTTATGTCGCGCGTGCCTTATCGGAAATCTCACGCTTGGGCGTGCCCGACATTCTTCAGAAGGCCGGACCGATGACGGCCGCGGCGCTGGTCTCCGATGGCGTTGACGCCGATGTGTCTACGTTGGAGCGGGTCATGAGGCTCTGTAGCAGCGTGGGGTTGTTTACCGAAGACGCCGCAGGAAGATTTGGCGCCACGCCGTTGTCCGAAGTTCTGACCAGCGACGCCGCCGGATCCGTCAAGGTCCTTGCCGAGGAAATGAGTGGAACGTGGATGCAGTCGTGGATGCGGCTCGGTGACGCTCTCAAGACGGGCGAGCCGCAGATGCGTCCGCTGTTCGGAATGGAGTGGTGGGATTACCTGAAGGCGAACCCGAAGGAGATGGAGCGGTTTGCCGAGGCGATGAAGTCGAACAGCCTGAACTCCCTTCGCGGGGTACTCGATCACTGCGATTTCGCCCAGACCCACACCATCGTAGATGTCGGCGGCGGGCTGGGCCAGCTGGCGGTGGCGCTGCTCGAGCGCTATCCGCACCTACATGGGGTGCTCGTGGACTTGCCCGATGTCGTTGCGCTGGCGCGGGCCCGGCTTTCGCCAATGCCCGCCATCGCGTCGCGACTCGAATGCGTCGGCGGCGACATGTTCGAGAGCGTCCCTCGTGGCGACGCCTACGTGCTCAAGCACATCATTCACGACTGGAACGACGATCGGTGCGTCCGACTGTTGAGGAACTGCCGCGAGCAGATGAACGGCAACGGGCGGATCTTCTGTGTCGATACCGTTCTCCCGCCAATGGGCGACACGAGCGCCGCCGCGGGGAAGGTTCTCGACATCATGGTGCTGCTTGCGATCGGTGGCCGTGAGCGGACCCGCGATCAGTGGGAGGCGCTGTATGGCGCGGCGGGGTTCCGCATATCGCGTATCACCCCGTTGCAGGATAACTTCGGCACCAGTATCGTCGAGGGTGTCAAGGAGTAGCCTCATTCCTCGGGTCACGGAGCGCGATTATCTGAAGTACGCCGG
>Ga0207659_10000063_pt1 | contig 67205 bp, 61 predicted proteins | sample KBSM43metaG_FD_184330 | JGI IMG/M metagenome (GOLD analysis project Ga0207659, IMG submission 184330) | Miscanthus rhizosphere microbial communities from Kellogg Biological Station, Michigan, USA - KBS M4-3 metaG (SPAdes) (version 2) | ecosystem: Host-associated > Plants > Roots > Rhizosphere >...
TTCGCTTACTGATCTGGAGTTCCGTCGCGCCCGTCGAGGCCTTCGCGGACAACGGCAGTTCAGCTCAAGTCCGCGCGTATAAGGCGATTCAGGCGAAGATTGCCGAAGCGTTCTCTGCCCTTGAGCCCAAACTGCAACACGACCTCGAGCTGTCTGGGCTGTTTGACAAGGCCCACCAGGATTGGATTGCCGCTGATTCTCGCGCTTCGGAAGCCCTAAGGCGTAGCCCGGGCGATCTGCAATTTCTCGCCGCATTTCATCAGCGCATTGCGGCGGCCGATGAGAAGCTTTCTGCGGTCTACGAGAAGCTTACCGAGGATGCGCTCGACGCTCAGGAGGGCACGGTTGACTTGTTCAACCGATTTGAGAAGGTCGTTGCAGCCTCTGCGGCGGTTTCGCTCCTCGCATTCGTCGTTCTTTTCATTGTCATTGGTCAGCTCCTGTCAGGCAGCACGAAACGTCTGGTGCAGGGCGCACAGCGTTTTGCTTCCGGGAATACAGACGGAAACATTGACGTGCGTGTTCCGCCGGATTTCCACAGCGTGGTCACAGAGCTGAACCGGTCCATAGTTCGGGCGCACGAATCCGAGCATGCTCTGGCCAACCGAGCCAACCGCGACGGTTTGACCGAGTTACTTAACCGCCGTGCGTTTGACGACGCTCTCGCGTCCCTGTTTGCGCGCAAAGAACGATTGGGTGAGCAGTTCGCGTTGTTGCTTTTGGATCTGGACCACTTCAAGTCCATCAATGATACCTACGGCCATAGCGCCGGCGACGAAGTGCTGCGTGTCATTGCCGCGCGGATGGTGTTGGATCTGCGTCCGTTCGACCAGGTATTCCGGGTCGGAGGTGAAGAATTTGCGGTGCTGTTATGTGGTGCGGAGTCTCCTTCGGCTTGCCAGATCGCCAATCGTCTCCTTCATGCCATTGCGTCTCGCCCGATCCCACTTGCCACTGCGGAACTTTCCGTGACCGCCAGTATTGGAGCGGTCACAGACGCGGTTGGATCGGACCCGGCGGCGCTTTACCATGCCGCGGATTCCGCCCTGTACCATGCCAAGACTACCGGCCGGAACCGTGTCGTGGTTGGTGAGCGCGCCTACAGCTTGCAGTCCGACCGATCGTCGAATCGGTGAAACCGTAACGCTCAATTGGATTTCGTTGACCGTTGGAGTAACGACGTGATTTAGTACACCCCGATCTTCTCAAAAGCACGAAGAGAGCGGGTGTTGCCATGACACGAACAGAATCCGGCTTTTCCAGACCTGATGACGCGCCAATTCAAGCGTTCGCCGCCCATCGAATTGGACAGGCACTCGAGTCGTACGAGTACGTTCCAAAGAAGCTCGGTCCAATGGACGTTGAGATCAGGATCACGCATTGCGGCATGTGCCATACAGATCTGCATTTAATCAACAACGATTTCGGCTTGTCATCCTATCCATTGGTGCCCGGGCACGAAATTGCGGGGGTGGTCACCCAGCTGGGACATGATGTGGCAGGACTGCAGATCGATCAGCGTGTCGGTGTCGGCTGGCTCGCCGGAGCATGCTTCGGCTGCGAACAGTGCACGGCGGGCCGGGACAATCTTTGCCCGAATTGGCAACCTACCTGTGTGGGCAGGGAGGGCGGTTATGCGTCGCACATTCGGGTCGACTCGCGCCTGGCGTTTCCGCTCCCGGATGCCTTGCCGTCCGAGCATGCCGCACCGCTTCTTTGTGGTGGCATCACTGTATTCGCCCCATTGATGCGGCATGGAGTTGCCGGGTCTGTCCGCTTGGGCGTAATCGGCATTGGCGGGCTCGGGCACATGGCGCTGCAGTACGGACGGGCGCTTGGTTGTCACGTTATCGCGTTTTCCACGTCGCGTGCCAAATCCGCAGAAGCCCAGGGGTTCGGAGCGGATGAGTTCGTCGCGACGAGCGAGCCCGGAGCGCTGGCGGCCTACGCGAACTCCTGCGATTTCCTGCTCTCGACGGTGACTGCCAATGTGTCGTGGGCGGACTACATCCAGGTGCTTCGGCCCGGCGGCAAGTTGTGCATCGTTGGGGTACCAAACGGTGACGTGCACATTCCTGCTCTGCCGTTGATCATTGGCCAAAAGAGCATCGTGACCGGCTGCATCGGCTCGCGCTCGGAGATTCGCGCAATGATCGATTTCTCCACGCGACACCGAATCACGCCTAAAATCGAGTCGTTTCCGATGCGCGAAGCGAACCTCGCGCTGGACCGGCTGCGCAAGAATGAAATGCGGTATCGGGCTGTGCTTGTCAATTGATGCCTCGACTGATGCCTGTGCGCCCTGACAAAGAGCCGCGGATCTAAGGTAGCCCCATCGAAGAGCAACGTCTGAGATGGTCCACAACGTGCTTCTTCAGACGTGGAGGAATCAAATGCCAGAAGATCCCGACGATAGAGGCCCACAACACACCGGGGAAGTACCTCCGCAACCGAACGAACCCGCCTGGAAAAAGAGAAAACCCGGCGAAACAAAGCTCCACGAAGAGGAAAAAGAAAAGCGTAGCCCGCGGACAGAGGTGGATAAGAAGTCTGAACAGAAATGATCTAGAAATATTCACGTTGCCCAAGCACTGCCGCGCCTCACGGAGCTCGCAATGCCTATGCTCAAGAGGGCTTCGATCTTGTGGGTGTACGCGGTGACCGATGAGCACTGCTTTTGCTTTCCATATTTCCTTTAATCCACACTAATAGTTCAGGCGATCGATGGACCACTCGTCTTCATGACAGTCGTCAGAACCCGCGTTGGGCGGACAGTTCGCGGTGTCAGATTTGGTGGCGAGGCGGAGGCAGTGGGTACGATCGAAATGCGGAATAGTTCAAAATTCGGACAGATTTCGGCGCCGCGCGTATGGACATAAGCCACCAAAGCGCTTCCCAAACAGCGCGTCGATCATTATGGTTTCTATATGGAGCACATTGGATTTTGGGAAAGAGTAAAGATGGCATGGCGTGTTCTCATCAAGGCTCAATTCGCGCATGAAGTGTCTGAAGCTTTGAATCAGGCCGAGGCGGCGCGGACAAAAGCAGCGTTGCCGCCTGAAAAAGTTCACGCATCGGCGCTGACATTGCTGGCAGCTTTTCAGCGGGAAGGCCGGCTGGTTGACTTCCTTCAGCAGGAAGTAGCGGGGTTCAGCGATGAGGACATCGGCGCGGCTGCCCGTGTTGTGCATGGTGGCTGCCGGAAGACTTTCCGCCAGTTCTTCGTCATTTCGCCCGCCGCTCAGGGCAACGAGGGAGGACCGATCACGGTGCCGTCGGGATTCGATGCTCAGCGCATCCGGCTGACCGGTAACGTCAGTGGTCAGCCGCCATTCAAAGGGACTCTGAAACATCATGGGTGGATCGCCGCTGAAGTCCGCATGCCTTCGACTTCTGAAGCATTGGATCCGCGTGTCATCGCACCGGCCGAAGTGGAATTATCGTAACTATGGCGCACCACACTGTCGGCATCGATCTAGGTACGACCAACTGTGCTCTCTCGTCGTGTGATTTATCCAATGGTTCGGGGGAAGTCGTCCGGATTCCGCAACTGACCGCAGCAGGCGTCGTCGAAGAACGATTGCTGTTGCCATCCTTTATATATGCCGCCGGAGAACAAGAATTTCCGGCCGGTGCCTTGGCCCTTCCCTGGGATAAAAAGCTCTCGTACGCCGCCGGCGAATTTGCGCGGACGCACGGCGCAAAGGTGCCGACTCGACTTGTCGCGTCCGCGAAGAGTTGGTTAAGCCACAGCAGCGTGGATCGAATGGCTGCCTTGTTGCCCTGGCAGGCGCCGCCCGAGGTGGAACGCATCTCTCCTGTCGAGGCTTCCGCGCGATATCTCCGGCATCTGGCCGGTACGTGGAAGATGTCGCGAAAGGGCGATCTTGCTTCCGAGGAAATCATACTCACGGTCCCCGCATCTTTCGATGCGGCCGCGCGAGAACTGACTACCCAGGCCGCCAAACAAGCCGGTCTTGCGGATGTGACGTTGCTCGAAGAACCGCAGGCGGCGCTTTACGCCTGGATCCAGAACGTCGGTGACGCTTTTCGGAAAGCAGTCAAAGTTGGAGATGTCATCCTTGTGGTCGATGTGGGCGGAGGTACGACGGACTTTTCCCTGATCGCCGTCACGGAAGAGGATGGCGACCTGCAGCTCACGCGGCTGGCTGTCGGAGATCATATTCTTCTCGGCGGAGACAACATGGATCTCACTCTCGCCCACCATCTTGCCCAGGGAAAGAATTTAGATCCGTGGCAGTTCGCGGCTCTGACATATGGATGCCGCCAGGCGAAGGAGCTTTTGTTCGCGGATCTCAAATTGAAGAAGGCGCCGATCGCAATTGCGAGTCGCGGGTCCGCCCTTGTGGGCGGCACAATCAAAATGGAGTTGACGCGCGAAGATGTAACGGGCGTTCTCATTGACGGGTTTATGCCGAGAGTCAGCGTTACCGAGCCCCCACGAACCGGCCGGCGAACGGGGCTCACACAGGTCGGCTTGCCTTACGCGCAGGACCCCGGCATCACACGGCACCTCGCGGCGTTTCTCACGAGGCAATCGCGAATCGCGGAAGGGAAGTCCTTCGTACACCCGACGGCAATTCTATTCAATGGCGGTGTCTTCAAGGCACCGATGTTGAAGGAACGTGTCACTGAAGTACTGAATGAATGGCTGGCGAACGATTCCGCAGCTCCGGTGAAGGAGCTCGAAGGAGCCGATCTCGATCTTGCGGTCGCTCGCGGCGCCGCTTATTACGGTTGGGTGCGTCATGGTCACGGCATTCGGATCCGCGGCGGCACGGCCCGTGCATATTATGTCGGCGTCGAGGCGGCAATGCCGGCAGTGCCGGGCTTCGAACCACCTGTAAAGGCTCTGTGCGTGGCGCCATTCGGAATGGAAGAGGGAACCAAGGCCGATATTCCGCCTCAGGAGTTTGCACTCGTCGTAGGTGAACCCACCGTGTTTCGATTTTTCTCTTCTTCCGTTCGTCGCGAAGACCGCGCCGGCGACATGATCGACAACGTGGCGCCGAACGAAGAATTCGAAGAGGTCGCGCCCATTGAGACGACCTTAAGCGGCGAATCGGGCAAACTTGTTCCTGTGAATTTGCAGGCGGCGGTGACCGAAGTCGGCACCCTTGAACTTCGATGCCTCGAGAAGGCCGGTGCCGGCCATTGGAAGCTGGAACTCAACGTACGCGGAAAAGAAGAGTAAGCGGGAAGAAACGGCGTGAGCGACTATATCGTCGGCATTGACCTCGGCACGTCAAACTCGGCTGTCGCGTACATCGATCGCTCGATGGGCCCCGATGCTCCGATTCTGGACTTTCTGATCACCCAAACCATTCGGCCGTTCGACGTTCGCCCGCAGGGACTGCTTCCTTCTGCACTCTACCTCCAACATCCGGACGAGCTTCCGGCCGGGTCTTATGCTCTGCCCTGGGATCCGGCGCCGCCGCAGATTGTCGGCGAATTCGCGCGGTGGCATGGATCAAAGGTTCCATCACATCTGATCACATCCGCCAAATCGTGGCTTTCGCACGCGGGAGTCGATCGGACAGCTCAAATCCTTCCGTGGGGCGCGCCGACAGATATAGAGAAGATGTCGCCGGTCGACGCATCTTCGCGTCTGCTTCTGCACATGCGCAACGCATGGAATCGCGATCATCCCGAAGCTTTGCTCGAGAACCTCGAAGTGGTGATCACGGTGCCCGCATCGTTTGACGAAATTGCGCGATCGCTGACTGTGACGGCTGCTCGCCGCGCCGGCTTCGAGAAGTTTACTTTGGTCGAAGAACCACAGGCTGCTTTTTACGACTTCACCGCACGTCATCGCCACGATCTCGGAGCGGCACTTGAAGGAGTATCGCTTGTGCTTGTGGTAGATGTCGGCGGCGGCACGTGCGATTTTACGCTTGTGCAGGTTGAACATGGTGAACGTCTTCGTCGCGTTGCCGTCGGGGACCACCTGATGCTTGGTGGCGACAACATGGATGCTGCAGTTGCACGCAAAGCCGAAGAGCAGATGACGGCAGGCGGACGCAAACTCACCCCGTCGCAATGGAGCGAGTTAGTGCAGGCCAGCCGCGTCGCAAAAGAATCACTGCTTTCGGAGATTGCTGTGGATACGTACCATCTGTCGGTGGTTGCCGAAGGCGGCCGGTTGATCGGCGGTTCAATGTCCGCAAAGATCTCACGTGAAGACGTTGAGCGCGTCGTTCTTGACGGCTTCTTCCCGCGGTGCGACCCCGCCGATTTGCCACGGCGAACGACACGTGTGGCGCTGCAGGAGTTCGGGCTGCCCTACGCGAGCGACCCCGCCATTACGCGACAACTCGCGGCGTTTCTTCAGACGCACAAGGGTAGCGGACGTCCGGACGCAATCCTGCTGAATGGCGGTGTCTTCAATTCCACCGCCATCGCGTCGCGGCTGGTGGAAATCCTCTCGAGTTGGTGGCCGGCCGCTTCACGCATTCGCGTGCTCGAGCACGATTCTCTGGAACACGCCGTCGCGCGGGGCGCCGCATGGTACGGCATGGTCCGGCACGGTATGGGGCGGCGCATCGGCGGAGGAGCCGCGCATTCGTTTTATGTCGGCCTGGAAGTTAAACGTCACGAGGAACCGAAGGTCTTGTGTTTGATCCCTCGCGGTCTCGAAGAAGGGCAGACCGTGGAGCTCGGGAGCCGGACATTCAACCTGATGCTCGGAAGACCTGTGCAGTTCGCCTTATACACGGCGACGTCGGACCGCCTGGTGTCATCCGGCGATATTGTCACGCTGAGCGAAGATCTGCATCCGTTGCCGCCGATTCACACGGTGCTGAAGAATGCAGAGGGAAAGACCGGACAGGTTCCCGTGCATCTGCGAGCACTTCTGACCGAGATCGGAACCCTCGAACTGTGGTGTGTGTCCGACGCTTCGGAGGAACGCTGGCGCCTGGAGTTCGAACTTCGCGGCACCGCAGGGCCCGCGAAGGAAACGGTTATCGAGTCCATGCCGCCTCAGTTCGTCGAGGCGCGACGCCACATCGAGGAGACGTTCGCCACCAGGCCAGCCGGAGGCGCGGCATCCGGTGCGCCCGTGAAGGTCAAGCAAGTCTGGCGAAATCTCGAGCAGGTGTTAGGGCCGCGAGCGCAATGGCGCGTACCGATGCTGCGAGAAATGTGGAGTGCTCTGTACGCGCGAGCAGGAAAGCGCCGCCGGTCGGCCGATCATGAACGCGTATGGTTCCAGCTTGCTGGTTACACACTGCGCCCGGGTTTCGGCTATCCGCTGGATGATTGGCGATCCAAGCAGATGTTCGAATCATTGTTCGAAGCAGGCGTCGCCTTCCACAAGGAAAAGCCCGTGTGGATGGAATTCTGGATCATGTGGCGCCGGGTTGCCGGAGGCCTGGCCGAACAGCCGCACGCCGAGATATGGAGATTTCTCAAACCACACCTCGAAAAACGCCTCGCGCCGGCGCAGCCGAAGAGTCAACCAAAGATTAAGGGCATTCAGCCGGAAGGTCTCGATGAGATGGTTCGTCTTGCGGCAGCCCTCGAGCATCTGGACCCGGAGGAAAAGATTACGCTCGGCGACTGGCTTGCGCCGCGCGTCGCCACTCCCGGACCGTGGGCATGGGCTCTCGGACGCGTCGGGGCTCGGGTTCCCCTTTACGGAAGCGTTCATAAAGCAGTCGATCCGGACCATGCATCGGAGTGGTTGAACCGTTTGCTGGACGCTCACACGCGCAACATCGAAGGCGCTCTCTTCGCCGCAGTCCAAATCGCGCGCTTGACCGGAGACCGTACGCGTGACGTCGACAATCCGCTGCGTGAACGCGCCCTCGATGCCGTCCGCCACGCGCAGGCGCCACAATCGTGGGAGAGCCTTCTACGTGAAGTCGTCACCATGGAAACCGCGGACCAGGCCCGCGCGTTTGGGGACACTCTTCCAGCGGGCCTCGCGGCGTAGATTTTCTTTTGGAATGTCGTGAGTTGTTATTGCAGCGCGTGCTGCGCCAGATCATGCAGTTTCCTGACCTGCAACGGGTAGCGATCGCCCGTGCCAGGTCCCTGGAATCCCCAGTGGATTGCCTGCACCTTGCCTCTCTTGTCGATAAAAAGCGTTGTCGGGTAGGCGAAGAAATTCACGATCTGACTCTTTAGCTGTTTCTCTACGTTGGCATCATCAACGCTGCCGCAGTAGAGCAGCGGGTAGGTGAGCTTATAACGGTCGCGGAAGAGCGTCAGGTTTTTCTTTCCCAGTTCTGCGTCGTCTTTGATTTCGAACGACAGTCCCACGACTTCGAATCCGACTTTGCGATACTGCTGGTAAAGTTCCTCCAGCACGGGCGATTCGTCCATGCAGTTGTGGCACCACGTTCCCATGATGTCCACGGCCAGAGCTTTACCTTTAAAGCGTTCTTCCGTGTTGCGGACTGTTTCCCCGGTTAAGGAAGTGCATGCAAAGGCGAACGGGTTGTCGGGATTCTTCATCCGGACTTCCTGGCCTTCCGCCGGCGCTGCATCCGCGCGCGGCCGCAGCTTGAACGGCCGGGCTTTATCGTTGTGGGCAGCGTAATAGATGCCGGTCCAGTGTTCGGCGTCCCGCTTCAATTCAATCGCAATGCCTTGCCATCCGGTGAACCGATGTAACTGAACCCCATCCTGAGTGGCGGTGCCTTCGAGGAGTCCATAATCTCCGTCAGGCGCGATGAAAGTGCCGTAGACGGATACGGGGCCCTCGCGCCAGATTCTTGCGACAGTTGTTGCCTCTTCGGGCGTCTCGTCGTCGAAGACGACCTGGTAATTCCCGGTGGGTGCTATCGGCGAGCGCGAGCCATCCCGAAAATCCGGAGACGCGGAAAACGGGAACGACTTCGTGCCGGCCGTACGATAACGAAGATAGTCGCCCTTCAACTGTTTCCCATCCCATGTTCCACGCATTTCTGCACCGTACTCCGAGAAAGTGAAGGTCAACGTGTTGTCGTTTCGCGATATCTCGGGTATCGGTATCTTTTCGGTCCCTACAATGAAGGCTCCTGCCGGGCCGGAAAGATCCAGTTCCATGCGGAAGGGAAGCGATGTTTCTGGTAGTTGCAGTGTTCCGCGCCAGGTCGCATTCGAAGGCAGTGGACTCGGGCGGCAGCTCGCGAAAACGAGCAGAGCAATAAGACCAAATGTTTTTCGCCTGGGCACTTCCTACTCGCCGTGCGGCCTCACAAGTCAGACAACATTACTCGATCAGACGAGACCGGCTTTGTAGAGAGCGAGCAGTTTGCCCCATGCCTTCTCGGCGTCGGCTTTGTTGTAAGTCGGCTGGCCATTGGCCTGCGTTGGCATGTCGGGAACACACCAGCCATGCTGGGCCTGCGGATAGAGTTCCACTTCAACCGGGACCTTCGCGGCTTCGAACGCTTCACGCAACTTGACCTTCACATCGGGATTCGGCGTATCGTCGCTTGCAGCAACTCCGAAGTACATCCGAGCTTTGATCTTCGGCGCCAGCAGATGTGGACTGTTGGGGTTAGCGGTCACCAGACCGCCGCCGTGGAACGACGCTCCGGCGCCAATGCGATTCGGCACTGCCGCCGCGGTTCGAACGACGAGCGCGCCGCCCATGCAGTAGCCCTGGGTACCAATCTTCTTCGTTTTGTCCACTTGAGGCTGCGCGTCCAGCCAGGCAACGAATGCCGGCGCATCTTTCTCAACCGCGCCATCGGCGCCGATCGATCCCATCAGCGGCGTGATCTTAGCGCGCTCGGCCGCGAAGTCGACCTTCGAGGCGTCTTGAAAGAAGGTTCCTTTGCCGACGCGATAGAACGGATTGGGCACCAGCACCGAATAGTTAGCCTCGGTCACCAGTCGCTTGGCCATGTCACGCATTGACGGCCGCAGCCCGAATGCGTCGGGCCAAATGATGACTGCAGGATGCGCGCCGCTCGCCGGATGAATGAAAGCTGCGTCGCACGTTCCGTCCGGAGTTTTGATTTCGACATTCGATTCGACTACCCGGGCCTGACCTGAAATCTGTGCCCCCGCAGCAGCCGCAATACTGGCTGCCACTGTTGCGGATACGAAGTCGCGTCGCGTGATTTCGCCGTCGCTCATGGATGAACCTCCCCAATGTGCCTCAGATCATAACTCGCAGTTCGCGGTGAATTCAAAAGTAAGTCCGATGCCGTGGTTTCATAGGTCCAGGCGTTGACGCCGTTGGTTTTGGGCTTTACGGTAGTCATCGCCCAGCATTCGGACGACATCACACATTTCGTAAAGGCGCGAGCGCAGCCTTTCACCAACTTGATCCTCCAGCGTTTCAGGTTCCTCGCGAGGCGCTGAAAAGTGAATGCCAATTCTCTCGTACCTGTCCAACGCAAAATTATCAATGTTCCCTTTATGGTCCATTATCCCAAGCTTCTTCATCGCCTCCGCTCTTACGCTCTGACGATCATCAGACGCCTTGTCCGAAAGATTCGTTGTGATAAGCGTGGCACGGCCATTGTCATAACGATTGCTGATGATGTTGGAGATTTGGTCTTGCACCCAGCTTGACCACCGTTGAATACCGAAGTCATCCAACAGCAAGACCTCTGCGTCATATACAAGTCGCGGTAGGTTCAACGACCTTTCAGAACTCATCGAATCACGGATTCTTTGCAATTCACCAGCAAGGTTGCAGAAGAAGCATGAGACCGACTGTCGCTCAATCAACCGATACAAGATCCCAACGGCGAGATGAGTCTTCCCAAGTCCAGGAGGACCCTGGAACAGAAGTCCCTTGGGGGTCGACCTCGCGAGGTAGTTGTTGACGTAGGCATTCGCTTTAATCAAGGCGAGTGAGAGATATGGATTTTCTTCAGATGGCGGAGGAACGTAGTTGTCCAGGCTGCATGAAGCGTACCTCCTGGGTACTCTAGCGTCGCTGAGCAAACGCCCTGCCAGGTTCTCCCGCTTGCAATCGCATCTAGCGACGCCCTCTTTTCCTTCAACGCGCCTGAACCCTGATCCATGGCAGTGTGGACAGATCGAGGCTGTCGTTTCTTTGGACATGGCATTCAGTATACGGCTTGATATCGACCTTCTCGTTCGAAAGATCGCGTTGTGTTTTCCAGCGATCGGCCCAAAGCCAAGTCTCCGCAACGTTCTTTCCCTGAACGATTGCAGGCATGTTTACGCGGATTGGTGTAGTCTAGCTCCAAATTTCGGAGGACATATGAGATTCGTTCTTCGGGTAATCGCTGCTTCGGCACTCATCGTCGCGGCTTGTGTGATGCCGGTCTCCGCACAGACCGGTTTTGCAAACATGATTGACCATGTGCACCTCGCGGCACCGGATCCGATCAAGGCAGTGGAATGGTACCGGAAGAATCTCGCCGGTCAGCCGATGACGGAAGGCACCGACCGGCTGATGTTCGGTGAGACCCGCGTCATTTTTCAACGGAACGACAAGCCAATTCCTAGCGCGGGCGCGGTCGTCGACCACATCGGTTTTTCGGTCAAAGACGTCGACGCGGCCATGAAGGCGATGGAAGCGGATGGCGCGAAAATCGAGGGACCGGCTCGCGAAGTGCCTGGGCTGATGAAGGCCGGCTTCGTCGTAGATCCCTTCGGTACTCGGCTCGAAATCGTTCAGGATCCCGCGCAGCTTGGACTGCATCACATTCATCTGCGGGGGCCGGATCCGAGTGCGACGTTGGCATGGTACGTGGACAAGTTCGGCGGTACGGTCGGCAAATTAAAGAATCTCCTTGATGGGATCAATTACGGCGGCATTTGGGTGCTTGCGGCAAAAGGTGAAGCCACGCCGAGCGCCGGCCACGCAATCGACCACCTTGGATTCCGTCCACAGAACGTGGACAACGCCGTCGCGGCGCTGAAGGCGAAGAACGTCAAGATAACGACCGAACCTCGGCCGCTCACGCTTTCAAGCGGTGTCTCGATGCGTCTCGCCTTCATCGAGGGGATTGACGGCGTCCGGATCGAGCTCGTCCAGCGTTGAAGACGACAATCGGCGCTTGAACTGTAGGGGCGGTCTATGACCGCCCAGGCTGCCCGTTGCGTTTACGAGGAGGAAATACAGGTGAAGAAACTAACGCTCATTCTAACCATGATCCTTGCTGCCGAGCTCGCGCACGCCCAGTCCGCGGCTGCACCTGCACCGACGGGCCTCGTCGTAGGCTCGGGCAACTACTTCAGCCCGATCGTCGCGGATCTCGAGAAGGCGATCGCCTTCTATGGCGCAATCGGTTTCCAGTTCCAGGGCGAGCCGTCCACCGCCGACACGAATCCTCAGTTGCGCGCGATGTTTGGCCTGCCTGATGCACGTTTGCGCTACCAGATCGGTCGAGCTCCGTCGATTGCGGGCGGCGTCGAGATCATTGAAGTCTCGAAGGTAAAGCTCGAGCCCGTTTCGCGCAACGTGCAGGACCCGGGGGCCGTGACGCTCGTGGCGACGGTTCGCGACCTCGATGGGGCATTCGCGCGCCTGAAACAACTCGGCGTGCCGGTCGTGACGCGAAGTGGCGCGCCGATAAAAGTCGGTACCGTCGGCCGTATGGTCGTAGTGCAGGACCCTGCGGGTCACTTCATTGAGATTGTCCAGCCCGAAAAACTGACGGAAACGCAGGCGGCGGCGACTGGAAATGTGGTTGGCGTGCGTGTGCGATTCACCGTGCGTGACGCGGAGAGCGCGCTAAAACTTTATCGCGATGCGCTCGGGCTTCACGAACTCGCCCCACTGGGACAATACAGTGGCGATGCGGCTGTCCTGGATGCGCTGGGATTGGGCGGTGGGCAGTACCGTGTCGGCCAGCTGGAGGTGCCAACGTCGGGCCTGCAGTTCACGCTGATCGACTTCAAGGGTGTCGAACGCAAGACGAAACTTGCAGCGATCAAGGATCCGGGCTCCACACGAATCCAGTTGCGCGTCGCAGACATTGACGCCGCGGTTGCAGTGTTCGGCAAAGCGGGCGGCGCGTTCATTTCGACGGGCGGCAAGCCAGTCGATCTGCCTGCGGGTGCGAACACACTCAAGGTCGGCATTGCGCGGGATCCCGACAACCTGTTTGTCGTCCTGATCCATACGCCGCCCACGGCACCGCGGTGAGGACGCGGGTTTCGCTCTCACAATCAGAACAGAAGAAGGAAGACATCGTACAAAGCGTGAGTCCAGGCCGTAATACCAAATCCACGGACTAGATATAGCGCGCTGAAAGCAACGCCGCTGATGGTGCGAAAGGCGAATGACTGCAGTTGAAAGGGATCGCCGTAGGGGCCGATGTAATGGAAAGCTGCGAAGATCAACGCAGCGACAATGGCCGCCAGCACCGCGGCCATTCGACTATTCGCGCCAAGCCAGACGCGAGCGCCAGCGGCGAGTGCCGAAACGAGGAGAACGCGGAAGAACAACTCCTCGTACAGTCCCGCGCCGAGCGAAAGCATGAGCCGCGTTGCCCAGTTCGCTTCAGCGATTTGCCCGATCGCCAGGAGGTGCATTGCGCCCAGAATATGCGTGGTCAACTTGCTGACGACAATCCCGAACGCGAGCGCAAGAATTGCCGACTCGACAAACATCGCGAGGAAAACTGACGGCCGGGGCAAGTCCCTGGTTCGTTTGAGGTCGCGCACAACAAACCAGATTCCGATCACGATCACGACCGCGATGAAAACAAGCGATCCGTTCCGCCCTACGACCGCCGTGAATATGCTCCGAAACAACACGTCGGCGCCGTTGCGGAGCGTTCCGCCTTGATCACCTGACAGCACCGCGGCAAGCGCTTCATAGGCAATCAGCAATGGCAGTGCAAACAGCACCGAATACCGAGGAGCACGGCTGACGGCAAAATACGATTTGGTGACTGGCTTCACGACCCAAATGATCGCGCGTAAGGCGCGTATTTCACAGCACAATGAAAAAGGGGCCGGTTGATCAACCGGCCCCTGATTGCCCTCGCGCGAATCTCAGCAGAAACCTGGACTGCGTAACAATTGTTGATCTCGTTCCTTACGCGGTAAGAAGGATATTGTTAGGCAAAAGGATTCGCCGCAGACCACGCGAATCTGAATCCGCAATCCGCGGCGACTGAGCAGCTATTGGCCTCGGCGCTGTCCGCCACCTGGTGCACCCGCTCCTGCACCGCCGCGGCCACCGGCGCCGCCACCAGCACCGCCACCGCGGGCCGGCAGCGTGCCGCCTTCAGCCAGGATTTTCATGTTGTTCAGCGCGGTCTGGAACGTGCCTGCGCGCTGTGTCTTGTTCGCTTCACGTGCGGCGTCGTCGGCCAGATTGGAAGCGTCCCACATGAGTGAATAGATGAGCTTTGAAGTAGTTGCCGTCACCGGCTTTGCTTCGACAGTGCCGTGATAAAGAGGATAGAACTGACCCACTCGCAGGGGCTGCGTATAGGTATAGGAGAGATCGGTCTTTGCGACCAGGATCTCATTGGCAACGGAGCGAACAGCACCGAGTTCTCCGTCCTTGCCCGAGATAATCTGGCAGCCGCCACCTATTCCGAGCCATTCACCGATGTCGCAATACTTGCCGACGCGAGCCCAAACCTCTGCTGCCGGCTTGTTCACATCGACTTCGAGCCGGACAGACATGTAGATTGGATTCGGGGAAGCCAAGGGCGCCTGCTGGCCGCGCCCACCGCCACCAGCACCGCCGGCAGGAGGAGCACCCCCAGGTGCGCCGCCTGGAGCGCCGCCTTGCGGCGCTTGCGCCATCAGGGCGCCTGCCAGAAGCAGCGTCGTTGCTGTACACGTTGTTATTCGAATCAGGTAATTCATTAGATCCTCCAGAAGTCTTTGTCTGAGAATTCGGCGCGACTGCCCGCATTTCCGATCCTTAATTTGCCGACCACAGTAGCGCAGGTCGCCATCCGGCGGCAATCGCGACGTGGCGATCTGTTCATTTCGCCACGTCGCGGTCCATGAGGCCGAGCTAGTTTCCAGGGGCTTGGCGTCCCGCTGGCCAAAGGGGTGCCCTCGCATCGGGCACCCCTGACTGAAGCTCCGAATTAGTTCAGAAAATCACCTTGATCGCCAGCTGCAAATTTCGATTCTCGATATTGCCGCTTTCGGTAGTAAGAGCGTGGTTATTTGTGTCGCTTCGAAGGCCTCGAACAGCAGTGACGATCGGAGCGCCGCTGAATGAACCGACGTCCAGGTTGCTATACACGATGTACAGATTGGAGTGGTTAAAAAGATTGAAAGCTTCCGCGCGGAACTGGATCTTAGTGCGTTCTGTCACCGGGAAATCCTTGTAAATGCCCAGATCAAATTTCCACACGCCAGGAGTCTTGAATACGTTTCTGCCGGCCATGTTGGCCGGATAAGGCCCGAAGTCGGAAATGCCAGCGACGGGATTCACGTAGCTGCTGTCCGGTGCGCCGGAGGAGAGATCCAGATAGTTGAACTCGTTTGGATTTCCCGTGGCTGTTTGCGTATAGACAGGCTTGAATGGTTTCGTAAACATCACGCGGGGGCAAAGCACCTCTCCCGCATTAGTGCAGTCCTGAACGGTGAAAGGCGTACCCGACCGCACCGATACGATCGGGGCGACGTTCCACCCGCCCAAAATCCAGTGCTTCACACCCCCGCCTGCAAAGAACTGGTCTTGCCAAACTCCGGAAATTGAAAGCCGGTGCCGGACATCGAAATCCGAACTGCCTCGATCGAGCTGGGGATTCAAAGGATCCAGAGCTCCGAGGTTTGAAACTCCGGCGTTGTCGGTCGACGTGAAAGTGGAGCTGGAGGTATCGATGGCGTGAGACCACGTGTAGTGGGTCCGCATCGTCAGCCCAAGTCTGCGAAGGTTTCGAAATTCGACTGAAGCAGTCATCGCGTGATAAATCGAATTGCCGGCATTCGTCCTGTAGTTGATCAAACCGTATTGTGGGTTTATGCGCGACGTGGTCGCCGTCCCCCCGTAGACGGCATTCGAGCCGACGATATTCAGGCGCTCTATCGTGTACAGATCCGAACCACGGCTTCCACTGTACTCAAGACCGACCATCACATCGTTTTGGAGCTGACGCTCAAGGGCGAGGCTCCACTGATGGGCGTAAGCTGTCTTGATATTCGGATCCACAGCGCGAAGGCTGGTGGCGGGCAGGGCCTTGGATCCCGTGCCTCCCGAGAGCGGACCCGTAACATCGGTGGTGATAGGAATGGATGGTATGTCCGTTCCTGCCAACAATGTAATTGTTGCGTAGGCCGGAGGGTTCTGAATGACGTTGAACGTGACGTTGCCGAAGTTCCGCTCATAGCCGATACCGTAACCGCCACGTAAGGACATTTTGCCTTCGCCGGACACATCCCATGCAAACCCGACGCGGGGAGCAAAGTTGGTCCATTCCTTCTTCCACAATCCTCCGATCGGGCTGTCTGGGGCGATCATGACCTGTCCGGTTCCGATTTGTTGCTGAATGTTGGCGCCAGGCCCGAGATAGAAGTTGGAATCGAGCCTGGGATCCTTGTTGTGCTGTGGTCCGTAGTACTCCCAGCGCAATCCAAGATTGAGCGTGAGCGTGCGAGTCGTTTTCCAGCTGTCCTGAGCGTACAGCGCGGGTTCATGATAGCGATTGCTGCGAGTAAAGTCGGGGAACCCAACAGGAAGGGTGACAGTGCATTCTGGTGTGACAACCCCAGCGATACATGGAAACTTACCTTGTGGGTCCATCGCCGACTGAAAGGAATTCAGTTGACCAGTTATGAGCCCATTTAAAGCGTTAGCGGAGTTCGTTCCGAGCGCCTCCACCGAATTCATAAACGCTCCGAACAGGTATGTGTCCTGGTGGTAGGTGTACACCCCGCCGAATCGGAACGTGTGATTGCCGTGGGTCCAGCTCACGTCCTCGCTGACTGCCCCGAAGTTCTGTGGCCCTCCGGCTGGAATGGCAGTGCCGGGCTGGAATGCGGTGTAGCCCGGATACACGATGCTCGAGCCGCCGAGCGATGATGTGGCACTTCGCGTCGTGTATAGCGTCGGGCCCGCCGGCCGATCGCCAAGCGGCTGTTCGTTGATGAAACGATTGAAACTTAATTTGGTTTGCGAGGTCAGGGTAGGAGAGAACACGCGCGTCCATGACACAAGGTGTGCCTGGTTCTTGTCGAGGTACGATGTGTCATAACCGGCATAGGGACTATTGGTTTGCGTTCCGACGAACGCGTCTACCTTCTCAAGGGCAATACGGTAGAAAATCTGATTCCGATCGTTGGGAACATAATCCACGCGCCCCGCGAGAGTGTAGGTGTTCTGGGGATCGCCTCCCCCTGAGTCGGCGGGAACGGCGTAACTGACCTTTTGATAAATCGGCGTGCTGGCGGGAATCGCCGTGCAGGCGCCACCCGTGCAAACGTCGCCGTTCGTGAAAGTCTGCAGGTAGGTCAAATTGGATTTGGGTGTCCCCAGTGTCTGGAAGAACTGCTGGGTATTGGAAGCCGTGGCCGCGATCAATGCCGGAGTCGCAATCACCGCGGTCTGTTGTTGTGAGCTTCGGATCCTTATCCATTCCGTATTTTCGAAGAACATCAGCTTGTTCTTTTTGATAGGACCACCCACCGAGAATCCAAATTGGTTTCGCGTGAAAACAGGTTTCTCGATGCTATTCGCGTTATTCTCGTACGTGTTCGAAGCCAGGCGTGAAATTCGGTTGAATTCGTAAGCGGTTCCATGAAAATCGTTCGAGCCGACGCGCGTTGCAACGTTCACAACGCCCGCCGATGCCCGGCCATATTCGGCGGTGAAGCCGCTGGTGATGACGTTGAATTCCTGCACGGAGTCCAACGGCACGTTAATGCCGACGTCCGCCACAAAGTCATCGTTGTTGGCCACACCATCCAGCAAAACGTTCGTCGATGAAGAACGCAAACCGTTTATGGCCACACCGGCGCCACGGCCACCGGGATCGCCTTCCGAAACATTGCTGACCGTTTGAACCAGGTCGTAGGGGTTGCGGGTCAACGTGGGCAGCATAACAATCTCCTGCCCGCTAACAAGTTGGCCCAGGGTCTGAGTTTCCGTATTCACTAACGCGGTCTCTACAACCACGCTCGTCGCAGCTGCCTCGAGCTTCATACGTATATCCAAACCCACTCTCGAACCCACTCCGACGTCTACCATCTGCTGAGCGGTGGCAAAACCTGGAGCATCGACAATGACCGTGTATCTTCCGGGCTGCAAACTGGGCACCGTGTAAACTCCAGTGTCCGTGGTTTTCGTTTGACGCTCCGCACCCGTAGTTACGGACTTCACCGTGATTTTCGCCCCCGAGATCCGCGCGTCAGCTGGGTCCAGTACGGCACCCGTGATTTGCCCGGTCTCTTGCGAATACCCTTTTGACGGAAAGCCCGCGAGGGCCAGGACAAGAGCAAGAAATGTGAATGACAGCGTTTTCGCCTCTAATTTCATCGGTTGTTCTCCTTTTTCTCCAGATCAGGGGAGCTACTAGAGATGTACGTTTGAATTCGGTATGACGAAAAGCGGAATGAATTTTTGAAAAGCCGAATAAGATTTCAGTCTGCATAACATTCTCGCTGGACCAGACGGAATCTACATCTACGGCTGACGAATTGATTTCAATGGTAGCAACGCCCGGCTTCAAGTCAAGAAATCGTTATGTCTTGCATTAAGGTTTCTTAACATTTCGGAAGGCAGCGGTGGGGACCCGAGACTTCATCCATCTTCGCACTCTAAGGCTCATGCGCGGTTTCATCTCGGATCTGCGACTCTCGAATCCAGGTGAATATCACTGGTGTAACAATCAGAACGTGAAGTAGGGAACTGACCATCCCGCCGAGCACTGGCGTCGCTAAGGGTTTCATCACTTCAGCGCCAGTTTTCGTTGACCACATGATCGGCAGAAGTCCCGCAATCACGGTAGCGACAGTCATGACTTTCGGACGTAAGCGGAGAAGCGCTCCTTCAATCACCGCTTCACGCAGGCTTTCACGGGTTAGCACTCCTCTTTCTGCTACTTTTCTCCGGACGGCCTCCTCAAGATAGATCACCATGACCACACCGGTCTGAACGGCGGTTCCGAAAAGCGCAATGAATCCAACCCAGACAGCGACTGAGAAGTTGAACCCCATGTACTTCAAGAGGAAGACGCCGCCGGTCAGAGCGAAGGGCACGGCCAGCAGCACGTGGAGCGTTTCCCTCGCAGAGTGGTAGGTCATATAGAGCATCACAAAGATAATGACCAGCACCACGGGAATCACGATCTGCAGGCGCTCCTTCGCGCGAATTTGGTTTTCATACTGGCCGCTCCACTCCACGTAATAGCCTGGCGGCATTGAAACGCGCTGGGTCACCACACGCTTTGCTTCCTCGACGAAGCCGCCGACGTCGCGTCCGCGGACATTCATGAGCACGGTCCCACGTAGGAGACTGTTCTCACTCGTAATCATTGACGGACCGATCGTGACGCCAATGCGAGCGACATCCCGGAGCAGAACGGGAGCACCGCTCGAAGCGGGCACCAGAACGTCGCCTACCGAATCGATGTTCTCGCGGAAGTCTCGCGCATATCGTACCCGCACCGGATAGCGTTCTCGTCCTTCCACAGTGAATGTAAGGTTTTTGCCGCCGATTGACGTCTCAATGACGTCCTGAATGTCCCCGACCGACACTCCGCGCCGCGCCGCTGCTTCACGATCGATTCGAATTTCGATGTAAGGAGCGCCCGTTATCTTCTCAGCATACAAGTCGACCGCGCCGGCGACATCGTGCAGGACACGCTCGATCTCCGCGGACTTCGCTTCGATGACATGCAGGTCTTTGCCGAACACTTTCACACCTACCTGCGTCCGAATGCCGGTCGACAACATGTCGATACGATTGCGAATCGGCTGTGTCCAGATGTTTGTTACGCCAGGCGTGCGAAGTTTGTCGTCGAGGCGCTGCAGGATGGAATCCTTCGTGGTGCCCTCGGGCCAGGTCTCCTTTGGCGTCAGCGTAAGGATCGTTTCGCCCATGTTGATTGGAGCGGGATCTGTCGATGTCTCCGCCCGGCCGATCTTTCCCACAACCATCTTTACCGCTGGATCCGAGGCGATGATGCGATCCTGCTCCATCATCAACTCTGTCGCTTTTGTCAGGGAAATGCTGGGATCCGTAATGGGCATCCACATGGCTGTTTCTTCATCGAGTGGAGGCATGAACTCCGAACCTATCGTCGTCGTGAGGTAGACGGCAAAGGCAAACAGGCCGACGGCGATTAACAACGTCATCGCGCGATGGCTTAAGGCGAACGAGAGAACGGGACGATAGATCGCTCGCAATACCCGCATGATCGGGTTGTGTTCTTCAGGGTGCAGTCTGCCACGAATCAGGAAGGTACAAAGCACGGGAACCAGTGTGACGGCAATGATCGTTGAACCGATCATTGCGAACGTCTTGGTAAATGCCAGAGGGTGAAAAAGCTTGCCCTCCATGCCGGTGAGCGCGAAGACCGGCACAAACGCCAGGATGATGATCGCCATCGAGAAAAAGATCGGCCGCCCAACCAGATTTGCTCCGCGCTGCGTTATCTCGACAATTCTGCTGCGATACTCGCCATGCTGCTCAAAGTGTTGTTCGGCGTGACGAAGGACGTTCTCCGTCATCACAATCCCCGCATCGACCAGCACACCAATCGCGATCGCAATTCCGCCCAGGGACATGATGTTGGAAGAGATTCCGGTGTACCGCATTAGAAGGAATGAAGCCCCGACAGCAAGGGGAAGCGGAATGGTGACGATCAGGATGCTTCTGAAGTGCCAGAGAAAGAAGATGTGTGCCAGCGTAACCAGGACGATCTCTTCGATTAACGAATCTTCGAGCGTGTTTACCGCGTGGTCAATCAACTCGCTTCGGTCGTAGAAGGGTTCGATTCGCACCCCCTCCGGCAAACCGGCTTGTAACGCGGATATCTTGGTTTTCACTTCCCGGATGACTTGCCGTGCGTTTGCACCGTAACGGATGATCACAACTCCGCCGACCGCGTCCACGCCACCTCTGTCGAGGACCCCGCGTCGGAATTCGGGGCCAAGTTGGACGGTTGCGACGTTTCGTACGGTCACGGATGTGCTGTTCGCGTTAGACAACACGATATTCTCGATATCCGCTACGGATCCGATGAGCCCCAGGCCGCGCACCACGAATTCCCGATCGTTTGCCTCGATGACCTTGGCGCCGACGTTGCTGTTGCTGCGCTGAATTGCTTCGAACACCATGCGAATGGGAATGTTGTAGGCACGAAGTTTGGTTGGATCGACATCCACCTGATACTGCCGCACGAACCCGCCGATGCTGGCGACTTCCGCGACTCCGGGAACTGCGTTTAGCTGGTATCGGATGAACCAGTCCTGCAGCGATCGAAGAGTGGCGGGGTCATAAGGGCCATCGACGGTGTACCAAAAGACCTGACCAACCCCCGTCGCATCGGGCCCAAGTGTTGGAACTACGCCTGACGGTAGAAAACTCGAAGCGAGATTGAGTCGTTCAAGCACCCTGGTGCGGGCGAAATACACGTCAATGGAGTCCTCGAAGATGATGTTCACCATCGAGAAGCCAAACGCAGAGGAAGATCGAACAGTTCGGACGCCAGGAAGGCCCTGCAGGTTTACGGTCAGGGGGTAGGTGATCTGGTCTTCAACTTCCTGTGGGCTTCGACCCGTCCAGTCCGTAAAGACGATGACCTGATTTTCGCTGAGATCGGGAATCGCGTCGATTGGAGTGGAGAGCAATGCCCAGTAACTCCAGCCAGCAAGCACCAGGTATGCCAGTATGACGAGGAATCGATTCTTCAAAGAGAACTCAATCAGACGTTGAATCATCTCGACTCCTCGGTTATCGAGCGTTAACGCGAACCTGGGAGGTGGCGACGAGTGCACCTCCACGCCGGGCCTCGATCGCGACGTTCCAGCCACCGGCCATCAAAATTGTTATGGGACCGACGTACTCCGAACCGTTCCACTTCAGGTCGGCGCTGTTGCGCATCTCCCCCATGTTCATTGCGGGCATCGCCGGCATGACAAATGTGAGCCGAACTTGCGCATCGGAAACGTGCTTGCCTGCTTCATCCAGGAGCGTGACGTGGAGTGAGTTTTCCTTCGCGCCCTGCGGCGGGTCCGGATCGATGCGGAAGGTGAGCTTGAATGCGGACGCAGGGGAAGACGATGGCGCGTCGGATTCCGTAAACGACCTCGAACCTCCAAACATCCCCGTCAAACTTCCAGAGAGCCTGGTCTGCGAATCCACGAGGAAGACACCGCTGGTAACGACCTTGTCACCTGGAGCCAGTCCGCTGGTAATCGGGTATCGATCCTTTACCGATCTGCCAACCTGAACCTTGCGCTGCTCGAACACTCCGTTATCGCGAACAACATAAACAATCTTCTCCGTCCCACTGTCGAGCACAGCATCTCTTGGGACTGTCAGAACTGAGCCGAGCGAGAGACGCAATGTCGCCTGGACAACCATGCCGGGTCTCAGCCGGGTTCCAGGATTCTCGACCTGTACTCGGACAGGCGTGGCGCGCGTCTGGGGATCGGAGTGCAGATCGATGAAATCAACCTTGCCTGATAGCTTCGTCCCCGGCAGAGCTTCACTGGTAATGCTTGCAGGAAGTCCTGGACGAATCTTTGCCAGATCGTTATCGAAGACCTGGGCCTTGACCCATACGGACTTCAGATCCGTGAGTTCAATCAGGACATCTCCCGGGTTTACGAATTGACCTGTCGACACTTTACGTTCTCTCAGGATTCCGGAAGAGGTAGAGGTGACAGTTGTACGGATCGGTTGTTCCGATTCAGTCAGTGGCCTCGCGGCCTGTTGAGCGGACAGCCCCAACCTTTCGAGGCGTAAGCGACTCGCTTCAACCAATGCATCAGCCTGGGCAATCGCTTCAGGACGTGATGATGCGTGCGCCCGCTCGCGGTTTTGGAGTGCAAACTTGTATTCCTCCGAAGCGGCGATCGCATCGCGGCTATAGATGGACGACACAGGATCGTCCTTGCCGGCGGGCTGGTTCGTGATTTGTATCGTTGCCACCGGATCGCCCTGTTGAACGGTCTGACCGGTGAAATTGACGAAGAGTTGCTCAATGCGACCGCCAAACCTGGTGCTGACTGCGGTGATTGCAGTCTCAGGCTCTTCAACGCGCCCGGGCGCTACTATGTCTTCGTTGAGAACTTCCAGCCGTACCTCAGCTATTTGAAGCCCGATCTTCTTCTGTTCTTCTAACGACAGCTGAACGGCGACAGGACCTGCGTCACTTGGAGGAGTTTCGGAAACAGGAGGTGCACTTGCTGCAGGCGCCGATACATCCTGAGAATAGGGTCGAACGTATACGATTAGACCGAGTACAACGGCGATCGCGACGCCTGCGAGAACTCCGATGATCTTCCATTTCTTTTCTCCGGTTGTCATAGAGGCCTCCTTTCAGCGGTTAGAGGCGCACCGATCGCACGCTCCAGGCTGGCAATACTTTGCTCGTATTCGATAAGGGCATCGAAGAGGGCGTACTCAGCCTCGATGGAATTGCCTTGGGTTTCGATGACCTGAAGCAGACTCCCTTGATTGGTTTGATAAGCAACGGTTGCGGATTTTGAGACATTTTCAAGATCGGGCTTCAGGGTATCTCGATAGAGGTTCACAATTTTTCGAGCCGCTTCCGCTCGAATCATCGCGTCGCGGATTTCCTTCAGGATGGCCGCGCGCTGCTTCGCGTATTCGGCCTGAAGAGCGGCCGACTCTTCTTGCGATTGTTGGACCTCCGAATCATGTTTACTCCGATTGAGCCAGGGCAAAGTCATGGAGAACTCAGCGAGCCAGCCATTGCGATTCATCGAGCCTGTGGGCATGAGCATGTAGCCGGCGGAGATCGAGTAATCCGGACTCAAACCCTTTCCGGCCAGCTGTACTTTGTGTGTTGACTGCTTTTGCATTGCCTCCAGGGCGAGTAACTCGGGGCGACTCCTGAGGGCAATCGCTTGCAATTCGTCTTGTGACGGCAGCGTTTCGACAATTCCGTATTCGCCCGCTACTTCGAGAGGTTCGCCGGGTGGCCTTCCCATGAGTGTATTTAGTTCGGAGCGGGCACCGTCTGCCTCTCGTTCAAACATGATGAGATGCTCTGCGAGCTTCGAATAAGCGACGCCTGCCTGAAGCACATCCTTTTGGAGTGCCCTGCCCGCGGTGTATTGAATCCGCGTTGCATCGATGACTTGTTCGGACAGAGCCACCTGATCGTGATGAATCCGGATCTGATCGTAGCTGCGCAACAGTCGATAGAAGGCCTGCCGGACCAAGGCAACCACTTCGCGTTTCTTGGACTCCGCAGCTAGCCTCTGGACGTCGATGTCATCGGAGGCGACCAGATACTTCAGCTCGCGCTTGCCTTTGCCTGGAATGTTCTGCGTGAGCATGAACATATGCTGCGTCTGATTGAGATTCCACGGCTGGAGCAGGGGAGTGCTCCATGCGCGATAGCCAAACTGTGGATCCTCTACTGCAGCAGCAGTACCTAACCGACTCTCCGCAAGTCGAGATTGATAAGTCGAGGCCTGAATATCCGGGTTATTCGCAAGCGCCTCGGCTTCAATTTCAGGCAAGGTCATCGGGCTGCCGGCAAGGATCGCCAGCAAGACAATCGAATACATAAGTCCTCCTGCATCGAGCGTGAGCGCGGTTCACAGAAAGAAATTCGTCATTCGATCGTATTTCTCGTGTGACACGCAGTGACGAGGGCCAGAGGAGAACGATCAGATTCGAAGGACTTGGACTTGGGCTGCAGCGGGTAACGGTGGAGATTCGAAGGTACGCGGCCCGATCAAAGGACCGAAAACGGGTGCTGCTTCAAACACGTTGAAGATAGCCACATCGGCTTCGATAGGCGAGGAGACTACAGCTTTGCTCGTCAGCTCCGGTAGCACCAGACCTGTGTTCATTGGAACGGTTACGCAGCACGAATCCATGTTTGCTTTGCTGCAATCATCGACGTTGCGCATGTGTTTGCAGCATTCGTGCTCTGCCATGTTCATAGAGGTCATCGGCATGGCACATAACATCGTTGGTGTGATCAGGAACAGAAACGCGACGACCGTGGTCACGACGCGCCACTGAACTCCACAGCCGACTACCACATGGGTGTGGCGTCGGCATTGGGTCAACGGGCTCATGTCTCCTATCTTATACTCATGTCTCCTTACTTATAAAGGTTTGGGCTGTTCGCCCAAGCTTTCCGTTGAAATCGACGACATATTCACTAAACGCGCCGCATGCCGTTGCCATATGACCAGCAGCGAAACAAAGCGCGGCACATCAGAACGCAAAACCAACGCGAATTTCCCACTTGTGATCGGATTTGTCTAACACGTAGTCGCGACCTTCCAGGCGGAGACCACGATTAGGCCGGAACCAGTAGTTGATACCTCCTCCAAAATTGAATGCCCCGGCAGCACCGCACCCATCTCCGCAAGCAAAGAGGCCGGACACACCCCCCGTTCCGAAGGGAACGAGTTTCTGGGAAGCGCTCTGGCGAAAATGATAGGAGCCGTTGGCGGAAACAACGGCGCGAGCGTCGCTGCCGCCATAACCACCGCCTTCGACGCCCAAACCCAGTCCTTTGTACAGCAGCCACTCATGACCGATGCCGCCGCCAACCTGCACTCCGCCAGTGCCGGTCTGACCGCCTCCCGCTCCAAAGGCGTACCACTGTCCCTTGTCCTGTTGTGCGAGGGCGATGGAAGGGAGAAGCAAAGCGACCGCGAGAACGAACGCCGGCAGTGTAATCCCTGCCTGCAGAGTTTTCATCAGTTCCTCCTTTGGTTCCACTTGTAGATGCGGGAAATCGAGGGGAGAATTGGCACGCAAAAGCTGATGTCTGCTGAATAATCGGCGCAACGTTCTAGCGGCCCGGAGTCGGTATGAATGGTTTTGCAATCTGGGTGTTGGCCTGTTTTCTTACAATCAGACCGTCTACTGAACCCGTCGCGTCGCCGCAACAAAACGTGTTCCGTGACAGGGACGAATTAATCTTTAGTCCCAGTATTACGGACGAGGAGCTAATGGCGTTGATCCCATCCCCGGACATCAGCCGCATCGCGTTCGCCGAGGGGCCGAACCGTTGGAAGTCGCAAATGACAGCCGCCGGACTGGAAACGCTCGCACGGTGGACGAATCTTCGGAGCCTCAGCTTGCCGGATGGGGTTGTGACAGATGAGCTTCTCTTGAAATTATCGCCACTCACTCAGCTTCGCTCTTTCGATCTTATGGGCATGCGGTACGGCGCTGCCGTATCAGCCAGGGGGTTTGCGGTCCTGTTGTCGTTTCCTCACCTTCACGAACTGCGGCTGGACGGGCTTATCCTTTCCGATGAAGTCACGATTCCAATCGGAACGCTAACCGAACTACGCAGTCTTCAGTTCTACCGCGCTCCGATCACCGACGCGGGCATTGCGAATCTCTCGCGTCTCACAATGCTGGAGGAACTTGGTCTGGGTGAGAGTCAGGTTAGCGATAAGAGTCTTGAAATCATCGGCAAGATGACCCGACTCCAGAGTCTCGATCTTCGGGCGCCTGTGACAGGGAAAGGACTATCGGCCTTGCGTAATTTGAAGGACCTCAAGTGGCTGACGCTTGGTCCGACGGTGAATGACGATACCCTTGAAGCGATAGCGCCTCTCAAGAATCTGGAACACCTCTATCTTGAAAAGGCACAAATCTCGGATTCTCAGCTCCATCGTCTCTCGGCTTTTCCTCTTCTGAAAACTCTCGACCTGTCCGGAACCCGGGTCACTGACGAGGGCATGAAATCCATTGTCGCGCTTCCCGCTCTGACCGACCTGAGACTTGAAGACACCGGGATTACCGACAACACGCTGAACTTCATATCGGCGCAATCACCTTCCGCGCTTCCACGCCTTGAGCACCTGAGCCTCCGGGGCGCTGCGGTGACGGATGAAGCTCTTGCGCGACTGAAGACGGCACGCCCAACTCTGAATCTCTACAGGTGAACTTCCGACAGGATTCCACCGCTGGCGCCCAGGGTTGGCGCTAAAATTCCCTAAATCGTTTTCGTACTTGCAAGTGTCCAAGCATAAAACTTGGAACTCAGATCTGCTTCCTGGAGGTGCTCGTGCTTATTACTCCTCGACCGGTGCTGAAGCCGGTGTTGAAGCCGGCGTTGCTGTTGGCGTTACTGGTTACAGCGTCCCTGACGGGCTTCGGGCAGACACCCGCGCCCGGTTTACCTTCCGAGATCAGCGACAGGGATTTCTGGCGGATGATCGTGGACCTCTCCGAGCCGGGAGGTACTTATCCCTACGAAAATTTCGTCTCGAACGAGCTTGAATATCAGGACGTCATTCCGGCACTTAAGGCAACCACGAAGCCGGGTGGCGTTTATATCGGCGTAGGTCCCGAGCAGAATTTCACCTACGCGGCCGTGTTGCAGTCGAAACTCGCGTTCGTCATCGACATCCGTCGGCAGAACATGGTGGAGTTGCTGATGTACAAGGCGCTCTTCGACATGTCCCCTAACCGCGCAGACTTCGTGAGTAATCTCTTCTCGCGCGTGCGGCCCGCGGGCCTCGACACGAGGACGACTGCGGCTGCGCTATTTACCGCGTACGAGAACGCCAAAGTGGATCCCGATCTGGCGGCAAAGAACCTGGCGACCATCAAAGCGTACATGACCAAACATGGTTATGAACTCACCAGCGAAGACATCAGCACCATCGAGAAAGTGCATGATGTTTTTGCTCGTGGTGGACCGTCCATTAACTACTATTTTGCGAGTGCAGCTCCTGTTGGCCTCGGGCCTTCCCGAGGGGGGACCTACACCCGGCTGATGAACACTGCCGATGCTACAGGCAGCAACTCGTCCTTCCTGTCGTCTGAAGAGAGCTATCTGTACGTGCGTGAAATGCAGCGGAAAAATCTGATCGTCCCATTGGTAGGCGATTTCGCCGGTCCGGCTGTCATCCGCAATGTTGGCCGCTACCTCACCGAGCGCAAAGCAACCGTGGGAGCGTTTTACATCTCTAATGTCGAGACTTATCTCAGCGACCCCCAGAAACAGACCTTCTATGAAAACGTCGCAGCGCTGCCCGTGGACTCTTCCAGCATGTTTATCCGTCACATCCTTGGCAACCCTGCACGCGGATTGACGTGGTGGAGACCGGGGATGAGCAATGTCAGCACTGTCGCGCCCATGAGCGAGTTCATTACCCAGATAAAGGGTGGCCGACGGCCTACTTTCCAGGAGATCGTCCGCGAGACGAAGGATCCTGCTGTGTTGGCCGCGCCTTCCCGACAATCCGACAGGAAATAGGGATGAAGCGGAATCAATCGAGGGATGAGTATTTCTGCTTGCTGTGACGGAGCGTTTGTTTAGTTCGGGCGGCGATAAAATCTGATTCGCGGCAGCAGGACTTCATTCCACCACCGTAGGATCTCGGCATCGACGGACTCCCAGGCATGGCGTTCCACCTGATCGCGGAGCTGTCTCTTTTGTTTCGCCTCAGCAAGACGTAACCGCGCGTTTTCATGGAGTGCCTTGAAACGCGCTGCCATAAGTGTCGTCCGCGACAGCAGAACTTCACTCCACCGCCGCATGGCCTCGGTATCGATGGACTGCCAGACTTGGCGTTCCATCTGATCGCGGTGTCTTTTTTGCTTCGCCTCCGCAAGGCGTAACCACGCGTTTTCATGGAGTGCTTTAAAGCGGCCGCCAATAGATCTGATTCGCGGCAGGAGGACTTCGCCTCGCCACCGACCGAACTCCGCATTGATCGACCGCCAATCCTTCGCCGCAACCTCAGCTCCGTGCTTTACCCTTCGATCAATCGCGAGGCGCATCCAGGCGGTGGCATGGAGAGCTCTAAGACGAGCAACTATAGATGTGGACCACTGGAGAACTTCGCCTCGCCACCGACCGAACTCCGCATTGATCGACCGCAAATCCTTCGCCGCAACCCCAGCTCCGTGCTTTACCCTTCGATCAATCGCGAGGCGTATCCAGGCGGTGGCATGGAGAGCTCTAAGACGAACAACGATAGATGTGGACCACTGGAGGACTTCATTCCACCACCGCGCGGTCGCCTCAGCGACAGAACGAAGGAAGGAAAGGCGCCTGAGCATCCCGCCTGAAAACGGAATAATCACTCCGTCGCTTTGGCGATATCCGGTGAATTCAAGATCCCTCATTGCCGATAGCAGCTGGTTGACCTTAGCGGTACAGCCCGGAAGAATACTGGTGGAATTGGGAAATTCCACCGGGCGGACGGCTCCCCCCGTTAAGGTCTGTCTGCCGAGCATCGTTCCGGGGCCGACAACGGACGCACCCTGGTTTTCCAACGACACCTTTACGAGGACATACCCGTTGCGTGTTTCTACTTTAACTGTCGTGATGGAAAGCATGCTTCCTTATCTAATTTGAAACTCCTCATTTGTGTCAATAGTGGCCGCGAAATTGCCACAGACACAGTCCTCGGTCACAATTCGGAGCCTGACGCGAATATTCATCTTCCGGCCAGTTCTGAACCTTCATGTGGCGCGGCGTGTCCTTATCTCTCAGAGGTGCGCATGACGGCTGCGTTGTGGTTGTTGCTTTGGCTGTTGAGTCCACAGGAACCCGGCGTTGTTACGGGTGTTGTGGTTCGCGCGGGAACAAGCCAGCCACTCAACGGGGAAACCGTCGGACTCTGGCCCACCAATCGCACCGTAAAGACCCGTTCGAACCCTCCAGGTATGTTCGAATTCAGAGGCGTGGGCGCTGGAGAGTACTCCATTGTCGTCGTTCACGACGGAATCAAGAAGCAGGTCCCATTCGTCCTAACCGGGGCCCATCGCTCCGAAACTGTTAATGTTGAAGTTCCACCTGCCCCTGCGATTTCGGGCACTGTGTTTGATCCGAACGGTGAGCGAATGGCGGCCGTCCATGTTCAGGCGTTTCGCTCGGTATATACGCCGTATGGACCTCGGGTGAGGTCGGTGCTGTCTGTTCTTTCGGACGATCTGGGTGACTTCCGTCTTTACTGGCTTCGTCCGGGACAGTACTACGTGTCCGCGAGTTACAACGATCGCGACCAGAAGATTGCAACCAAAGGACTGCGTTTGGCGGCGAACGTTTCCAAACCTGACGACGGCTTACCAACGATCTATTACGCCGGCGCCGCCAGCCTGGCGGAATCCCAGAGAGTCGAACTGACGAAGGGAGGAGACGTTGACGGAGTGAGCCTGTATGTCCGGGATGGTCCGCGATTCACGATTACCGGCGAATTAGTCTCTCCGGCAGGCGCGGCGTGCGCGCGTGTTGCGGTTGTTGCCGTTGGAGGCTTCGTTACCGATTCGGATTTTGTTACGGACGCATGCGGGTCATTCAAGCTGCGCGGCCTGTCTCCGGGAATTTATGCGATTCTCGCAGTAGGCGAGATGTTGGCTTCCGACGTCGTTCGAGTCAGCGTTGTGGATCGCGATCGCGACGATGTGAAGGTAACTCTGTCGGACACTGCGAGCATCAGCGGTCGTGTTCCCGATTTCCCACCCCGCGGGTCCCGGGTGAGACTGTCGCGCCGTTCGACGGATATCAGCCAGGAACTGGAAACAGTCCTCGAGAGTAATGGTTCGTTCACTTTTCCGTCTGTAGGCGCTGGTAACTACGACGTGTTTCTCGACCCACTGCCGGATAAGACCTACATCAGTTCGATTCGTTACCCAGCGCGCGAAACTTTGAATACTCCGATCCGCGTGGATTCCGGTGGGCGGACTTCACTCAACATTCAACTTTTTCGCAGCGACGTGGAAGCGGCGGGGGTTGTCGTGGACCGTTCGCTCAGACCGGTTCCTGGCGCGCAAATCGTCCTCGTGCCCGCGACACCGCACCCCCGGGCCGATCGGTATCTGACGTCCGTTGCGGATGCCGGTGGCAACTTCAGGATTACCGGCATTCCTGGAGACGTGAGGAATTACCTGATCCTTGCGTTTGAGGAGATTGGACCCGATGCGCATTACGCATTTTTTTACGATCCCAGCCTTCTGATGCAATACGCGTCCAGCGGCCAATCTCTGGGCGCCCTGAACCCAGGAACGCCGATGCGGGTATTCGCAATTCCTGCATCGGAAACGGTCGGAGGATTGCGTTGAATCGCCTTGCTCTCGTGCTTCTGTCGCTGATCCTTCCTGCTCAGAACATGGGCTCGATCGAAGGTCTGGTGCTTCGCGCAGGCACGGAGTCGCGATCGCCGCTGGTGAATGCCCGTCTGGAGTTGACCAGCTCAGCAACCGAACTTGTTCTACGGACAGACTCCAGCGGGAGATTTACATTTTCAAGCCTTCCCACGGGTCGATACCGACTCCGTGTTACCAAAGATGGTTTTATCCGTCAGGAATATCCTCACGCCGCTATGGATACGCCGGGCCTTGCAATTGATCTGGCGCCGGGACAGGAGATGCGCAACATCGTCTTTGTGATGGAACCGGCTCGGACTATTTCCGGTGTACTCCGAGACTCAGGTAATGCGCCTATCGCGGGCATTGTGGTTAAAGCGTTGAGACGCGGCTATGACAGACGAGGCAATCGCACGTTGGTCCTTGCGGCCTCCACGAGAACGGATGATAAGGGCAGTTATCGCATCTTCTGGCTGGATCCGGGGGACTACGTCCTGTCCGCAACTCCGCCCGATGCGATGCTGGACCAAGGGTCTGTCTCGTTCGCGCCGACTTACTATCCAGGTTTTTCAGCGGTCGAGGACGCCAAAGTTATTCATCTGGAGTCCGACCGGGATGCTCACGGTTTGGACTTCGCTCTCGCAAGAGGACGCCTGGGGCCAATCCGGGGTACGGCGCTGAGCCTGTCTACCAGCCGACCAGCTATAGCTACAGTAACTCTCGTATCACCCGACGACGGTCCGGGAGTTGCTCGATTTCAGACGAAGACTACCGAATCGATGCTTGGAGACAATTACTCGATTCCGAACGTGCCGCCGGGTTCCTATATTCTTTCTGCTTTGGCGCAGAACGGCGAAACGGCAGCGAAGCGAATCGTTTTTCGTCAACCTCCCTCTGACCTGCGCGCCAATCTGGAGCTTGGCGCAGGAGTGACGATCGCCGGACAACTCTATGACGTGCCCGCGAGCACAGACCTTCGGGGCGCGCGAATCAGCCTTGCCGAGATCGACACTGCATTGCCAATACCTCCGGAGGTACCCGTTGCACCCAATGGAACGTTTTCAGTGCCGGCGATGCAACCGGGGTACTACTCGGTCGCCCTGACGGGTCTCCCTGGTGATCTATACCTGAAGGCGGCGTTGTTCTCCGGCGCGGATGCCCTGGGCAAGGAGTTCGCTGTCGCCTACGGAGGACCCCGCGAGCTGGCTATTCAACTCGGGGCTGATGGCGGGAGAATCACTGGTGCTGTGCTCGATGCTGAAAACAATCGCTTTGCCGGGGTACATGTGACGTTAATTCCATCCGGCAACAGATCCCGGCTCGATCTCTATAGAACCGACGTGTCACGCGAAGACGGCTCGTTCTCAATCCGCGGTATTGCGCCCGGAGATTACAAACTGTTCGCGTGGATAAATCCCGAGTCCAATGCCTATCTGAACGTGGACTACATGCGCGCCTACGAGGGCTATGGCATTCCGGTGAGTATCATTCCCGGCGAGAATCCTCAGGTTTCCTTGCGAGCCATTACGATAGAGCGCTGATCGAAAGAAGCTGCGCAGCGCCATAAAGTTTGGTCAACACGCGAACATTGATCTGTAAGCTGCTGAGCGTGCGACTTGTGCTTTGCATTAAAAAGTGATTGACGCTTCAGTGCCTGATCAGCATGATACGTTTGGTCGCAGCCGATGAGCCTACTTGCAGACTTTGAACGAGTATACGGTGAATTAAGGCGTAACAAGTGGCTTCGCCGGTTTGCAATTTTTTGCCGTATCGCCCTGGCTCTCGGATTCATTCCGGCAGGATTCGTAAAGGTGACCGGAGAGCGGTTCACCGGCCTGCCATCGAATCATCCTTTAGGTCATTACTTCGACGCGCTGTTGCTGACGCGGTACTACTACACGTTCATTGGTGTCGGCCAGCTCACTGCAGCGATTCTGTTGCTGATTCCAAGAACGGTTCTGCTGGGGGCCCTCCTCTATTTTCCCATCATCCTGAACATCTGGGTTTTATCATCTGCCACAAGATTTAACGGCACTCGCATCACCACGCTGATGCTGTTGGCGAATCTGTTCCTGCTCGTGTGGGATTATGATCGCCTGAAGCACATCCTTCCGCTTAAGCGGTCCGTTGAAGATCATCACGTCCCAGCCACGACGAGTAAGTTCCCAATATGGTTTTTCGGGATTGTATTCGCGGCCGTCGTTTCAGTTATCGCCTTCGATGATTTTCTTTACCCGATCCGGCCTGGTAACGAACCACTCGAGTGCACCAACGGGTGCAAGAATAAGGACGATCCGGGGGCTTGCCAACGTTTCTGTGACTGTATCTACAAGAAAGGCAATCCGCTGAATACTTGCCTGAACGAGTACCAAGGAACAAAAGAAGCAGGTGCGAAGCCTGACGCACAGGTTCGCTGAAAGCGCTGACCGAAATACTTGTGGGAGGGTTGATGCTCGACATCCTCGCCCCATGTATTGGAATCGACGATGACAACACCAAACCCGGTGCTCACTTTCTGAGTATCTTCTCCATGGCCTTTCCTTTGGCCAGTTCATCCACCAGCTTGTCCAGGTACCGGATCTGTTGCATGAGCTTATCCTTGATCTCCTCGACCCGATAGCCGCAGATCACACCGGTAATCTTGGAGACGTTGGGGTTGATCCGTGGTGCCCGGGCGAAGAAAGTCGCGAAGTCGACCTTCTTGTCTATCTGCTGTTGCAGCGCCAGTTCATCGTAACCCGTTAGCCATTGGATGATGGCATCCACCTCCTCCTTCGTACGACCCTTCTTCTCCGCCTTGGTGATGTAATGCGGGTAGACGCTTGCGAACGCCATTTTGAATACTCTCGTGTTGTCCATGGCCTCGTTCCTCCTCGAAGTTCAGCGCTTTCGTCCGGCGTTTCGTCGTTCGCCAGATTATCGAGGGACCACGAAGGTTCCGGCAATACGGTCGTGCAGGCCGCGGTCTGCGGCAGCAATCGTCCACACAACTCCTGCGGTCATCGCGCCAAACGCAAGACTAATAAACAGCACAGGCAAGGGAGATGCCGGCCCGAAGCCCATCACTATCGGGTTAGGCACCAACACCAGCCATGGGAGGATCGGCCCCCACGCGATCAGCGTTCTCGCCAGCGAACGTAAGCGGCCGATCTCATTGCCGTCGCGCGTGACCACGGCGATGCCGATCAAGCGGGTGGCCACACCTCCGGGGACGGCTATGGAGGAGACGATGCTGAAGAACAGGCTCATCAGGCTTCCCAGCCCCGCCATTAAGGTCAGAACAATCACTCCCGGGCTAGCGACACCAAGACTCTGCGGCGGACGCACGCGGTCGAGCGTCGGTCGGATGGTCTCCATGCTTCGAGCCAGTTCTTCCGATGTCACCGAGGGATATCTTGCCGCAATGTCGGAAGCCAGGCGGCGCAGTTCGGGCCGGTCTGCGTCCGGCCCCTGCATGGAGCTGCTCCAAAGAGGGGGGTTGCGCAAGAGCGCGCCGTGTTGACCGGCGAGGTACGTTTCAATCGCAAGCCGGTATTCCGGTGACTGCACTGTATTGTCGGGGGCCACGTCGGTTCGCAGCACCGTAAGCAGGCCAATCACCTCCCGATCCTCCGGCGTCAGGATGAGAACGTCCGCGTTCGGCAACATGGCGAGCGCAGATAATCCGAAGAGCAGAAGCGGCGCTGCCGCCATCGCGATTGGAACGGCGCGGCGCCAGCGGGATAAGCGTTCCGGCGATGCCGCAGCCTGTCTCAATTGAGCCTGCGCTTCTTCCAGCGAGCGAGGTGCTTCGCTCGACCAGTGCCGAAGCAGGACGCATGCGGAAAGCGGCAACCTTGGTGCCGAGTCCTTTGAAAATGCCTCCGATCTGGTGACGCGGCCGGCGACGGCACCCAGTAATTCCATCGGAGTGGCTTTTGCGGAAGACGGCATCGCCACCACACCAGGCGCCTCGAAATCCAGTAGGACAGTCCTGCCGTCCGCGCGCATCCAGAGGCGGTCGAGTCCGAGGGGAGGAAGCGATCCTTCCTTCAACGCGTCGGTGAATTCGTGGAGCAGGTCGGCGAGCACGACCCTGGCCGCGGGCCACTCCAAAGACGCTTCGTTTCGCTTTAACAGGGGCCCGCCGGAGGGAGCTTCGAAAGCGTCCCAGTTGTCGAGGCTGTCCGTGGCGGATCGCCGTCCAGTCAACCAGTGCAGACGCGTAACACGCGAAATATCGCGCCGGGCCGGCGCAATGGGCGGTGTTCCCGATGGCACTGTTCGAATCCAAACGCGGCGGCGCAACACGTGATCGAACCCGGCGAGGAGCCTTCCGGCCCCCGCGTTTCCGATTGCGCCAATGACCGTGAAAGGCCCGATTTGCCCGTCCGAATGATTTTCAAGGATTTCCGCTGGAGACGGCGCGGTAGCTACTGCCGCGCGCCGCCCTCGCTCCGCCGGACGAACCCGAATACGCGTCCCGCTGATCATGTCGTACAGCGACGCGTAACCGTTCTCACTTCGTGCGGTGAGAAACATCGCCGCCACGATTCCCAGAGTGGACATCGACGAGAGTACCCCGAAGAGGGTTGCATGGGTCTGTAGCCAGGCCCCGTATCCCGCGGCCTGAGCAATTCGCTCATAGAGTATCGGCAGGGCGCCCACCGCAGTGCCAATCCCGGTGCGTATCAGGATGCGCCACCATGGCGCACGAGCGCCATCTGCGGACCGCACTCGCAAACCGAGGAGCATCGCGCCCAACGTGGCACCCCACAGACTTTCGAGTACAAACTTGTAAAGAGTGTCTACCACCAGAGCCGGCACTATCCCCATCGTCAACCCGAGACGTGTCGTGAGAACAACTGCCATCAGCACGGGACCAGACAGGATGGCGCTGTCGGCAAAACCTGCCAGGAAGCGCACTCCCGGTTTTGCCGGCAGGTCCGCGGCCGGCAAGAACGGACGAAGAGCGGCGGCAAGATCCGCGTACGACTTCGGACGCTCTCCGGGAACCTTTGCCAGGCATTGAAGTACGACCGCAGCCAGGCCCGCCGGAATTCCGCGACGCAAGATGCGAGGGGACTGCGGCAGCTCGCTGGTCACGCGCGACACGAGTTCGCGAAGATCTCGCGCATCGAATGGTGGCTGTCCCGTCAGCAGGTAGTAGAGCGTCGCGCCCACCGCGTAGATGTCCGCACGAATGTCGAGCGGCTCGCCACGAAGCTGCTCGGGAGGCGCGAATTGCGGCGTGCCCTGAAATGCACCCATTTCCAGATCGTGGTGAACGTCGCGCGCCAGCGTCGAGATGGACAGGCCGAAGTCGCCCACTTTCACCGCGCCATCGCCGTCGATGAAGCAGTTCGACGGCTTGATGTCCCGATGCAGCACGCCCGCCGCCTGCGCGGCATCCAGCCCGCCAATGATGTCCATTACTGCTGCAACGGCCTCTTCCGGCCGCATCGGACCTCGCGCGGCTACCCGCTCTTTCAGCGTTCCTCCCGGAAGCAATTCCATCGAGATCACGGGCATGCCCTCGATTTCTTCGCTCCCGAAGATGTACACCGTGTGTGGATGACTGATGGACGCGGCAAGCTGCCCTTCGCGGAGAAAGCGCGCGCGGTCGTCGGCCTTTTCCAGACGGCTTCGCAAAAGCTTCAGCGCGAGGCGGCGTCCGGTCTCGAGGCTCTCGGCTTCGTAAACTTCGCCCATGCCTCCGCGGCCCAGCAGACGGCCTATGCGGTATGACCCCCAGGTCTGACCGGCCCTCAGCCGGGGTTCGCCCGGAGCGAAAGCTCCGGAGCCGGACGCATCGATAGAACCGGATACGGTTGCCATGCTGGCAGCGATCAAGCATGCAGCGCAAAGACCCTCGGGCGCGTCTGGCCGTAACGGTTTTCCGCACCGTGGACATTCTCGAGATTGCTGTGAGTTCTCAGTCACCATACAGGGAATAGAAAGAACGGTCTGTGAAAGTTACTGGTTGACGGCGCGCAAAAGGTATCGGATTTCGTCGTCTACTTCGGACGGGTCGGCAACTGTCTCGGCTATCTCCTCCCGCAGCCGCTTCTGAAACTTGCGGCGCAGCCGGTGAACGGCTACACGGACTGCGCCCTCGGTGCTGGATATGTCCTTCGCGACTGCCGCGTAACCTCCAGCGGGCGCGTCGCCAAGCAGGCACGATTTCAGCGCTTCGAATTCAGCTGCCCTGGAAGCCGCTTCCCATTCCCTGCGAACCTTTGCAAGCGCCCTCTCGATCACCGTGAGCGCCCACCGTCGTTCGAAGAGTGTTTGCGGAGTTTCCTTATCCACCGGTTCAAACCGATACCGTCCCTCCGCATCGTCAAACTCAAGGGAGAGTGGAAGCATTCGTCCACCCCGCTTCAGTGCTGTCCGGCGTGCGAAGTCGTTCGAAAGGTAGTGTTGCAGAGACGCAAGAAGGAAGGCTCGGAAGCGGCCACGCTCTTTTCGAAGAGAATCGAAGTCGCGCCGTTCGATCAAAGAAGTGAAGAAGCCCTGGGTAAGATCTCTCGCATCGTCGGGTGTCGCGCCGCGACGGCGGACATACGCGTACAGGGGATACCAGTAAGTCTCACACAGCTTCGCCAATGCGGATCGCGCGGCAGAGTCGCCTGCTCCGGCCGCATTCACGATGCTCCAACGTGTGGTCTGGAATCTCAAGTTACTCAGCATAGGAAATAGAAGAGGCGCGCGCAATGCGGGGAATGAAAGGCGGAGGCTTTGTTATTGATTAATTGTTAGTTGTTAATTGTTATCGGAGGAGGCGCTGTTCCCCAAAGTTCACAAATAAGAAATAACAATTAATCAATAACAAAGCCCCCCTTCCCCGATCTTTGTTGGTCTACTCTCGAATGATAGTCAGCTCCGCGTTTACCGTATTGTCTTGTCCAACATGAATCACTTTGCCCCGACTCTCGTCCTTCGCGATGAATGCAGCATTTTGATAGGCGAAAGGACGGATGCTTTCCCACGCGAACAGCTTGTAGTCGCCGGGAGGCACGCCGCGCATGACGAATCGGCCGGAGGCATCGGTGGCCGCAGACAGATAGAGTGCGAGGTTTCCCCGGTGCGCGGCCTCCGGCACTAACGCGACGGTGGCTCCCGCGACAACCTTTGCTGCCCCGTCCTGCACGAGGCCTCTTACGGTTCCGGCTCCGGACCCTACCACTACCTGGATAGGATCGTTTTCGCCCGGACGAACATCGAATCCCGCATTAAACACACTGAGGGCCCTGTGCCGGACGTCCGCGAGATAAAGATCCGGCGTCAACCCGGCGACAGTCATCACGCGGTAGTGTCCCTCAGGCACGGCCGGAATTTTGAAGGTCCCGTCACGACTCACGATCGCAGACCGGGTGAGAACCAGCTGGAACGCCGGAATCCGGATCGACGCGTCGTCCGGCAGCAACTGGACGCGTAGCGAAGACGGAAGTTTCGCTCCATTGGCCGCAACGAGCGTTCCGGTGACTTCGGATGACGGGGAAACAACAATGGAAAGGTTCGCAACATCCATCTCGCGCACTTCCAGTCTGGCGCGTCCCCATGCGAGTGGGAGTCCGCCGGCGACCTGCGCTGCAGGATCCGCAACTCTCGCAAGGAGTTCGTACACGCCTGGCATAACGTTGCTGATCTCGAACTGCCCCGTAGACGGGATCAGCGGGATCACTCCGACCTGCCGGCCGTTGACGTCGTCCGGCGCGGTCTCGTCTCGGTTCAGCATGAACAAGACCGCCGCATTCACTCCCGGTGCTCCTAATTGAGTCGGTGGAGGCGGAATCAGACTATTCACTTGTCCGGAAACCTTGAATGACCGACTCCCGTGCAGGGAAATATCCATACCTCCCATGTTTTCCCCTCCTGTGACGGTGATCGTTCTTGTCAGTGCAATGTCGGTCACGCCGGGGTAATAGGTTTTCAAGGGGGAAGCGGCTGCCGGCACCCCAGGCGCCGGAGCAACAGGAGCCGGTGAGACAGCAAGGTAATACTCTCCGGGGGGCACCCAGAACAGCCGGAACTCTCCGCGATCATCCGTCACCTTGGAAACCAGCGGCGCGAGCGTGGCGCGGCCGAAGGCATACGCGACGGTGAAAGCTTGCACGTTGGCGTTCGACATCAACTGGCCCTTCTCGTCGAAGATCCTTCCTCCGATAATTGCGCCCGGGATCATGGAGAGGTCGGCCTCAGCAGTTTTTCCGGCGTCAACATCGACGTCGGTCGCTGCCGTGGGTGGGTTGACTCCGCCTTCAGATTTGCCAAAGAAGCCTTCCTTCTGAACGCGGACGGTGTAGGTGCCCGGACTGACATCCTTGAAAAGGAATCGCCCGTCGCGGTCCGTAGTCGTTGTCGGGGGCGTCTTTCCGGAGAGGGACGCAAGCTGTGTGTACAGGTTTGCCGTCGTCAATGGGAATCCGCGCGCAACGGCCGCATTGGACAGCGCCTGAATGATCTGAGAGGTGCTCGCACCTGCCTCGGGCTTCACGACTATTCCCTGAGACGCCGCAGTGTTCAGCAATACCTGGAGCGCCTGAGGATTGGCCGCGCCGCCCTGCAGCGTGACCTGGGCGCCATTGAGCGGCTCCGTGGTGCCCACGCGAGTTACGACTCCACGAATCGCGCCCGGCTCCTCAACGGGTGGCTTCTGCGATGCCGCCACGCCCACGCTGCCGGCCGCGATGAATATGAGTGTGGTCACGACGATTTGTCGTCTGGTCATGATCGTCCTCCGTGTTGCATTTGCGAATGGGCCGGACCGCCAGGTTCTGGAATCCAAGCCTCAATGTGGGAAGACGTTTTTCGAGGTGAACGTTACACGCTCAATAGTGATTGACAGAATATTCAGCCGAGTGGCTGAATATAATTCATCGTGCATAAGCGTGAATCAGCAGTGCGCCTCGATGCATATGAGGCAGTGTTTACCGCACTTTCCCATGCGGCGCGCCGGCGTGTTTTGCTCGCAGTATATTTCAACGGCGGAATGATGAGTGCCGGTGAGATCGCGGCAACTTTTTCTCACGCGTGGCAAACGACGACGCGCCATCTGCAGGTGCTCGAACGAGCGGGGCTGCTGAGCTGTGAGAAGAAAGGGCGGATGCGCATTTATCGAATCGAACGGAAGCGACTGGAGCTGGTGAAGGACTGGCTCGATCACTTCGTCAGGAAGCCGTAGGAGGAATGAACGATGCCCGCAAAGAAGAAGGAAGTCCCGCAGTTTTTTAGATTGAACGTAGAGGTCGGCAACCTCGACAAAGCCATTTATTTTTACTCGACACTGCTTGGCGTCGAGGGTCGAAAGCAACCCGGGTCGCGCGTCTACTATGAATGCGGACCCGTCACGCTGCAGGTAGTCGATGTCTCATCAGTAGGCAACCCTCATGTCGCAGCGAAGTCGCTTTACTTTACGGTAAAAGATCTGGATTCGATTTTCGAACGCGCGAAGTCGCTCGGGAGCCTGTCGCACGAATCCGTACATGACGCACCGGGTGGAGGCATTGTGGTAAGGCCGTGGGGCGAGCGCTCGTTTTACCTGGAAGATCCGTGGAAAAATCCACTGTGCTTCGTTGAGGAAGGAACGGTTTATGCAGGTTGATTCGTGGTAAATGTGTCCGGCTTATCGACCGCTTGTTCGACTATCGTCATGCCGGTTCGTCACCCCACGAGTCTGGCATTTTTCCACTTGTTTCTTGACACTCGTGAAAGCCTTTGATAACCGACACACACTTGAATCTGCTTGAATCAGGGAGCATTCGATGTCGATGCAGCGAACAAAATGGCTGGTGGCGGCGTTTCCCGGAATTTTTCTGTTCACCTGGATGACGCTGGTGGCATTTCAGACCCGTAAGATTGATGACAACGCGTTGAAGAGGGCAGAAAAAGGAACGGAGTGGCTGACCTATGGCCAGGGCTACTCCGAGCAACGTCACACGACGATGCGTCAGATCACGCCCGCGAACGTCAAGCAACTTAGCCTCGCCTGGTCTTTTGAACTCGGTGAGGGCGGCGGCAAGCAGGAAGGCACACCTTTGTTCGCCAATGGCGTCATCTATGCTCAAACGAATTGGAGCATCGTCGTCGCCATTGATGCGCGCACCGAGAAAGAGATCTGGCGCTATGACCCCATGGCTGACCGCACGACAAGGATGTGCTGCGGCGTTCTCAGCCGCGGGATTTCCTTGTACGAAGGCAAGGTGCTCGTACCTGTCAACGATGGCAGAATCGAAGCCCTTGATGCGGCAACGGGGAAATTGATCTGGTCGTCCTGGGCGGTTCCCGAGCGTGAACCGGGAAAAACGTCTCCCTACGCGATCACGATGGCCCCTCGAGTTGGAAAGGGAAAGGTTTTCATCGGGAACGCCGGCGCCGACTTCCCTCCGTTCCGGGGATATGTCTCGGCATTCGACACCGACAATGGCAAGGAGCTCTGGCGCTTCTACACGGTTCCCGGCGATCCGGCGAAAGGATTCGAGAACAAAGCCATGGAAGCCGCAGCCAAGACCTGGACCGGCGAATGGTGGAAGTACGGCGGCGGCGGATCGATGTGGGACGGCATGGCCTACGACCCAGATGAGAATCTCGTCTACGTCGGAACAGGCAACGGTCTCCCATGGCCTCAGGATCTTCGCCAGGGTAAAGGCACGCCGCACCTCGACAACCTTTACATAGCGTCCATCATTGCTATCGATGCGGATAGCGGCCAGCTCAAGTGGCACTACTCGTGCACGCCGGGCGATCAGTGGGATTACGATGCGATTCAACATCTGTTACTTGCCGACATTCGCATCAACAATCGCAATCGCAAGGTCATAATGCAGGCCAACAAGAACGGCTATTTCTACGTCATCGATCGGGTGACTGGCGAATTCATCTCTGCCGGAGAAATGTCGCAGATCAGCTGGGCGCGGGGCATGGATCCCAAGGGCCGGCCGATCGTCAACCCGGAGGCCTATTATTCTTCAGAGCAGGGCGTCACCGTCTATCCCGTGCAGATGCACAACGCATCGCAGATGTCTTACAGTCCGGACACCGGATTGATTTACGTTCCCATCGCTCCTTCGAACACGTTTACCTTTACAGCCGCCGAAAGCATGGCAACCGATCCCGCCCAACAGACCTACGGCGGAGGTCGTCGGGGAGGCCCGCTCGCACAGCCGGCGCCTTACGGTCCGATAAGACGGGGAGCCGACGGCAACCCGATACGCGGCGGAATTCTCACAGCGTGGGATCCCGTCACTCAGAAGGAACGGTGGTACGCCCTCGGCGGTGGACAAACCGACGGTGGCGTGCTGACAACAGCATCGAATCTTGTGATTCAAACCACACCCAATGGGAGATTGCGCGCGTATACCGCAGACAAAGGCGAACAGCTTCTCGATATCGCGCTCCCGCTGACCTCCGGCGTCGGTCCGCCGATGACGTATCAGCTGGATGGCAAGCAATACATCGCGATCATGGCCGGCACCGGCAACATGGGAGGTCGAGGCGGTGGCGGTGGTGGCGGAAATCGCGGCAACCGCGGCGAAAATCGCGGTGCGGCTCCGCTGGAGCCGACGGCCGCGGCGGCCGCGGCAGCAAACAATGTACCGCCGGTGCCCGCACCTGGTGACACCCCGGCGGCGACCGCCGCGCCGGTGCCACCAGCCAAACCCAGACTCTTTGTGTATTCACTCAACAGCTCCGGGACTCAGCATTGATATAGGACGGGAAGGCCGCCTCTTCGGGGGCACGAAACCAACGAATCGCGTTTCGGCGGATTTGTACAACACAATCGCCTTACGTTCGGCATCGCGGGCAGCGACGACGCCCGTGCCAGCGCTTCTGCAGCCAGACCTATGGCTTCGGGGGTGTTCTCATTGACGCTTCGGTACCCGCGGAGTACGATGCATGCACATCTCAACCCTAAGGAGAAACCATGAAGCGGAGCATGAGGGCATTGGCAAACGCAGTAATCTTTGCGTTGGGACTGGCGTGTGTGGCGAATGCTCAGACGCCGGCAGCCGGCGGTGCGCCGGGTGCACGCGGCGGCGGAGGACAGCGCGGACCGGCGGTACCGCCGGGACCGCCTCAACCTGTGCCACCGCAAGTCGCTATTCCACGTCCGACTGCGGCGGAAGTCGCGCAGATGAATGAAGCGCTGACCCGCATGATGGATGCGGACAAGTCCGCGGCGAAGCCGCTGCTGGATAAGTATCGTGCGCTGACCACCGTGCAGGTCCCGCGCGACAACAGCGCGATCCGCCCGGTCCCGCGGGTTGCGGCCCGGCATGATTCGTTCGTGGAACTCGCCAAAAAGGGCGACATCGATCTTCTGCTGGTGGGCGACTCCATCACTGACCTGTGGAGAAATTCAACGGAAACGTACGCAACCTACTTCGGCAAATACCGGGTAGGCAACTTCGCGATCTCCGGCGACACGACGCAGGGTGTCCTTTGGGGTCTGCAGAACGGCGAAGGAATCGGGTTCCAGCCTAAGGCCGTCATGATGATGATTGGAACCAATAATTCCGGGAGTAACACAGGTCCGGAAATTGCCGAAGGCGTCGGAGCCATCGTGCTGGAACTACGGAAGGATTTTCCGAACGCCAAGATTCTCCTTCTGGCCATCTTTCCGCGAAATGCACCCACGTCCAATAACCGAAAGGTAAATGCAGAGGCCAGCGCCATCTATTCCAAGCTGGGGGACAACAAGAACGTCTTCTATATGGATATCGGCGAGAAGTTCTTGTCTCCGGATGGAACTATTTCGACCGAAATCATGGCCGACGGGCTGCACCCGACCGCGAAGGGATACGTGATCTGGGGCGATGCGATTAAGGACAAGCTCGCGGAATTGATGAAGTAGATCAGCAAACTCGTGTTCAATTGATTCCCCAAAAAGGGAGTTCCGATGAAGAGAAATCTTCAGTGTCGGAGGAGGGAGTCGCCCCCTTGCATCAGGTGAATTGCAACTCGGCGATCATCAGCCTGCATTAGCAGACCTACAGGCGTTCGCAATCGAACACAGGCCAGGCTTAGTTGCGCGCAAGGTTCCGGAGGCGCAAGCGATCGCCGAGCCGGCCTTGGCAGCAACGGCGTTCTACCGGCGCAGGAAGACGCGGCGCGGAATTTCTGTCTGAGATCGAGTGTTTGGGAGTTGCTGCCCACCAACTGGCCACCGGAGCGATCGGTTTCAGGTTAGATCTCTGCGATGATGCGTGGAGGCTTCGGGGCAGCTGTTAGATGTGCTGGAACCTTAACGCAGCACATGCGTACCAGGCGCGACCGGTCTCGTTGCATTTCGCGGTCGTTCTTCAGCCAGTCCTGGGTGTTCTTGAGTACCTGTGCAGCACTCGGGTCTTTCGGCTGAATAATCCGATAGTGCATCCATTTACCCTCTCGTCTGGCACCGACAATCCCAGCACGGCGAAGGTAGGCAAGATGCCTGGAAATTTTTGGCTGAGGTATTCGCAGGACCTCGACAAAGTAGCAGACGCAGACCTCATCCTTTCCCATGAGATTCAAGAGCTGCAGGCGTGTTCGATCTGCCAAAGCTCTGAACAGCAGTTCCATATCTCTTGTGGCTGGCATGCAACCGATCTTAGCACACTCAACACATTCGCCTTGACACATGTGTCTATGGCTCAATATATTCGTTAAAACGAATGTATTGGAGGACAGCTATGAGTCGACTCGCCAATGCCTTGAAGGTACATGTGGCATTGAAGGTTCGGGATCTCGAAGCGAGCGTTCGTTTCTACAAACGCCTGTTCGCGATAGAACCGGTCAAGCTCAAGCCAGCCTATGCCAAGTTCGATGTACAGCACCCGAATATCAACTTGACGCTGAACCAGGACACGCCTGGCGCTGGTGGAACGATTTCTCACCTGGGGATTCAGGTTCCCAGCACGGAGGATGTGCTGTCGATTCGGAATCAGTGGAGAGAATCTGGAATAGAGACTCGTGATGAAATGCAGACGGACTGCTGCTATGCATTGCAAGACAAGGCGTGGGTCCGTGATCCCGATGGTAATGAATGGGAAGTTTTCGTGGTTCTGCAAGACACCAATGAGGCCGATATATCCTGCTGCTCAGGTGCTCCTACACTCGTAAAAATCAGCCAATAACGGGAAGAAGTAGTGCAGCACACGAATCGCCCTGCAATCCTCGCTGAGTTCCTTGGAACTGCTTTCCTCGTTGCTGCCATCGTAGGCTCTGGAATCATGGGCGAGACGCTTGCGGATGGGAACTCAGCGATTGCATTGCTTGCTAACAGCGTTGCTACCGGGGCCATGCTCGTCGTGTTGATTGCGACCTTAGGGCCACTCTCGGGAGCACATTTCAACCCTATCGTCACCTTGGCTGCATACAACAGCAGCAGGAGCCTCCAAGAAGTAGGGAGCTATCTAGGGGCTCAGCTAGGAGGAGCGCTCACTGGGGCAGTGACTGCGAACCTGATGTTTGGTCTGTCGCCGATTTCTTTCTCTCGACACGCTCGAACAGGTACAGCGCAACTCTTCAGTGAGTTTGTGGCGACCTTCGGACTCCTCATGGTGATTTTCGTGTGCTCAAGGTTCCGAGAGCTGGCCATCCAGTACGTAGTTGCTGGATATATTACGGCTGCCTATTGGTTCACTGCGTCAACTTCCTTTGCCAATCCCGTTGTCACAATCGCTCGCGCCTTCACAGACACCTTTTCAGGGATTCGACTTGTGGACGTTCCCAGTTTTGTGATTGCTCAAGCTCTTGGAGGAGCATCAGCAGTCTTCGTGTCGAGATGGATGATAAAGACAGCAATGTCAACGAAAGGGTCAGCATGAAGAAGCGTGTTTTATTCCTTTGCACCGGAAACTCGGCCAGGAGTCAAATCGCTGAAGGGATTCTGAGGAAGATTGCCGGAGATCGTTATGAAGTGTTCAGTGCTGGAACTCATCCCAAGGGCGTTCATCCACTGAGCATTGAGGTTATGCGCGAGATCGACATTGATATCAGCGGACAGACCTCAAAGGATGTGAGCGTGTTTCAGGGGCACCAGTTTGATTACGTAATCACGGTTTGTGACAGAGCAAAGCAGGCGTGTCCGGTATTTCCCGGTTCCACCCCGATTCATTGGGGATTCGATGATCCAGCAGAGGCTCGAGGTGAGCACGCCCTCAAAACCTTCCAGCGTGTTCGAGACGAGATTGGCTCCAGGCTCAGACTATTCGTTCGGGTAACCGTCTGAATAGGCAGGTGATCAGATTTTCGGATTATCGACTACGCGGGATCTGTACGGCCTATGCCTTTGGTTTCGACGGCAATTCTTGCAGCCTAATTCCGCCTGACCCGGGCGAGCATCGAACGCATAAGGTATCCGTTCGAGAGACAGGTTGCGGCCTCTCACGACATTACGCCCGTGAACAAGAGGTCGGCTGTCGTCAGGCTCCTGCGGTAAAAACTGGCTCCGGGATGCTTTCGCGATCCAGTGACAGCATCTTCGACACGGATCTGCGTGAAGTGCGAGCTATTGCGGACAACGATGTTGCAGATGTCTCCGTTTACCTTGCCCAAGGCATCGGTGTAATCGGATCGAAGGTGGTTTGCATTTCGCCATCGCTGCCGTTACTGATGGCGAGCGCAACTTCGTTTACATGAAGGGACCAGCGCGCTGAGATACATGGTTGGCGCTTCTCGGTTGCAGCCAAAGCCAGTTCGGCGATGCCGCGGCAGAAGTCCATTTTGTGGCCGCGATGGTTATACTCGAAATTTGCAGGACGCACCTGGGGCAATTTTGGCGAGCCGAGATGAAGTAACTTAGCTCGCTTGCGATGTTTCTCACGCCAGGTTCTTGGCACGCGGGAGTCGAGGAATACAGGCGCGCCGTAGTCCCAGCATTCCTGCACGGTGAGCACGCCTCCATCGCCGAAGATGCGCAGCCTGTGGTCTTTCTCGGCGTAGATGCTGCAGGTAATTCGCGCGACCATGCCGGAGGCGAATTCGATTATGCCGACAGCGAAGTCGGGAGTCGAGCAATCGCCTGACGAGCCTTTCTCGCGCACAATGGTCTTGCCAACACTGGAGACGCGCTTGGCGGGTCCGAAGAATGCAGTGAGCCAGCCGAGATAGTAGGCGGCGTGCTCGAGCGTGCAACCGGTTTCAAATTCGTCGTCGTATGGCCATGGCGTCCCGGATTCGTTAAGCCAGCCCTGGTAGTTCTCGAAGATCATGCCTTCATCGAGCTCGGCGTAGGCGAGGCGAGGTGTGGCGATCAGGCCGTCTCGGAGAGCTTTCCATAAAGTCTGGGCCGTTTCGCTAAGCAGGTTGCAAGGAGCGGCCGAAAGAATCAAACCACGTTGTTCCGCCAGTTCAACCAATTCGCGAGCCTGATCGATCCTCAGGGAGATCGGTTTCTCGGTGTAGACCTGCTTGCCGGCTTCGAGCGCGGCCTTCGTGATGTCGTAGTGACTTTTTGGGGTAGTAAGGTTGACGACAACCTCGACCGAAGCATCGTTGAGAACTTCTTCGAACGAACCGTAGCGCTTCACCTTGTAGTGCCCGGTGAATCGGCGGGATCTCTCCGGGTCGCGATCATAGACGCCGGCGAGCTGAAGGATGGGATGATTGACGAGCGTTTGTTGATAGTAGTCGGCGACATACCCACAGCCTATGAAAGCGATACGCATGATTCCCTCGGCGGGTATTCCTTCCAGCGGCGACGGATGGAATCCATTAGTTCCAGTATTTCGATCGAGTCATCGAGAGACATCTCGGCGCACTCGAGAAAACCGGCCTGGAGGCAGCGTTGTACGGCAGAAACTTCGCAGGCATAGCCTTCGCGAATACTGAATCGCTTCGTCTCTTTTTCGAAATGCAACGCTGGCAGGCGACGGGCCACACGCGACCATGCACGCGAAAGCCGACCGCGGTGATTGGCGGGTGACCCTGTGGCAGACATCTCAACACGGTAGTCGTGGGGGAAGTAGATGCCACCGATGAGATCGATATGGCCTTCAGTGCCGTAGAGAGTCGCGGTGTTGCCGAGATTGGAATGGAGGGTAGAGGTAATGACTGCCTGACAACCGGAGGGGTAATCAAGCGTGGCCGTGAACTGCTCGTCGACGGATGTAGGGCCGATATTGGCGAGGGAAGTGATGCGAGCCGGTGCACCCCCGAGAAGAGCGTGCACCAACGACAACGGGTATACTCCAAGATCGTAGAGGGCGCCGCCGGCCGGAGCGTAAACCCGATGGTCCTTGTCAAAGGGAACGCGGATGCCTAACTGGGCTGTGAGAAAGGTGAGAGGGCCGATGCGGTTGCTTCGGACCAGCTCGATCACGGCGCGGACAGCGGGTGAGAAGCGCATCCACATGGCTTCCATCAGGAAGAGCTTGCGCTCTCGCGCGGCGGTGGCAATGGCGCGGCCTTGGGCGGCGGTGAGCGCGAATGGCTTTTCGCAGAGGACCGGCTTGCCAGAGTGAAGCGCGGCGATGCTGTCATCATGATGATGCTCGTTGCGCGTGGCAATGTATACAATGTCGACGGCTGGATCCTGGAGGAGCTCGTCGTAATCTCGGTAGGCGTGCGCCGCGGTGACCCGAGCGGCGAATTCTTCAGCACGAGAGCGACCGCGCGAGGTGACGCCGTGGAGAACTGCGCCAGGGACAATTGAAAGCGCCCTGGCGAACTGTTCCGCCATAGCGCCCGTTCCGAGGATTGCCCACCGTACCGTTGTCAACGGTTACCTTCCCGCGGCGGGATGCTGTTGCGCGCCCGCTCGACAGGTCCATCATCTTACGTTAGTTGCTTATTAGAGAGGAAGTGCTGGGAGAGGCCCTTTTAGCCTGTTATGTAGCGCATGAAACCGACGCATGGCGACGCCCCTTCCACTGTACGTGCGCGCATACTGGTCGAAGACGCCGGTGAGTGACGGCTCGTGGACGCCACCACCGGTGACCGGCCAACATTAAACACCGCGGGCCATGAACCTTGTTGCAGGACGCTGAAAACTTAAATTCAGGAAGGTGGATCGATGAATACTCCGACAATCACGGACCAGAGTGTCAGTGACACCTATCTTTATCTCCTCAGCCACTTGTTGGTTCGCCGCCAGCAGCAACTCGACTTTCAGGAAGGTCTCAAGTGGAACGTGCTGGTCCACCGAAAGCCCGGGGAAGTCCAGTGGCCGAATCCGAACCTGGACGTTGCGTATTCCGAAGCCTGGGTCGCGGTCGACGAGAAGAGCTGCCTGCTTGTCTCGGTGCCCGCCATCGCTGGCCGCTACACTGTGCAGTTCCTCAACGGCTGGGGGGGATACCAAAATGACGGATGTTGAACTATTGCGCCATACCGTAGCGACGCTGGCGTATCGAGCTGCCAAGACGATGCGCGGAGCGCCGGCTTACTTCGCTGATTTCAAGCCCGGACCCACATCCAAAAGGCCGGTGGAGGTCGTCGCGCACATGGGTGATCTGTTCGATTGGGGATTGACGCTCGTTGAAGGGGCGCCACAATGGAACACATCCATACCGCTTCCGTGGGATCAGGAGTGCGTCCGGTTCTTTGCCGCACTCAAAAAGTTTGACGACGCGCTTGCTGCCGGCCATTCGATCAAAATGCCGTTAACGAAAATCTTCCAGGGCCCGATTGCGGATGCCTTGACCCACACCGGACAATTGGCATCTTTGCGGCGTCTCGCCGGCTGCCCGATGAAAGGCGAGAGCTATCCTCAGGCCGATATTGTCGTCGGCCGCGTGGGGTTTGACCAAACGCCGGCAAATCCGAACTATGAGTTTGATTAACAGGGCGCCGGTCCCTTTAGATGATCACGACCTTGCCATGAAGTTGCTTGAAGCATGAAGCGGTAAGCCTCGGCCGTTTCTTCAAACGGGAACATCGTGGGGTCGAGTCACACAAATTCTTGAGCCAACCTAAACGGCGTACTTCTTGATGTTGCTTGCGCAGAGGCTTCACGTCCGCGCAAAGACGCGGAAACGAGCTTGTTAGTGGGTTGAACTTAGCCGTTCTCCCCGGGCTCGAATGTCCTGCGCAAACATCCGGACCCGCTTTTCCGCGAACTGCACTTCAATGAGCTTGTTCTCCTGGATGGCATTTTCGTCACTAACAGTGACTTCGGCGCCTCCAGGAATCGTTCGAACTACCTGTCGGCCTTCTTCAGTGAACCGGGCAATTGTTGGGGTATTAATCCGAAACTTGAGCGCACGCTCATACATTAGTCCCTCCAGAGCGTCCGGATCTGTACAACAAAATTCTAGTGAGAGCGGAAGCCGTCGTGCAAGAAACTTGCTCATGCCTTGGTCGTCTCTTCGGACCACTATTGGAGAACTCTCTGGATACGCGAGCTGCGAGCAGCGCAGACATGATCGAGGGGCGTTTTGAACCGCTGTGTTCACCGCTATTCGTTGAATTGACGTGAAGCCACATTCACCCATATCGTGAGTGCGAAGAGTTATGCCATTTAAGAGTCAGGCGCAGCGTCGGAAATTCGCGGAGCTTCTTGTCGAAGGAAAGATCACTCCTGAAACGTTTGAGGAGTGGAACCGGGAGACCCGGCGGCCGCAAGCTGCCGAGCGAGCGAATACTGCTGCGAAGCGAAAGCGCGGGACCGCGAAAAAGAAAGGTCGTGGGCAAACCGCAGCGCAATCGCGCAGGACGAGAAAGCGTGAAACGAAAAAGCGCTAAGCCATAAACAGTAACCCTCGCGCCCCTGTGGTGCCGCCCGGGTTGTTCTGCGGACATACAGAGCTTTCACGACTTAAACTGAAACTCTGGGTTATTCGACAAATCGTCCAAGAAATTTGGTGCTGGCCGGACGCTGCATACTGGACCACCTCGCCGACGAGTTCGGCGCAACCGTCCGAGTCCGCAGATATCTGGCATATCCTACGTTCCAGCGGACGCTGTTCAAATGACCTAGAAGATACCTGCCCCCTCATACTCAAGTTTTTTCACGGTGGCTGAAAATCTCTCTGTTGCGACCTTGAACTCCCGAAACGCAGCTTTCCATTCCGCCCGTACGGCAGTGTACCGTGTGGTAGCTTGCGGATTCGCGGACCGATGTTCGCGGGCTTCGTCCATTTGAGCGGAAAGGTTGCGGAATAGATCTCGCGCAGCGACTAGTTTCGTAAATGCTTCCGCACATCCGGTCGTCGCCATTTCACCTAACCCTCTCCACCCGCTGCGCTCCATTGCCCTTACTGGACGTTTCGACTATGAGCGATGGGGGGATAGAGCAACTGACTTGACGCCCACCTCCCAGCACAAGCGCTACGTCGCTTCTTGATTCGGAGTCTCTCCACTGTCGAGGGTCCTTGGCAGAAGGGCTTACCATGTCATAAGTCGAATCTCATCGATGTACCAATTGCACAACCTGCTTGACTTGGATCGAACATGCGTAAGGTCCCGGGGAAGCAACAAATCTATTACCGGTACTCTTCTTCCAGTTTCGTCTTGATCCGTTCCATGCTCTTCTTCGCACCGTCGCGCAGCCTGCCGCCAATCAGCGACCGTTTCATGCCGGCGAAAATTCCCCGGAGCGCATCGGTGCGGGAGCGATTGACATAGATCAAATAGGAGCGTGACGGAAGAGGACCGTCATTCCGGACAAGTGCGGTCAAGCCCAGCGAAGATTCAAAATAGTGGCTGGCATAGATCCCCTTTGAAGCGATGATCACGTCTGCGCTATGCCGACGCCTGTAGATCGTGACATGCGTCATAGTTATAACCGGCTTCATTCCAAAGTCTTCCTTCGACCAGTATGCAAAATCCTCAAAGTTTGAGGCGTCGCCCGGCGGAGTTACGGGAAACTCTTCCAGGTACTTCTGAAATGTGGGTGCATACCCGTACATGTAGGGCGCTGGTTTGAGAAGGGAGCGCATCTCGTCGGCAAGCCCAAGGGCGGACGACTTGTCATCGTACTTCACAAGGGCAGGATTACCCCTCCTCAAATAGTCCTGTAGTTGTTCCAGCAGCATTTCGTGCACAAGCCGTGTGACGGCGTCACGGTACGTCGGGGATGACCAATCCACCTTGCGAAACCTTTCAATGAATTCCGCAGACATCTTAAGGTCGCAGCTTTTCATCTGGCATCGTTTAATGCCCTCGATGTCCACCTGATCGACCGTCAGTCGCGCCATATCCGCAAGTTTTGGGGGATTGCCGAATTTGCCGATTTGCAGAACGTTTTCGCTCTTTTTGAAGTTTTCGATGTCACGAACCTTTTCGATAAAGAAGTCTGTTGAAACATCCAGACGTGCGATCGCGAAGGCTGCGACTTCTCTCGTTTCTGTTGTTTTCGGAAGAGTCACGAGGACCTGTCCGGTATCAAGAGCAGCGAGATCGGCTGACGAGAATCCGAGATGCCTGCTGAGGAATGTGTATGGCTCCGGCGCGAGCGACTGTCCATGAATGGCAATGGCAAGAATACAAATGGCGCCCCAGAGTACGAGTCTCAGACATCGCGTCTTCATGTGCCTCTGTTCTGGTCTTGCGATCGCAAACTTGCAGGGACCGGATTAACCTGGCTCGGAATGTGTCAACTCGTGCCAGGAAGAGTTTTGGCTTTTGCCGCAGCCTTTGAGTAACAGTGCGAGTGATACGTCTTTCCGGCTACGACGGTCTGTGTTTCATTCGGTGCGATTCGAATGGAACAATGCTCGCACCAGATTCTGTGGTCAGGCTTTGCGTTTTCCGCTTTTGTCATTTGTCATGATCCTGATGGTTTTCAGGGTGTCGGCCGGAGACTTTTGCAGTCGGAGGACAACCGCACCCGTGTAATCCGCCTTGTGTCTGCATTCGTCGATGGTGCACGTCAGGACGAGCGTTGCGGCCGGTGCAGCCTGTCCGCCATGGGTGCCATCACTATGATCGATAGCAAACAGAATCGGTGAGTGGCACTTCCGGCAACGTACGGCCGAGTACCATCTTTGGTCAGTCCGGGACCATTGAATATTCACGGAATCTCCTTGAAAGTTCGTAGCTCGGGTTAGCGCGAAAACCCGTTCCAGCGTTTCGCGATTACCGGCGTAACTTCCCGATGCAGGGCCAGATCCGCCGCATCAAGGGACAACATGAGAGGTGTCGCCGATGACTCGGCACTCTCAAGAAAGTGTCTGATCTTGGCATACGAGATCCCCACACCCTCCTGCAGATGGATACGGTTCTGCCCCTCAAAAAACGTTGAGGCAATCTCCACGGAAATCTCGCGATCCGGGTGGTCACTTTCAGTGATCCAGAAATCGAAGATGCGACCTCCCTGTTCGGAAGCGCGAAAACGCACGTATCGAATCGTTATCTTTGACTTCATGCGAGTTTCTCCTGTTCATTACAGCTTCGAAAGTCGGTAACAATCTACGTGCTGAAATCCAGGTTTCTCGCTTGGGAGGTTATCTGGCCCCTCCGGTTGGGGCACCTATCCAGGAAAGAAGTCGAGATGACAGTGTGTATAGTATAGCGCGGTTCCCCCTTTGATGACGGCGAACTTGGTGCGATTCGCGGAGAGCCCCAAGAGGCTCTCCCGGGAGAATCCTTTTAGATCAGTAGCGGTCGCGTCGGCCGTTGCCGCCGAAAGGACCGCTGTCTCTCTTGACCATGGGGCGCGCCTCGTTGACGGTGAGGCTGCGGCCCCCCAGTTCTGTGCCGTTCAGTGCATGGATTGCTTTGCTCGCATCAGCCTGATCAGCCATCTCAACAAAGCCAAAGCCCTTCGACCGGCCCGTGTCTCGATCCGTAATGATGCTGACGGACTCCACGGGACCAAAACCCGAGAACGCCTGCGTGATCTCAGTCTCTGTCGTTTGAAATGACAGATTTCCAACATAAATCTTCTTTGACATTAAACTACCTCTTTTGTAAGGGAACTTCCGAGATTCGCGGCGGGAATTCTAGGATCGAACGACTACCGGTCAGGACAGGAGCTTCCTTGATTTGCGGCTTGATTACCGTGTAATCACCTTATGCGAACTCTCAGAATTGTCAAAGCGATTTCTTTTCTGGTGAGTGTCGAAGACCAACTTAGGAGTTCCAATTGTGCCAAAGAAGAAGGAGTCTCGTAAGCCTGAACCTGCAGATACGCAAGTTGCGATATTGCTTGGGGCGATTGCGACGGGCAAAAGCACGATAACGCCTGCGAAAGGCACTCGAATATTTTCGCAGGGGGAGACGTCCGATGCCGTGTACTTCATCGAAAGCGGCAAAGTAAAGATTTCCGTCGTTTCGCCACGAGGAAGGGAAGCGGTGCTCGTAATTCTCGGCACACGTGATTTCTTCGGAGAGGGATGTCTCGTGGGCCAGCCGTTGCGAATCAACACGGCAATCGCGTTGGAACCGTCCACATTGTTTCGAGTTGAAAAAAGCGCGATGCTCCAGGCCCTCGCGAGCCAGCGCACCCTCAGTGAAAAATTCATCGCCTCGCTTCTGATGCGGAACATCAATCTTGAGGAAGACCTCTGTGATCAGCTTTTCAATCATAGTGAGCGGAGACTCGCGCGTGTTCTCCTGAAGCTGGCTCGTATGCGTCAGCATGACACGTTGCCCGACGCGGGAATCCCTTTGCTGAGCCACGAGACTCTGGCGGAAATGGTGGGGACCACCCGTTCCCGAATCACATATTTCATGAACAAGTTCAGGAAGATGGGGCTGATCGAATACAACGGGGACTTGGTCATTCGGATCGAACTGCTGACGGATGTCGTGTTGCGCGATTGAACCCTAAACCGATTTCTCGGATTATCTGGTGGCGAGTTTAGCTCCGACGTTGAGCTCATGATCGGATTGTGACAAAGCCAGGCTCCTCGGCAGCGGGGCAGCGTCGATCTTGAAAACCTCTCTTCTGAAGCGCGCGTACTCTGCAACGTGATCCCGCCTAACCAACCCTATGCCGCCCGACATCGGGTGCCTGCGTCGGTATGCGGAGTACCGGGAGAAAATGGGCTGGTTCAGCGACACCAACGCATCCGTTGAGAACGGATTCCGAATGAAGCTGTCGGCTGCCATGGACGCGGTGCGCCTCCACGTATAAAACTTTCGGTGACATTCAAACAGCAGAGATTCCAGCTCCTCCCTGCTAAACCGCGGATGTTTCCACGTCAAGGACTGCGCGTCAAACCTGTCAAGGTTCTGTTCGGTGATCCAGCCTGCGGAGAGGAACTCGTCGTACTGCTCCGTGCCGGGAATCGGAGTCAGGATGTAGAAGGACGCGACATTGGGGTTCAGCCCTTTCAATATCGCGACGTGCTCGTTGACTTTTTCCAGTGTGTCTTCGGGGAATCCGATGATGTTCGAAAAATGACTCTGGATCTTGTGCTTCCTGCACAATCGCACGATCTCGCCGTAGACCTCGGGATGATTCTGGGCCTTCCGGGCGGCAACTAGAGTTTTCCGTTGAAACGATTCCACGCCAACGAACATCTGGAAGCAACCAGCTCTGCTGAGCAGATGGATAAAGCTTTCCTGTGATGCGATCTGAGTGTCGCACTGAACGAAAAACGGGATTCGCAGATCTTCCTCGATCATTCGTTCCAGGAGTTCACCCGCATCGGGGTACTTGTTGAAGTTATCGGACGTGAACATCACAACCTTGACGCCCGCCGCCTTCGCTGCTCGCAGGCTCTCAATCGTCGTCGTCACGGGCTGGCTTCTAATCTGCCGACCTGCGATCTTGATCACCGAACAGAAGTTGCAGGTAAAAGGGCAGCCCCGAGCTGGATAGATGCCCACCATAGGATTGACATAGCGTCGAAGATCGCGGTGAGGCGGAGGAATCAAAACCGGAGGGCTCACTTGCGTGGCCCATCGTTGGTTATTGCCATAGACTGGCTGCAGCTCCCCGCGAATTGCATCTTTGAGAATCGGCAGCCAGACGTTTTCCGCTTCGGACAACGCGAAGCTGACGCCGTAGTTCCAGTGCATGGACGTATCGCACGTCATCGGGTGAGGGCCTCCGATCACGCAGTGCCGGACACCGTGGGCGCGCGCAAACGCGGCCAGGTCAAGGCTCCGTTGAAACTGGTGCGATTGAACGCCAACGAGTGCGAGCAGGGTAGGAACGTTCGGATGACGGATTAAATCCAGGTAGCCGAGATCGGTGTGGACATATTCATCCACAGCGCAGACTTCGATCTGGACGCCATCGATCGAAGGCGGTGTCATGCTCAGGATGTAACGAACGGTACTGTTGGGCATGAATCCGCGCCAGAACCGTTCAACGAATCCCGTTACTCCATACTTGCTCGGTTTGATAATGACTACTCGGAGCATCCTCGTCCGTCTATGCAATCTCCCGGCGTGCCTCGACCGAGTCCGGCGTAGCCGATCTCGACTTCTGCAACGCCTCGTAACAGAGGGATAGCAGCACGTGTCGATTGCTCCACAACAGAGAGAGCCACTGTCTTCGCCGCACCTGGGGAAAATAGATGCCGCGAAACGCGAGGCGCGCGAAGAATACCACAGCACGCTCCGAGAGTGGACGATCGGAAATTTTCCGCATGGCTTCCCGTGTGGTGGCGGGGCTGTAGGCGCGCGTCCAGGCTTCGCGAACTTCCATCTCCGCTTCATTGATGCTGATCTTGTCGGGAACGAACGACATTGTGAACGGACGGAAATCCAGCCAGTGTTTCGGTCTGGTCAACCGTCCGCCTTCGAGCAGACGCTTGTAGAGGGGTGTGGAGGGGAACGGTGTCAACAGGCTGAATACGGGCAGGACCGGCGGCCAACCCTCCATCACCTGTGCGGTGCGCCCGGCAACTCCAGGGGTGTCCCCATCCATGCCGAAGATAAAAGAGGTGATCGCATAGATGCCGCGGTGCGCGAGATTCGCCAACGCCTGTCCGTAGTCCGCCGGTTTATTGAAGCTTTTGTGGACGTCGCTGAGATTCCCAGGATCCACGGATTCCAATCCGATAAAAATGCAGCGCGCGCCGCTGGCCGCCATGAGATCCAGGAGTTCTTCATCCTTCAGGAGGTTCACGCTGACTTGTGCGATCCATGGCACCGTTGCCTTTTCGGCGATCATGGCGCGCAGAAGAGATTTCGTTCGCTTGGTGTTGATGGCAAAGTTGTCGTCAACGAAAAATATCCCCACCGTTCCGCGATCCGCGCGTGCCCGGTCTTTCACACGGCGCAATTCCGCAATCACGCTTTCATTCGTTCGGAAGCGAATTGAATCCCCGAAGAAACCCGTGACCGTGCAGAAATCACAACCATAGGGACAGCCTCTTCCGGATTCCATCGGAAGAACGTAGAAGTTTTCCCATGATCTAGTTTTCTGTTTCAGAAGAGAGCGGACGACCCGGGGCAGCTTTCCGATCATGTTGAACTGTTCGAGCGGGATCGATTCCCACGGAATTTCAGGGTAGTCAGCAAGGCTGGGTTTCACCTCATGATTTTCGGGATCTACCGGCAGGTAGATTTCCTGCAGGTTTCCAGAAGCTGCATCCTGAACGATTCTGGGCCAGGTATGGTCGGCCTCTCCCAGTGCAACGGCGTCGGCATGCCGCGGCCCACCATCTCGTCCAAGAGCTTCATCTGGAACCTCGGTGACATGCGGACCGCCAAAAACAACTTTCGCACCTGTAGCTCGAACGGCATCAGCGATCCGATAAGCACGGGCCGCCATGCGTGTCATGGCTGAAATTCCTACGAGCCAGATGTCATGCGACTGCACGAAACGGGCCACTTCATCGTCAGTCAGCGGCTGGGCATTTCCATCGATGAGAAATACATTGTGCTCTGGTGGTGTCAGGCTTTTGAGCAGAAACATCCACAAGTGAGGCATGAAATTGCGCGTCACGCCGTTATCAGGACTATAAAGAAGAATGTTCATGGTGGGTCTCCCACGGCGCTGACATGAAGTGTCTAGGTCCGATATGGCGACGCTATCAAAAGGGAATCGAAAAGGATGGTCAATTCTGCACAACCGTGACCTATTCTGCGAACCGATGTTTCAAGGCCCTGAAAAGGGTAGTGGTGTCTCGTCTTCTCGCGTATGGTCGTTACAGCGGTAGCCGCAACAAATCGAGATGTACGGACATTCCCCGACCGGCTTCTGGCCGTTTTGATTCCCGCCGCAGGGTCTTGGAACTCCAAGACAAATGGATTTGGAGAACTTGAGTAAAAGAGGAGAGGCCCCTTCATGATCGCGAACGGCAACCAAGTATCCGTCGAATACACGCTGACTCTCGACAACGGTACAGTCGTTACCTCGAACGTGGGCGGACCGCCCTTCGTCTATACCCACGGGGGAGAGCAGATTCCTGCCGCCCTCGAGCGTCAGCTTGAGGGTCTCCGCGTTGACGATAGTCGGGAGATCACGCTATCTCCGGAAGAAGCTTACGGGCAAGTGAATCCTGCTGAATTCAGGAGTGTCGACATTCAGTCCGTCCCCGAAGCCGCGCGGCGGTCGGGGACATTGGTGGAAGTAGCCGAGCCTGGGAGCTCGACGCGAATAGCCCGCGTTCACGAAGTGTCTGCCGACCACATCGTGCTGGATTTCAATCACAAGCTTGCAGGCGAGCGGTTGACATTCCGGGTACGCATCCTCGGTATTGAAGCTTCGGCTGAGAGTACGCAACTTCCGTAGATGAACTGCAGTTCCCGCCCAGAATGAGCCTTGTGGCTGTCCCGCGTTCTGGCTGAACCTGATCCGCGTTCAGCGGCACGGGTGCCCGATTCTGAACGTAGAGATTGCGCAACCTGCATCACAGGAGAAACCATGGATGACTTCCCGGAGACCAGAAAGTCTGTCGCCCAACCGAGTGATTCCAATCAGACCGAGCTCAATGAAGTTTCCTGGCAGAAGTGGGTAAGCAAGGGGAAGGTCCAGGATGTTGCACGGCGGAAGAAATTTTTTCTTGCGCTTTGGTTCCTCTTGCCGGCGGGAGTGCTTCTTGGCCTCTGGGCTCTCGCATTACGCCGGTAAAGTTGAAAGCATTGCCAGTAAATGGCGGGATCAAACCTGTCGTCTCGTCATGCGGATCGATGCAGTGAGCGCCTCGTATGCCACCCGCAAACTTCCTGCGATCATCTGGCACTTGGGGACTCTTAGCAAGCAGTCCGGCTAACCGAGCCTATAAACACCTGAGATAGGCCCTGCGGCCCACAATGACCCGTACCGCGAAGACAGCCAGCGCGAGGACCAGCAGGAGATGAATCAATCCGCCCAGAGCGTAGCCGGCAGCCATTCCTGCCGCCCATGCCACAATGAGAAACAAAAAGAGCATCCATACCATAGTTTTATACCGCCTTTGGAAGAACAGACCGACCCGGGCTCGTGGGAAGAGTGCGTTTGCTTTTGTCCGAATGTGCAGTCTGCGCGTTTCAAACAGGACATGGCTGTGCAATAGTGCACAGCCTAGGTAAGAATTGATGCGGGGACCAGAAGCCTTCTTTTTCTATGTGCCGTTTTGCACAGTTCTAGCTGCTCAATGGGGCCATCCTTAACGGTACGTTCCCGTTGAGCAAAGGACCCATGAACGCTAAAAAGGCAAAAATCCCGCCGGCACGAGAAGCCGATTTGGATCCCTATTTGAGAAACCTGCTCAAAGGGATCGCCGATGGCAAGACTGTGCTGCGGTTTCAGAAAAATGGTCCAATCTTTGCTCAGGGAGATAAGGCCGACGCCGTCTACTTCATTCAAGCGGGGAAGGTGAAGATCACGGTCGTTTCCTCTGCGGGCAAGGAGGCCGTCCTGGCTGTGCTCGGGCCACGCGGTTTCCTCGGTGAGGGTTGTCTTGTCGGTCAGGGGGTTCGGATAGGCACCGCGACGGCAATTCAGACGACGACGCTCTTCCGCATCGAGCGAAGAGCAATGCTTCGGGCGCTTCACGCTCAGCCCGATCTCTCGGAGAGATTCATCGCATCCTTATTATCTCGGAACATAGATTTGGAAGAGGATCTCTGCGATCAGCTCTTCAACCACAGCGAAAAACGGCTGGCGCGCGTGCTGCTTAAACTGGCCCGTTTTGGTCAAAACGATGTGATGCCGGAGGCGAGGATGCCGCGCGTGAGTCATGAGACTCTTGCCGAAATGGTAGGCACTACAAGGTCCCGGGTAACGCACTTCATGAACAAGTTCAGGACTCTTGGCCTGATCGACTACAACGGGGAGATTACCGTTAGATCTGAACTGCTGACCGACGTTGTTTTGCACGATTGAAGCGCTTCATTTACCCAGCGACTTGATCCCATACAGGTTCAGTTTGTTCACTCTCTTCAATTCGATCAGCTCATCGCTGGTGACAACATAGCCTAAGAAGATGCCTTCGCCTCGAACGAACCAGGTTTGATTGAACTCATTGTGTCGCTTTATCGAGATGCCCTGCCCTTCGAGTTCTTCGAGAATGCCGGCAAAGTTGGGATTGGAGGTTGTAGTCATAGGACATTCTCATGCGGAACGGTGACAGCCGGTGTGCTGAATTGATCAGTAACCCAGACCTGTCGCCGCTATGGCGATTACATAGAGAGAAAGGAATTTCAGAGAAGGCAAAGTTATGACCCCGAACATCGAAACGCACACCTCGAGCGAGTCTGAACCGGGGCTGGTCGGGCGATTTTCTGGGGATCTGGTCCGCGGAATCAACCCCGGACGACCTTCCGCACGCGTCGACCGGGATTGACAATCCAATTGTTCAGTGAGTTCCTACCGGAACGATCTCCGCGGTCGGAATTTTCTCGTCACCACCGGGGATGGCTCGGGCGCACCGAATCCCTCAACTGCAACAATTTCGACTTTGCGGTCCAGTAGTGTCTGGATAGCACGTAGCAAGGGTTGTTCCTCACGGGATACGAGGGAGACTGCGTGGCCTTCATTTCCGGCGCGGCCGGTGCGGCCGATGCGGTGTATGTAATCCTGAGGAACCATGGGAAGGTCGAAGTTGATGACCATCGGCAGGTGTTCGATGTCCAAACCACGCGCGGCGATATCTGTGGCGACGAGAATCCGCGTCCTGCCTGATTTGAAGTCCTGAAGCGAACGCGCCCTGGCGTTCTGACTCTTATTGCCGTGAATGGCTACCGCGCGAAAGCCGCCCGCGGAAAGATGGCTGCAGAGCCTATCCGATCCATGTTTGGTGCGGCAGAAGATCAAAGTCTGCCGGCGATCATCCTTCAGAAGCTGAACGACAAGCTCCCGCTTGCGATCCGCCGATACCGGATGCGCTCGATGTGCGATTTTGGGTGCAACCGTGTTGGCGGCCGCCACCTGGATTTCGACAGGGTGCTTCATGAATTGAACGCCGAGCGTCTTGATCTCCGGCAGAAAGGTGGCCGAGAACAGAAGCGTCTGACGATTTTCCGGGAGCGCATGAAGGATCCTCCGAATTGCGGGAATGAAGCCCATATCGAGCATGCGGTCGGCTTCATCGACTGTCAGGATTTGTATACCCGAAAGATCGATCGTGCGTTGCTGCATGTGATCGAGCAGGCGTCCCGGCGTAGCGACAAGGACATCGAGACCCCGCCGGATGGCTTTGATCTGGGGCTGCATGCTGACGCCGCCAAATACTGCCGTGCTGATAAGGCCTAAGTCCCGGCCATAGTCTCGAAAGGATTCATGGACCTGAGCCGCCAGTTCGCGAGTCGGCGCCAGCACAAGCGACCGCGTTGTGCCGGCCCGCCGCGGTTTTCCGGTAACGAGTATCCGCTCGATCATAGGTAGGGCGAATGCCGCCGTCTTTCCCGTGCCCGTTTGGGCTCCGGCCATCAGATCGAGTCCTCGCAGGACCACGGGAATAGCTTGCGCTTGTATGGGAGTGGGAATGGTGTAGCCATGACCGGCCACAGTTGCACAAAGGGCGGGCGAAAGCCCGAGTTCATTAAAGGACACTTTTAGTTGCTCCTGAGTTTTGATTCCGGAGCGTTCCCTGGACAACCGCGCTCGCGGCAAATAGACGATGTTGGCTGGACCTGCCAATAGGGCAGACGTTCACAGGTTTGAGCGAAGAAATCGAACGGGAGGCAAGGGAAAGTCGAGCATCGAACGCACAAACATGAGAATTGTAAGCGAATACCGAACCAAAGGCCATCTGCAATTCGCGTCGGTAGTGCTTCAGTTTGAATTACGAGAGAATTCCATTCACGCCTCCGGCGTGAAAAGACACTATCCTGCCAGGCAGTGAATTAGCCATGGTAAGATGCGTGGTCCTGCTGTGCAATTGTGCACAGCAGCTCACAAATCGATCCCTCAAACTATCTGCGCTTAATGTTCAGAACTATGTTGGAACGATCAAAGAAAATGAATCTCCGTGGCATAAAGTCCCTCGAGTAGGCCCATTTTCCATGACGATGCTGGCACCATTAACTGTCTGTAATCTGTAGACGAGCTAAGTCGACGGAAAGAACCAGATCGTGATGGTGCTCCAGATGCGGGAGGCAAGGCATTGGCAGCAATTCGGATTTTCGATGGTGAATCTATAGAAAGCGCCCTTCGGCGATTCAAGCGGCAGGTGCAGCAAGAGGGCATTATCAAAGAGGTTAAGAAACACGCGTTCTTTCTAAAGCCCGGGGAAAGAAAGCGTCTCAAGAGTAAGTTGGCCCAGAAACTGAAACGCAAGAAGGTTCGGCGGCCCGTCGACTCCGACTCCAAGTCGCCTCAGCGATCTCAGTAGTCGTGCTCGTAGCCCTTGTCGTTCAAGATTTCGGACAGTGCAATATGAGACAGATTCGATGGTTGATCGGGGACACGATTGCGGCATGAGTAAGCTGGAATCGTAGAACCAACCCTCAAGGCGGCAGGCTTAGTGAAGAATCGCGAATTGGATAGGCGGGGAGCAGCGCGCGAAGATTACGATTTCTGAAGGTTGTCGTGGCGGGATGCCGTGTTGGGGTGGGAAGACGAAGGAGGATCTATGGACCAAGAGTCCGACGGGCTGACTGGCACCGCTCATGAGATCGAATGGGCACTGCGCATCAAGGCCCAGGTAAATGCCGAGTTCGATCGCGTTGCGAAAGTGCTGGAAAGGACAGCCACACAGCGCTCTGGCCAAAAACGACAGGACACCTACGGAATGATTGCGATCCTCGAAGAGAAACGTGCTGAAGTCATGTCGAATCCAGATGCCGGCTACTTCATCCGTGATTGGCAGGAACTACACGATCAAGTGCGCAAACTTATGATCAAGGATGCACGATACCAGGCCATCAAAGCAGGTATGTAGGCTTGAGCGTAGGCCGACGCGAAGGGGTGACCGAACCGGCGGCCAAAGGCGCACACTGCGAGTTGGCCCCAGCGATGAAGTGAGCGCAAAAGCGTGCAATTCTACACAGTCTTCCCAGTGACTCCGGGCCATACCCTCCTCTAGCGACATCCCAGCGCCCTTTAACTCTCCCGTAAGGTCCAACAGAGCCTCAATGATTCTTTGAGGAGTTTCGTCTTCCTTGTTGTCGGCGGGGAATCGAATTCACATGACTCTGGGAACGCGACGAGCCGGACTTGTGACCCGATTTTTCAGCGCGTTGCGCAAGGGGGGATAAAATCCGAGCTTCGCGCCGATCCGGAGGAGCATTCAGGCCGAGTGACGGGATTTCGATGACCGCTTTGGCGTCATCGTCATTCTCGGGCGGCAGTTCGCCCTGTGCGACTTCAGCATTGTTTAGCGCGGCCTCCAAGCGCCCGATCGTTTCTGCGAACAATTCGATTTTTTTCCGCGTCTTGGTGATGCGCGACTCCGAATGCAGCAGGCTGATCATGTCGGTGTATGTCCGGTGCAACGCTTTCAGGCTGTCAATCTTCGATTTCAAATTCAAAGGTGTTTCGTTCTTAACCAGGGGAGCGAAACTGCTCTTGACCAGATTCCATTCCAATTTGGAGCACAGGGCGTGGGCGTTGTTGAGATCAACCATTAGAGTTCTTGTCATATCGTCACTTTCTTACAGGTGAAAATTAGTCAAATTGAAACTGAAACGCCAGAAGGTCCGGCGAACCGAGGCCGGGCTAGAACACCGGACAAGGCGGCCCAAGTGGTCCGAAAACAGGCCGACCTGAGCACGCGATCCCCGATCTCCTCTACCCTCATCGGTGGTCTGCCAAGCCGGCGAGATTGTGCGCGTTAAGGTTAGGTCGCGTACTAAAGGTTTGGCTTGCCGGCGCGATCGGCACCATAACCCCATCGGCGCTTCGATGCCGCCGGCACGTGTCTGTATTGAGCCAGGTCAGCGGCAGTAAGACATAACGACCGCGGGATCTCGTCTGCCTCGCCCACTGTCAGCAGATGCTTGAGCTTCGCGTAGGCAATGGCGACACCTTCCTGTAACTGGATGCGATTCATTCCTACAAAGAGCGCGTTGGGAATCTCGATAGAAATGAGAAACGCAACCTTTGAGGTTCCAGAAAGTGAAAACTCGAAAATCCGGCCTCCCTCATCTGTAGATCGGAAGCCGTTGTAGCGCATGTTGCTCTTATCGTTCACGAGTACTCCTTATGCTAACGCCGATTGGGTATCAGCCTCACCAGCTGCACTTCGGGTTTCTCGCGTGGGAAGGTCAGCGGCCCCGTGAAGGCGAACCTTAATCCAGGAAAGAAAGTCGAGATGACAGATGAGGCAGTATAGCTGATGCGCACAGTTCTGGGGCATCTCCAAACTACTAATAGGAAGTGTTCGTTCGGTTCATCAGGCATTGTGCACAATTGCACAACGATAGTTCTCAGGAAGGCGGACAATATTGGACGTCCTTCTTCCTCCGCTGGGCGCCAAAAACACGCGAGGCGCTCTTCGCACAAGAAATGAGGTCAGCATGTCACGAAAGTCTGGAGATCGGTCCCGCTTCAATCGGTTACGTAAAGCAAAATTGCACGATCGCGCCCGCATTCGCGCCCTGCGCACCTCACTGGGACTCGATCAGCCGCGAGAGGTGCGGGTGGTTGCGCGATCAGAAGTAGCTGCTGCGAAGGAGGCAGGAAAAAACAAATGAAAGCCGCGAAGGTCGACAACACAAAGGTTGAGCTTAAGGTGTGGTGTGGGATCTGTAATATCAGGCTCGCGCCGAATGCGGAGCGCGCCCAGGTTCGGGGAAAAACCTATCACTCCAGCTGTTACACCAAGTACCTCGATCTCAGTCGGAGAGATTAAGAGGAACGCAGGGATCCCACCACTCTGATTCCCACTGGATGCCTGGTCTAATCGTCCGCTAAGGAAATTATCGAAGCACCGTTGACGACTGTCGTGAGAGCACGCCGTCTCCCGAAGAAGCTGGACGCGAGCATAGAGCGAGACATTGACGCCAAACCTAATCGTGAAACAATAGGGTCAAGGGTGCGGTGATGGTCGCCGCAGGTTAGCGCATGGTCGGGCCGCCATCGCAAGCGTGCGCCGGGCGCGTCGAGGTAGCTTGGCCAAATCGTATAAAACTGATCGTTCCAATCCCTCCAACCCCCATCCCCCGGGTGCATGGTTACCGGCACGCAAAGGCATTCAACGTATGCTGGCTCCGGTGGAGCGATTTCTCGCCATCGAAGCGGCGAGCGGCATTGTGCTGAGGCTTCAGGAGGCGATGGTCGAAAATCCGCTCTTCTTCGTTTCCCAGCAAGAAACTTTTTCCGGATACAGCGACGATGCTCAACTCGCCGTTTGGAAAATCTGCGCGGAGACGGCGGCCTAACTCCACACCGTTCATACCGGGCATACTGATGTCCAGGAAAGCGACATCGGGACGGTGTTCAGCAGCTGTTCTGATCGCGGTCTCGCCGTCATAGGCAACGCGCGTATCCTGACCGAGTCTTTCAAGGACGATCACTAATGTGTCCGCCACGTCAACCTGATCATCGACGACAAGAATGCGCCTTTTCGGCGGAGCGATGATGGAAGCATCTGAATCAATTCCGGGTTCCGCTTCCGCCAGGGGAAACTTGACGGTGAATTGACTACCCCTCCCAATCCCTTCGCTTACGACTGTGACCGTTCCTCCATGTTCCTGTACCAAGCCTTTGACTACAGTCAGACCAAGACCCAGGCCCCCACCACGCCGCGCCCTTTCTCCTTGCTGGTAGGGTTTGAATAGCGCAGATGCATCTCGAGGATCGATACCGATGCCGGTGTCCTTGATTGTGACGACGGCAAAGCTCCCTTCCTTGCGTGCCGAAATGCGGATGCCGCCTGTGTCGGTATAGTTGACCGCGTTACGCAACAAATTGTCGAAGATCTGGGCTAACCTCTCCGGATCCGCATCGACAAAGACGGGTTCTGTGAGAATGTCATAATCCAGGGACAAACTTTTCTTTTCCGCCTGCTGGCGAATCGTCTCAACTGCCGCCAATACGGCAGCATTAAGATCGACAATCATCCGTTCCAGATGAAGCCTGCCGTGGCTGATTCGCGCAATATCCAGGAGATCATTGACAATGCGCGTCATGTGGATCGTCTGCCGACGCAGGATCGCCAGCGTACGCCGCGAGGGCTCATCGTGCGCAGACATTACCGTGAGACTCGCGTGAATAGCGGCCATCGGATTCCTGAGCTCATGTCCGAGTGCTGCGAGAAAGTCCTGCCGGTTACGATCCTGCTCCCGCAGTTCCGCGGCCTGCCGGGAAAGAATTTTTTCGCTTGCCTCGAGTTCGGTCGTTCTTTTGTTCAACGCTTCATTGAGTTTGCCGAGGTGCTCTTGCTGACTCCGGCTTTCGATTAGATCGGCGGCCTGCCGGGCGAGCATTTCGCTTATCTGCTGTTCCCGCTCGGTGAATTGTTTGGGATTGCGAAAGTGAACCGAAAGCATCCCGACCAGTTCGCTCTTCCGGTTGATGAGAGGTGTTGACTGTACGGCACGGTAGCCCGCTTCCGAGGCAATCTCCAGGTACGGCTTGTAGCGGGCGTCGGTCGTCACATCTGAAATGTGCACCGGCACTCCCTCCCGCATTGCCCGACCACACGAGGAGTCATCGTCTGTACCGACCCGTTCGAATCGCTTCAGAAACGCAGGCCCAAATCCATGCTGCGCGACGATTCGAAGTTGTTGCGTCTCAGCGTCAAGAAGCTGAACGTTTCCCAATTCCGCCCCTTGGAGGTCCATGATACCGACCAGAAGATGATTCAACGCGTCCTGCATAGCCGGTGCAGTCGCCACTTCCAGTGTCATGCGATGGAGCCTCCGCATCACATTCAACTCGACTGCGAGT